>JACCDT010812806.1_pt1 | contig 13691 bp, 18 predicted proteins | sample 7446291 | NCBI WGS metagenome assembly JACCDT01 (sample SAMN15323446, study PRJNA562643) | freshwater metagenome | isolation source: river surface water | place: USA:Blue River Watershed | collected 2017-08-17
ATACACACCAGTTGGATTTGATTTTTACACCATGGACATAAACGGAACTAACTCCATTTCAATTTCGGATGCTTATTCTGTATTTTCAAGAATCGCTGGAGGTATGACAGCTTGGCCTAACTCAGTTCCTGAACTTCTATTCTTTACTGAAACTGAATACAATGCAATTGTCAACGCAACCACAAGCCAGGCATCTACTTACCCCGGAAATACCAACTTTACTTACTACATCAACGGGGGTCCAGACTCTGTTACTTATTACGTTGCAGTTAAAGGTGATGCTAACGCAACTGGATTTAACATGGCACGTTTGACTCCTATTGAGATCATCAATCCTGACAATGCTTCTCAATACATCATCGATCAGACTGTTGATTACAAGAACCAGAAGCAAGAAATGGAAGTTAGAATGCCAGATTTAGAAGTTAAAGCTGGTAATTTTGTCGAAGTACCTGTTACAGTTCTTACTGATGGACAAAACATCGGAGCACTTCAATTGAATATCAATTACGATGAAACTCTACTTAAATTCCATAACGTTATCAACTCTGAAAAAGTAATGAATTGGTTGAGTTACTTCGATCCTTCTAACGGTAGAGTAGAATGGGGAGGAGCAGATTTCTCCAACCAAAATTTACTTAACAATGGTGAAACTGCTTTCACTTTACAATTTTCTGCTCTACAACCACAACAAGACTGGTCAACCTCTCCCCTTTGGGTTGCAGAAAAATATGTAGGTGATCAGAATTCATCAGACATGGATATTCTTCCTACTATGGGTAGAGTGGCTATCTACAAAGTTCAACAACTTCCTGTTGATCTTAGCGGATTTGAAATTGTTGCTTTCCCAAACCCAACAAACCAATTCACAACATTACAATTTAACATCTTGGAAGAAGGTCCAGTTGAAGTGTCAATTTTCGATGTAACTGGAAGAAAACTTATCCAAATAATTAAAGAAGAAAATATGCCCGCAGGTCAGTTCATTTATGATGTAGATCTTTCTGTTCTTTCCTCGGGGTATTATTATTCCTCCGTTCTTACTCAGGATGGAGTGGCAACTGCCAAAGTGGTAGTAATTAAATAAATTTTAGTAATATGAAAACTAAGAAAAAACCAAACTTTTTCACTAGAATGTTTCTAGATGACAACGACATCAACGAAAAATCAATCGTAGGATTCGGAGCATTCATTATGATGGTAATCTGCTTAGCAGTAGACATCTGGACAGGTTTCCACGGACAACAAATGCCAATTAACGAATTTATCTTTGATGGATTTATGGTTATCACTTTGGGCTCATTTGGAATTGCTTCTGTAGATAAATACATTACTACCAAAGCAGGCAAGAAAGAAGACGAAGAGTCTGCTGAGGGAGATTACTAAAAATAACAAAACAAGTCATGAGTGAAGAATCACAAGAGTCAACAATGTCAACGATGAAGAAAACTCTCATCGGAGTCATTACCACTGCGGTTACCGCTGCTGGTGTCTACGTAACTACCCACATTGAGAAAATCTTTGGTGGTGGAGAAGAAGAGAAGGAAAAAACTGAGCAGGTTGATAGCAAATCTGAATCACAAAACTCCGGATCTGCAGCTCCTATAGTAGTTAATATCGAAAACACTAACCAGCAAAAGCAATCATCTTCTTCAGGAAGCAGTTCTAAAGCAGTTGAGAAACCAGCTGAAAAACCAGAAACAGCTCCTAAAAAATCAGAAGAGTCAGATGAGGATCCTTGGTAATTTAGCAATAATTCTCCTGCTTTCCTCTTGTGGCTCAATGAGTGTGGTAACAGAGGGAGATGAAATAGAAAGCAAAAGCATTTCCACAGTTTCAAATTACTCTGGACCAAAAACTACAGTTCAAGTAGTGAATGTAGATCTAACTAAAGTTTTTGCAATGTATCCAAGCCTACAAGAAAAAAATGTAGGTTTGGGCTTTGCAGAATCTGTTTTAGATTATTTGGATGAAACCCAAAGATTTCAATTTACCGAGGAAAAATCGGAGATCAAAGAAAGAATGGTTACCCAATTCAAGGCTTCTAAAAAAGGAGTATTTGAAGAGCCAATTGATGGTAAGGGTAAAATCAAAGCCGCAAGGTACTTCGCTTATGTTACTGTAGCAGATTTTGCTGTTGATGAGGATGAGTCTTTCGAAAAGGGAAAGGCAAGAGTTGTAGTTACAACATTCATCAGACTTCAAGTAAGGTTTGTTGATGCAGAAACTGGTCAGATCTTTATTGGATCAGGAGAGGGTGAAGCAACTAAAGTTGGAGAATCTTTCCTTAGATCCCTTGATGATATGCAATTTTCACAAAGCACCGTCGGTAAAGCAACCCGTAAAGCACTTGAAACAGCAAGTGCCAACGTGATTGAAAAACTGATTAGAGACGGTGTATTTACGAATTAAATTATTACTGGTTTTTCTTATAGCAAGTCTGTCCGTTTACGGACAGACTTTCTTGTATTCCTATACTGATCCTTGTACGGGCCAGCTTAAGTTTTTGACATATGATATGTCTACTCCTGTGGTGGTTTCTTATTATGGACAAACTAAAGCTTTCACGAGTGCAGAAATACAGAATGGTACTTTCGATTCTTGGTTAGCTCAAGTTTATTCCAACCATCTTACAAGTCCTTGTGCAACTGTTCTAGCACAACAGACTGCTACGACGTCAACCAATCTAACGACGAATGTTGTCCAGAATATTATGAACTTAACCACGATAGCTTCGGTGGCTTCAATCAATCTAGATATAGGGGGAAATGTGAATAATGGATCAGCCCCGAACGATTCAAAGAAAGATGACAATAAGAAAAATGGAAATAACCAATCAACGAATACCGGGCAAAATGGACAAAACAACAACACAGGAAGCCAAGGAAATTCCAACACTGGGAATAATTCACAAGGAAATGGTACTCAAGGAAACCAACCACAAGGAAGTCAGCCAGCAACTGGAAGCGGACAACCAAACGCACCCCAAGGAAGCCAGCCTGCAACAGGAAGTGGACAGCCAAACACACCACAAGGAAACCAGACAACTGGTGGAACCAACCAAGGCTCGGCTCAGGGATCTAATCCCAATAATACTGGTGGTGCTAATACCGGTTCTACCTCTGGTTCTAATCCTGGGAATAATACAGGTTCTTCCAATCCTCCCTCAGGAAATGAGAGTGGTGGTTCAACAAATCCCTCAGGAAATTCTGGTAATACAAACCCTGGGAACAATTCTGGTGGTACCACTGGGAATACTGGCGGCTCTGGAAATGGTGGCGAAAATAGCGGAGGGGGTAACCAAGGAGGAAACACCGGACAGGGATCCGGAACTGAAAATGGACAAACCTCAGGGACAGCTTCTGGAAATAACACTCAACAAGGGGGAGATCAAGGAAATCCGGGAGATGAAAAAATCCAAGTAGCAAAAGAGGACCAAAACAAAGCCACATCACAACAAACTGCGAAGACAACAAGTAGAGCAAGAACGACCACACAAAAACCTGCTATTCTAGTAACTGGAGATATTGTAGGACTACAACAAACTAGAGATACATCTAACGACGCAAGAGCAACAGTTTCATACACAAGAGTTAAAGGTGATGGGTCAGCATCGTTGGGGGTTTCCGCTGATTATATGATTAATGCCAGGATCAGTAATGTAACACTTATGAGATCATGGATAAAAGCAAATGACAAAGGTCATAAACACATAAATCTAGTCTCAGGTGGTTTCTCTGTGCAACCCGGAGCTTGGTCAAGCACAGGAATGTTTATAAGGGTAAATAGTCTGAAAAGATTTACGGCTATATACGGTGCAGCGGGAAGCTATGGTTATTTGTTTAAAGAACCAATGATATCAACCCTTGCAATTGGAGGGTTTATGTATAAAGGAATCATGGCTAAAAAAATAGAAGCAACTGTGATTATGGCTGGAGTTTATTCTCCATACACTAAGTATTACACAGAGACTTGGTGGGTGAATAGACCAATAGTAATACCATTTTTTAATTTGAACTATAAGGTGACAAAAACTTTCGGAATGGGAATCACAGGTGGGGGTACATATTTAGCAGGTCAAAACGTTCTAAACTATCAAGTTTTGCTCGGTGCCAAACTAATATTATGATAATAGATAAGTAATTATGTTTAAGAAATTTGCCATATTATTTAGTTTACTTTGGATCATTCCAAACATGGTGAAAGCCCAAGCAACATCTGTTGGGTTGGGTGGATCTTCATCAACTCTTTCGGTAAGCTTCAACACATGGACTAAAGTAGATCCCAATGTCACCGTAACAGCAAACGGAAACATCACAGGATTTAGGGTTCAGATCTCACAATCGTATGCTAGTGGTGTGAGCGGAGATCAGCTAAGATCTACTGCAACACTCCCAGCAGGAATAAGTGTTGCTGCTTTCAATACAACAACAGGGGTACTTTCATTTAGTGGTAGCACCACCGCGGCTAATTGGCAAACTATTCTTAGAGGTGTTGAGTTTAGATCAACTACTTCTACTTGTTATGCACTTCAAAGAAGAGTAACGTTTGTTGCAGGGTTGGTATTCTACAATCCCCTAACTGATCACTTTTATGAATATGTTGCAGGATCCATAACCTTTACTAACTCTAAAACTGCTGCAGAAAACCGGTCTTATTTTGGTAGAGCTGGATATCTTGCAACAATGTCCTCCGAAGCAGAAAACAATTTCGTTTGGAAATTAATGGCAAGTGATTGTTGGTTTGGTGCTTCTGATGAAGTTGGCTTGGTCAACGCAGCAAAGGGCACAACTGCTTTTGCGAGTCAAGCGGCAGTTGAACAAAAATGGCACTGGATTTCTGGTCCTGAAAAAGGCACGCAATTCTCTAATGGAAGTACCGCTTTAACCGGTCAATATGCAAAATGGGCAGGTGGTGAGCCAAATAATTCAGGAGGTGAACACTATGGTCAATTCTATTCTGCAAATTTGGGCCAATGGAACGACTTACCAAATACAAACTTAGGTGGTTATCTTTGTGAATACGGAGATATGCCAGGTGATATTACAACGAGTATAACTATCTCAACTCGAAATCTTGAAATCGTTGGTGCATCGAGCGGTTATATTTCGGGTGGGGATATAAACGTTTGCTCTGGAAGCAACTCAACTACACTTACCCTAAACAGTTACACTGGCTCGATTGTAAGATGGGAATCATCATTTGATAACTTCTTTACCGCAGGTACCACCATATCCAGCACTTCAGCTTCTATTACAGTCACTAACCTCACAAAAACAACTTACTATAGGGCAATCATAAACTCAACCAGTCCACAGTCTTGCTCTAACCTAGCTACTTCGAGTGTTTTTCTAGCAGTGAAACCAACAAGAGCCGGTACTATCTTCGCAGCCAATAATTCTATTTGTGCGGGAGGGCAAGTAGAGCTTACTTTGTCTGGTCAACAAGGTAATGTTAATAAATGGCAACGTTCAACGGACAATATTAACTGGACTAATATAACAAATACGACTACAGCATTAACTGAAACAATCGCTTCGGCTGGCACTTATTATTATAGAGTGGAAGTACAAACACCAAACTGTGGAGCAGCTTTGAACTCGGATGCAAAAGTGATTACAGTAACTTCGGGAACACCTCCCGTTGGAGGATCTGTCTCATCTGCCGTTCATGCAACCGCAACGAATTCTGGATCAGTAACACTTAGCTCTTACACTGGAACAATTGTTAAGTGGCAAAGATCAACAAATGACGGTGTCACATGGACCGATATAGTGAATACTACAGCAACACAATCATACACAAACCAAACCGACGGAACACTCTACAGAGCTCAATTGCAAAGCGGAACCTGTGGATTTGCTTGGTCGTCTAACGGAACTATAGTAGTTGCACCTTTTACGCAATCTGGGTCTGTATTTAATTCTGAAGGTGTTGGAGTTGCTAACATCGTGGTTAATCTTTATTCCAAACCCAAATCAGATACAAACTATAGTTTCCTAACTTCTTCCACAACAAACTCTTCGGGTGCTTATTCCTTTTCAACATCGTTAAGTGTTAACAAAAACGATTTCAGAATCATCATCAGCACTCTTTCTGTTGGGAATCCATCTGTAACCGACGCACAAAACTTCAATCAGAAGATATTAAACCAGTCTTTTAACTCCAAAGACTACTATAGAATGGACGTAAATGGAAATTCCATACTTTCCATTACTGATGTCTATTTAATCTTTTCTAAAGCAAATTCTAATCTTGTAAGCTGGCCCAGTCCAGTCCCTGTTTATCGACTGTTCACATCTAGTCAATGGACTCCAATAAATGCTGGAACAAATAACCAGGTTTCAACTTACCCGGGTTTACAATCCCTAACTTTGGATGGATTAGTTTCAGGAGCTACTACAAATTTTTATCTGATAAGGACTGGCTTTAGAAATTAAGGAACCCACCAAAACAAAAAATCGATATATAAATCATGTTAGCAATTTTATTACCAATCGCCCTAGCAGTGACTAACCCTAAGATAGACACTGTTTATAACTCATCCAAAATCAATCAGATAGACGGAAGAGATGTTAGATTCGGAGTTTCCGAAACAGCGGAGGAATTAATCCTTGACGCAAACGTTAAACACGAAAACGCAGTTTACTCTGTTGAGATCGTCAGCATCGAATCACCACAAGAAATGCTTAATATCGCCGGTACTCAATGGTTGAAAAAAAATTATGTTGTCAAAGTGGCTTTAATTCACGATGGAAAATACTTCTATGGTGAGGGAAAAAGAAAAACCACTCTTTTTGCAATGTTTCTTGATGTAGAAGGTGGAGAAGTTCCACTGAATAGAAAAGCTTTTTCGAAAGCTCTTCAGACTGCTTTAGAAGAAGCTGTCGAGGAGATGGCTAAATCTTAAGATATATAAACTAAAGAAAACACTTAAGATGAAAAATCGCATTAAACTTTTCGAAGATTTCCAAGAACAGTACACTTTAGAAAACCAGGTTCTTGAAGCAGTCTTTTCTGACTGGAAAAATAATTTAGATTTTGATTTGACTTCAGTTTATGAATATGACGAAGAAATCGATCTAGCAGAGGAACCTGAATACACCAAGGGAGAAAAGGCTGCCTTGGCTAGAGATTTTCAAATAATGACCAAACCACAAATGGCTGCTTTGTATCTTGCAGCTCTAGGTTTGGAAGAAGATGATAGCAAAGGTAAATATTTAATAATGATCCCGGGAATCGAGGATTTTGGTTCCTTTGACGAGGGAAGAGCTTTTGAATTAACTACTCCAGCTTTTGCAGATGCCATTGGTCTTGAGTCTTTTGGAACTGTAACAAGAACAATCAATAAATTCTCTAATCTGATCTCAGGAGAAGGAGAAACTGTTGGGGAAGCACTTTATCCTAAAGTTGTTAAAGCATATGAGGAATTCTCTAAGATGAATCCAACTTCGATTGCTAATTTAGCAGCGCAGGCTTTGCAAGACGTATCTTACACTAAGAATAGAGACAAAGCAGCTGAGATGATGGGTAAAGCAGCTTTAAGAGCTCAAGAGAAGAAACAGGAAATGTCAAAAATGGGTGAAAAGGTTTTTACACTTATCAAAGCATTGAAAAACAACCCACTCTTTGCGGATGCTAAGAAAGCTCAAAGAGCAGCTATTATGAGAATAGCAAGAGAAACGAGTATGGATCCTTCTAAGATCGATATGGCTTTGCAGAAGTTTTTAACTTCTAACAATCTTGCTTCTTACTACCAAAAGGCTTAATCCTTTTAATAGGTGAACAGATTTATCTGCCGATAGAGAATCTTTGAAGAAATACCTTCGATCTTCGTTGGTAACATATAAAGGATCATGGGAGAAATTGGGATCACAACCATTTTCTCCCATTTCTATTTTAAATAGTTCCTCACTAACTAGGCATTCCTCTAGAATTTTATCTCTTACGTCATAAACCCTTTGGTACTCTTTTGATACAAAGACGAATAGCAGGAAAGATGTTAGAATAAAACCAGACGAAAAAGCAATCAACAAAAAGACGATTGCAAAAACAACTGTTGCTATATTTTTTTCAACATCAAAATTGAATGGTATTACACCAAAGAGGAATCCTGTCTTTCGGTGAGAATCCATTTTCGATTTGTAATATTCTAAATTTTCCATGTCGTAAAGATAAGATGTTCTCGCGTTCTGAAAAAATTTTCAAGATGTTTTTTCGCAATGTAGGGTAAGAAGTTCTAGCACTTGTTTTTTCATTTCTAGTAAGGATCCTCGATAGAGGGATGAAGATATTTCTTGAAAAATGTATTCTTCAAATCTTTCTTTATCCTGTATGCTAGAATTTTCCATATAACTGCTACTCACGCTATGTGAAAATTTGAAGACCTTTTCATTTGCTGTGATCCTGTCAGCATTAAAAGGATTAATGTAGTGTACTAATCCATTTTCAGATGTGCAGGGCATGTGTGAGTCGGGATTTGTTTTTTTAAATGTTTCCACTTTAAATTCTACCCTCATCCGAAATTCTGCTTGTTTATTTTGTTGGTAAATTTCAAAGCTGTCAGGATGCTGCAACGATACCATGAAAAAAGATTTGACTGATAATTTTAAAGCAATCTCGAATTTTACGGGATTGAATCCTAAACTATGAAGATCCTCCAGCAAAATACGATCCTCGTCTTCTAGATTTCCCTTACCAACAATGATCTCCTTGGTGACACAAATGTCATGAACATCTCCTTGGGAAGAGTTGGATGTAATCATACTTCTTCCGCCAGTGTTGTAAACACTACCAAAATTTCCTATTTTTTCTCCGAAAAGTGAAACTATGAATCTATCCCATTTTTCATGACTGGAAAAATAACCTAATTTTCGACTAAAGTTCTCGATGTGCATAACTACGCTAACTTAATAGAATTAAGTGTTCTAAAAAAACGAAACAATAGATTTGTTTTCTGATAAATAATATACTAATTTACAAGCACATGGCGGCAGCATACGAAACCAGAAGATTTGTGATCTTCGATTGTTCAGAAATTGATAAGATTGATTTCAATGAAGTGAATGAAACTTCTGCTGAAACTCTCAGAAAAAACGTTTCTGGAACTAAGACATTTGTGAAATATGAAATGCCACAACCAACTTCTGTTGCTTCTTTAACTTCCAAATCCCCAGAATACACTTACCATCAAATTCTAGACATTTTGACTGGAAGTGAGTGGGCAGATATGAGACCTTAAAATATTAGCAAGTGAAAGTAATTATCCACGATTTTTGGAATAGACCCAAATACCATTCTCTTCTGAACAATCCACACTTGGAACTATTTGAAGATAAAAATTCATTTGGTAAAATTCCTTCTAATAGTCTGGTTGCCTTTAGAAAAAAATAAAATGTCTAAAATCGATTCAAGAAATCCAACTTTTTCCGTAGTAACTTCATTCTTTGGAGAAGGTAAGAAATACGTGGAAAGGCTTTACGATAACGTTTCTAGTCAATCTGTGGACTGGGAATGGATAGTAACTGATGATTTTTCAGGTGATTCTGAAACGGAATCTTGTCTCCGAAATTTAGCAACAAAGGACAGTAGAGTAAAATACCAAGAGCAAAAGGAAAAGCAGGAAATTTTCAGGAACCCACAAAAGTATGCTTCTGGTGAATTCGTTTTTCATATTGATGCAGATGATCAGGTGCATCCAAATTATTTGGCTCATTGTCTATTTTGGTTCAGAAGATTCCCAAAAGTTATTTGTATCTTGTGTGGATCTGAATGGTTAAAAGAAAACGGTCACTTCAATAGGTACACTTACCACACACAATCTGAAATTGATAATAAACACGATTTTATTGGAAGGGTTTGGAGAAATGGGTTTAAATTTGAATTCAATGAGATTTTTGGTAACCCGGGGGATGTGATCCGAATGAATGATATGTTCATTGTGAAAAGCTTCGAAAAGTCAGGAGATATTCTTTGCTTACCGAGATTGTACATCAAATATGAGATGAGGGACAACTCAAATTGTAATATTGAAAGATCCGACGAAGAAAAAGAAAAAATCGATCGATGTAGAAGAGAATTCCTAGACTGGAATTCACAAAATAGGGAACTTGCTCCTTACGACACATTCTTTTTTGATATTGAAAATGATGTGCTTGCTTTCTTTGCTTTAGAATGGACTAAGGAAAGAAAAACAGTCGAATATCTAGGTAAATCTTTTTCATCATACAAACAAAGGAAATTCAAAGAGCTTTACCAGGACTACAATTTACATTTTGACAATTTACCTGCTCAACAAATTGCAGACTACCGAATTATAGACTGTACCTCTGGATTTTCTGAAATCCCAGTTGGTCAAAAAACAACAATTGTCCTGTTGAACATCAACGACGAGAATTGGTTCACATATTACCGCCAAAGATTCGAGAATGCAGGAAAGATCATAAGATGGGTAAAACTCTGGGACTATATTTGGATGATTACCTTGAATTAATCCAAAAAATCCTGCAATTGGCTTTTTTGGTTGCCGTTTATATTTTCAAAGAAAAATTAGACAAGGAACTAGGCCCGGATGGTCCTGTTGCGTTAACGAAGTAACCTTTAGCATAATGGCTTTCTACAACTAAACCCATTTCTTGCATTTTGTCGAGCAGCTTGATGGTATCCTCTTGGGTCTCTCTTAGAATGTACTGAGAAATGTAGGAATAATGAATCGGGCTTCTCAATTTGCTGAAAAGCAATTGAATTTTTCTTTGCTCTTCTACTACTGGGTTTTTACTTTCCATAAGGATTTTAGATCTTTAAGTTTTTCTTCGGAAATTCCTTCGACGAAACCCTCATTTACTAGGATTCCCTCTCCGTCTTTTTCTACATCTTTTTTTCTTCTACTATATACCTGAAAAAAATAACCTGGTTTGAATCCGGGTAGGTCGTCCCATCCCCAAAAGACATCAACCGTATCGTTTGTTTCTGGGTTCTTTCCTATTGCTGAATATCTACTCATGGTGCTAAAATAATGAAATAAAACTAATAAAAAAATCCCGAACTAGAAAATTCGGGATTTATTGAGCGTTTCCTTTTACCTTTTTGTTATTCTAGAACTTCGCCACAGTTAGGGCAGAATTTCCATGTTGATTTTCTAATCCTAGTCCCGCAATTTCCGCAGTAGTTTCTCATTTCGGATGGTTCCACTGGTAATTGTGAAATTGGTAAGATCTGATAATTGCTCGTGTGAGAAGCCCAAGCATTGAATGAACCAAATCCGTCCTCAAACGATTGATCCGAATTCTCCCCTTGTTGAACACGTCCAGTCTCTAAACTACCCGCATTTTCAGTTGAGCAATTAATTGTTTGCGACGATGTGGAGCTTAAAAAATTAAGATTTTTTTCTCCCGACATGTTAATGTTAAACGAATAATTAGATGTTGATAATCCGACCCGTCCGTCATTGGAAGTTGTCCAGGTTGGATATGATGTCCATGTTCCTGAATTATTTACCCATGTTCCCGTCGTAATACTTCCAAATGAAGTAATATTTGGAAATTTAGTCTCCTCGAAAAATTGGACAGAAACCTTACCGTTATTGGATATGGCTTCCTTAACTTCTTCTGTGTCTTCAACTTCGTAGGTTGAGTAAAGAAGCTTTCTGTTATCATCGATGAATCTTTCTAAAAAGACTCTTTGTCCAGGATGCAAAATAATTCCTCTCGAACTAATGTGAGATCCGTTGATTAGAATCTTGGCTAGATAAGCAGATTTTGTTGGGTTGTAAAGCTCGAGTTGAAACTCTTGTCCATCTTCAAGATAGATTTTGCTTCCTTTGTAGATTTTTTGCCTATTTCTCTGGATGGCGATCCAGGCCTCTGGCTTGAAACTACTGTTCTGCCTGAGTGCATTGGTTGTTGTTATTTTCATTTGTCCTTTTTTAATTTTTAAAATCCGTTCGTAGCCGGTTAAGACTACTTGAAAGCCGATTTTCGACTCCGGACATCAAACGGTAAAAGGATCCGCTCTCTGTATATACTAAAAAATTAGAGGAAAGTTTCTTAGTTTTCCCTACTAATTCTGTGATTTTTTTTCTAAATATTCCCACGTGCTTTCGTAGGAATAGCAAATCGGATTTCCATTTTCGTCAATTGCACCGTATCTGACTTCTCCCTTTTCATACAATAAATTTCCTTCGCTATCATAACATGCGGCTGAAGACCAATCCTTTGTGCCATAAGCACTCTCGAAGATAAACCAGCTCACCCATTCCCATCCTTCTTCTCCATACTCTGCAGTGAAAACCCCAGAAAGAATTTTCTCTGCTGTTTCGGTGATTTTATATTTCCCGTCCATTACATCCAGACCAATATCGTGGAGTTCCGAGCAATCCTCTGAAATCTTTTTGAATCCCATTAAAAGGGAAAGGAATGAGCTATACTGCATGGCCGTTGATGTCGATAGATTCAGAAGAGGCTGATCCAAATCTTTGGTAAACGTCCCACATGATTGTAACAACTTGATTTAATTTCTCTTCCTCCTCTGGGTGAGCAATAATTGCTGGATGATCTAATAAATGATCTTGGATCATACACATAATGATGTGGCATCTATCAACAACTTCGTGATAGTGGAAATCATCCAGAGAAGGTTTCTTTTTAAGGAATTCCATATTGTTTGGGAGGATATATAATGAACATTATTTATATGAAACATATTCAAGAATATTCCGATTTGTCTCCGATATTTGAATCGAAAAGAATAAAGTTTGAAAGAAAACCTCTTGCTTATTCTTTTTCAGCACTTGCTCAATATATCGATAGCAAAACAATGCAAGAACACTATGATGTTCACTACGCTGCTTATACAAAAAAACTTAATGAAGCAGTTAAGGAAGAAAACATAGATGTTTTTATGGGGCCTGATATGCAAGGAATTAAACAAATTCTCAGAAACGTCAGACAATATTCAAACAAGGTTAGAAATAACGGTGGTGGTTTTTATAATCATTTTTTGTATTTCGAAAATATGACCCCAGAAAACAAAACACCAGGTGGGAGATTGAAACAATCTATTGTGGATAATTTCGGAAGTCTTGCAAAATTCAAGAAAGAATTTTTGACTGCAGGACTAGACCAGTTTGGATCTGGCTGGGTTTGGTTGGTTCAAAATGGGAATGTTTTGAATATTGTGACTACGCCAAATCAGGACAATCCTCTTATGGATAAATCCTTCAGAGGTGAGATACTTTTAGGGATGGACGTTTGGGAACATGCTTATTATCTTAAACATAAAGCTGATAGAAAATCTTACATCCAAGATTTCTTTAACGTGATTGATTGGGACGTAGTAGAACAAAGAATGAAGTAATGAAGTAATGAAGCATATAAAAGAATATTCTGACGAAGAACTTAGAAATCTAGGAAAGGACCTAAAATCTGCAGGTTTTACCAAACCTTTGCCTCATGACTATTTGTCTCCTGATGATTTCTTCGAGGAAGTTATGGATCATGACGAATACGTTGATGTTTCAGGGCCATCCTCAGAAATGGCTATAGATGACCTAATATCGGATTTTCAGGCTAGAATAGCAGAAATACCAAAGCAGCACAGAGGTGTCGCTGGAAGAGCAATTAAACAACTTTGGATAGAAAAAATACAACAAGCATTCCGATGAAAAAATACATCAAAGCACTCAATGAATATGA
>JACCDT011801364.1_pt1 | contig 13684 bp, 10 predicted proteins | sample 7446291 | NCBI WGS metagenome assembly JACCDT01 (sample SAMN15323446, study PRJNA562643) | freshwater metagenome | isolation source: river surface water | place: USA:Blue River Watershed | collected 2017-08-17
GCTTTGGAAAGCCCGAAGTTACTGTGTCTCCGGACAAAAAGTATATTTTCATCACCTTCACCGTCGATGAAGGTGAGGAGTATTCTGTTGGCAAGATCGACTTTGTGGGAGATCTGCTTTTTGACAAAGCGGAGCTTCAAGAAGGGTTGCTGCTTAAGACCGGAGAGGTGTTCAACACGGACACCTTGCGCCGGGAGACCTTGCGGCTGACTGAAAAGTTTTCAGACCTCGGGTTTGCTTTCGCTAATGTTGTTCCTCAGCCAGTTATCCACGACGACACCAAGACGGTAGATCTGGTTTTTGAAGTCGACAAAGGTCAACGTGTCTTTATTGGGAAAATCTTCATCACTGGCAACAGTCGAACCAAAGATCATGTGGTGCGTCGCGAGTTGAAAATCTTTGAAGGGGAGCTTTTCAACGGGAGCAAAAAACGCGAAAGCCGAGAAAATGTTTTGCGATTGGGTTATTTCGATGAAGTCGAGTTTCACCAGACCGCTTCAAAAACCTCAGATGAGATTGTCGATATTGAAGTCAAGGTTAAGGAGCGTTCCACGGGCCAACTCGTCATTGGAGCGGGTTACGGGAACGGTCCCGTGGGATTCACGTTCAACGCACAGCTCTCTCAAAACAATTTTTTGGGAAATGGCCAGGTCGCGAGTTTTTCTGCAGAGATTTTAACAGGCCAGCAGTTCTATCAGTTTAATATCGGATTTCACGATCCCTTTGTGGGCACTTCGCTGTGGAGCATGGGGGGAGACATCTACCAGCAGCGCCGCCAGATGTTTTCTATTCCTGGGGTGCCCACCTTTGACGAGACGAAAACCGGAGCAGATTTCAAGCTGGGCCACCAGGTGATGGAGTTCACCAATCTTTATCTCACCTACAAACTCGAAAAGTCGCTCGTACCTCAGAGTTCTATTATTGATAAATCGATTATTCCCGTCAGCTCTGTGAACGGGTGGACCAGTAGCGCCATGGCAAGTTTGGCCTTCGATCATCGGGATGATCGTTTTGATCCTCGCAAAGGTCTTTTCTACACATTATCTTCTGAGTATGCGGGCTTAGGGGGCGATCGGTATTTTGCACGTACCTTAGCGGATATCCGGTTTTTCCAGCCGATTGTTTGGGACTTTGTTTTTCGTTCGCACTTGCTGGTGGGAAATATCACGCCACTTGGGGGCAACCCGGTCCCCATCAACGAATTGTTTATCCTGGGTGGCATGCAAAACTTGAGAGGGCAGCCTTTTTTGAGTGTGGGACCCAAACGTACGCTAAGCTCGGCTTCTTCTGGTTACCTATCTCAGAAGGCCATTGATGCAGGAGTGGCTAATCAGGAGTTCGTTTTGGGTGGACACAACCAGCTATTGTTTCAGGGGGAGATTGAGTTTCCGATCCTCAAAGAAGCTAAGATCCGAGGAGCGCTGTTTTTTGATGCAGGCAACGCCTTTGACTGGGATTCTTTCCGCCAGAATCCGGAGATTAAGTGTAATTTAGGCTTGGGGATTCGGTGGTTTACGCCGATCGGTCCCTTGCGTTTCGAATGGGGTTATCCTATCCTTCCTAAGGGCGGAATTACGCAGTTTAACTTTACCATTGGGCAACCCTTCTAGGAGAACGCATGAACTTCCAATCTTTTGCCAAACTCAGTTTGTTTCTAGCCGGATTTTCGGTGTCGCTGGTTCAGGCGGCTGCAGAAGGGGGCGCGTTGAACATTGGAATGGTGGACCTGCAGTTCGCGCTTCAAAACGTCGAAGCGGGTAAGCAAGCCAAGAGCCAGCTTGAAAAAGAGATGCTGGCCAAGAAACAGCTCATCGAGAAAACCCAGGCTTCGTTGCAAAAAGAAATGGAAGAAGCCGATAAAAATGCAGCGATTATGAATGAAGCCGCGCGCGCTAAAAAGAACGCAGAGCTCCAGAAGAAAATCGCCGCGTTCCAAAAGACTTATCAAGATTCCCAAATGGACATGCAAAAGCGCGAACGCGAATTGACCCAACCCATCATTGAGGAGCTTCGCACCATAGTTCAAGGGTTGGCCAAAGCGCAGAATCTCCAACTCGTCCTTGAGAAAAATTCCGGGGCGGTTCTCTTCGTTAAAGACGAACGCGACATCACCAAGGAAGTCGTTGAAGCTTTCAATTCACGCAAAAAAGGCAAGAAGAGCTAAAGCACAAACAGGCTGAGTGCCAAGATCGCGATTAGGGCGGCGAGCCGCACTTTCCACGAGAGCTCGGGTGCTTCTTCCACGAGGCGGCGTCCGGTGACAGGCCGGTTTGTGCCTGGCGTGGGACGTGCTGGAGCATAGGCCCGGCTGGTTTTGCGTCGCTCGGTGAAATTCACCCGAACGATGTTGCTGCGTGCAATGGTCTTGCTGGGCAGTTCTATCTCAGTGGTTTTTTCGTCGTGCACAGGTCTCTCCCGAAATAAATTGCGCTACGGTTCAGTTTTCGAAGGTTTAGTAGGATTGCATGAACAGGTTGCCCAAGTTCTGCATCTGCAACTGGATCGCGCCCGTGAAATGGCCGTTTTGAATATACCCTTGAAGCGCGGCTTGCACGGCGCCTTGGGCGACGAGTTGGCCTGTCGGCGACAAGCTCAAGCCGTTCGAAGTAAAATACAAGGGGTACGTGCCATACATAGTGAGCTGGACTTGCGAGTTGAGATACAGGCCGTTAGTGACTTGGCCGTTCGTTGTCGTCGTGGAAACACAAAGTGTCGATGTCCCGGTGGCCGATGCGTTTGTGGTGAATCCCTGGGTGAGTTGAGGCAAGTACAGGTTGGCTGTCCCTACGATCGGAGCTGCGCCCTGTCCGGCGTAGATCGAGTTGGTGTTTTGGTAAAACAGATTCATCGAAATCGTTCCGCCGCCACCGCTCTGCGTGGTTAACGTTCCGGTAATGGCGCTCGACCAGAGCGGGTAGGCTCCGCTGGCCGCAATACAAGTTCCTGCGCTTCCCAAAGATCCAGAGCCCGTGGTGGGAGCTGGAGGGGGAATGGGGGGCGGGCTGCCACCACATGCCGCAAGCACCATCGCAGTGGCGATAGCCGCCGCAAGAGTCCGAAACCGGCTAGGTAATGTAAACGCGTTCATGGTCATTACTCCTACTGAATCCATTTCGAAAACGATCCGCTGATCCCGCCCAAGCGTTTTGCAACGCCCAAGTTCATGTAGTTCTTGCAAGCGGTGGTATCCAAGCTCGTCGGCGGAGTGGATGGGCAAGCCGTCGATTCAATCGGACCTCTGCCGTCGTGGTAATCCACCGTGCACGTATAAGAAACTTGCTGGCATTGATTCTCACCGCTCTGGCGCACACGGTAGTAAACCGAAGCAGCCTGAAACGCATCGTTCACAACGTTACCGACCAGACGCAGAGTGAGCTCGGAGTCCGAAAAAATCATATCCAGGGAACCGCCTGTGAAAGAGCTTGCTCCTTCCACGCTGTTGAGATCCGCACCCCAGAAACCATAACCATCTTCAAAACCAACGTGGATCGTGCCTCGTGCGCTGGAATTGCGGCCACTATCCAGGCTCAGTGCAAAGCGTGTGTAAACCAGCGGGGTTAAAACGTTCGAAGCAATATCGATCAAGCCGGAAATGTTCACGCCGTTGGAGCAAATGGTCGTGTTGCCCGAGCAAGTGGGCAGAGTAATTTCCACGGCTTCGGCGAGCCAAGCCGGCAATCGAGGATCGACCGGAGGTGTTGTGGGGATCGAACCGCCACCACCGCCGCTGGGATTCGAGGGTTGGTTGATGCCTTGGCTGCTGCTCGTGCCGCAAGCCGTAGACAGAACAAGGGCGGCTGCGAAGACCAGGTAGGTCAGCCCTTTTATCGTGCGCTTGTTCTTCACTCCATCCTCCACGGAAACAACATCCACTTCTACAAAGGCCTGCACTTAGAGCGAGGCCCGCGACCCTGTTGTGCAAGGGCAGTACCAGGGGGCTTTGAGCAGTGGTTCTGCGAAAAAGGGGGAGGTGGGAGTGTGAACTCACCCAACAGCCTGCCGCGAGGAGGAGAAAAGCTTGGAAAATAACACTTTGTAAGTAATTAAAATAAAAGGTTTTATTTGGGGGTGTGGAGGAGTGCTTAAGGAATGACCACCTAGGAGCGGAAAAAGGCCGCCTCCACCCCGAGTCTCGCAAAGGCCTTCATTTTATGCTAGATCCGGACCTTCTGTAAGCAAGGAGCGAAGTTTGACCTACGTAGTTACTCAGCATTGCGTGGATTGTAAGTATACGGATTGCGTAACGGTTTGCCCGGTGGATGCGTTTCATTCGGGGCCTCGAATGGTTTATATCAATCCGGATACCTGCGTGAATTGCGATGCGTGTGTGCCCGCGTGCCCCGTGGAGGCGATTTTCTCTGAAGAGAACCTCCCCGCAAAATTTCAATCCTATTTGGAACTGAATGCAAAGGGATCCAAAGAGTACCCCGTGACGAACGAAAAAGTGGATCCATTGCCGGGAGCCAAGACCTTGGACGAGCTCAAAGCGCTTGATGCCAAGGGGTACGTTCCCCCTGGTTTTCCTTAATTAACCATTTGAGTTAACTAGATAAAGTCACTTTTGGCTTTGGTTGACGAGGTGTTTTGTCACGTGTACTTTCGGCGAGAATATAGGGGAGGGGTGTTTTTCATGGCAGCCCGGCTTTGTCTGATTTTAGCTCTGTCTTTGGTCTTAGCGTGCGCAAAAGATCCTCGCTCCCTTCAGGAAGGTGAGCCTACGGTCCTAGTGGAGCGGACCCCATACAACGAAGTCAAAATCCAGGTTCAGGTCGCGCCCCCGGGGACTGCTGATTGGTGGTTAGTTTACCACCAGGGCTACGAGCAGGCTAAAGACCGATTCATCCAAATGGACGTGGCCAGACGTTTGGGTAAGGGAAGTTTAGCCGAAGTATTTGGAGAAAAAGCCGTCGCTTCTGATCGTCGCTCCATAGCCGTGGGGTTGCAAGACGGTGTGCTGACTAAAACGGCTTATGTGCAGGAAAAGCACCCCGAGGCCTACCACTTGCTTGAGGGTTTTGCCGCGGGGGTGAACCGCTTTATTGACGAGATGCCGACAGCGGCACCGGCGATGCTCAAAAATTACCGCCAGATCACGGGAGATGCGAGTTATGTCCCGGCCAAGTGGGAGCCTTCCGATTCGGTTTCTGTCGGTCAGAATATGTCCTTTTACCTTTCGTCCAGTGTGCAGGACAAACTCTTACTGGGGCAGGTAACCAAGGCCATCGCAGGTGGGTTTGATTTTCGTTCCAACCGCTTATCGGCTGCAGTGGATTTGAGGCCTCTGTACAACACATTCATTTTGGACGCAGACGAAAAGCAAAATCACTGGAAAATCCGCCAAGCCCGCTCAAAAGCGAGCCGCAAATCAGAGCCGGTTGCTCAGGCCTCTGGGGAAATACGCCACGAAAAACTTCAGGCACAGATCCCTCCGATGCCGTGTGTGCCTTTGCCTTATCCGTTTCCTGAATGCGGTCGCAAAGCCTCCTTTGGAAGCAATAGCTGGGTGGTCTCCAAGGAGTTTGCCGGTGGCAATCAGACCTTCCTCGCCAATGATCCTCACTTGCGACTGTCGTTTCCTTTTAATTTCTTTGCCGCGAGTTACGACTCCAAAGCAGCGGGAGGGACGCTCAAAGTTGCAGGCTTTGGTTTAGTGGGAGTGCCGGGAATATTGATCGGTCACAACGAGGACATCGCTTGGGGGCTGACCAATAACCCTGCCGATGTCGATGATGTCTATGTCGAAGTGCTCGACGATAGCAAAACCCAGATCTGGGATCCGTTGCTTACCGGTTCGCGACCCTATTCGCCGTTGGAAGTGGTGAAAAAAACCATCCAGGTGCGCAACCATTTTGGGGGCTTAAGTGCGCGCCAGTACGATTTTCGCCGAGGGAAACACGGTCCGGTGTTTTCAGACCATATTCCCGAAGTTCAAAAAGCTTTGGATGGCATCGCTGAGATGACCAACAACCACGTGGCGGTGGTGGGGACTTACCGTTGGGTAGGCCACGAGCCGTCGTCCGAGTACGCTGCTATGCTCGGTGTGAACCGTGCGAGCAGCTACGCCCAGTTCAAAGCGGCTTTGCAGGAGTTTAAAGTCGGATCGCAAAACATGGTTTTTGCGGATCGAAAGGGCGATATTGGCTATTACGCGCACGCGAAATACCCCATGCGTCCCTACCTCTCCACTTCCGAGGCCCCTTTCATCCCGGTGATTCCTTATCTGCGCGGATTCTTCTCGCCGTTTTCGCCAAAAAGTTTTTCAAAACCGGCTGAGTGGGCGGGATTTCGAAAAGAAGTTCCTGAACTTTATAATCCTTCGTCTGGCCGCATTGTCACAGCAAACAACGATCCGTTTGGGCATTCACAGTTCCCCAGTTTAGACGGGTTCCAAGATTATTTTGGGTACGGATTCAGCACCGGGGCACGCGCTCAGCGAATCACCGAACTGCTCGAAAAGCACAAGGGGGCTATCGACGTAGAAACTATGCGGGCTATTCAAACCGATCACACGGACTTGCTCGTGGTAAAGTACCTAGACCTCGTTCGAAAGTACCGCGCTGAATTGGTTTTTGAGCCAGAAGCAGAAAAAATAGTCGATAGACTCCTTAGCTGGAATGCGGAGATGAAATCTGGCCTCCATGAACCCGTCCTTGCTGATGCGTGGTTGTTCTCGCTGACGGGGGTCTACCTTGATCTGATTTGGCCCGAGGTCGTGGGAACCTTGCGAGAGTCTATTGAGCGAACCTCACTGATGGGCCGGACCATTTACCATAAATTGCGTGAAGGGCTGGAGAGTAAAGAATCCAAATTGCGCGCGACGTGGCGCAAAGTCTTGCAAGAGTCCTTTGCGCGGGCCGCACGTAGGATAGACGATCGAAAGCTCGCCGAAGTGCCGTGGGGCCAGGTGAACCGGTTGCATTTTCATAATTCGCTCGCGGATATATTTCCCTCGCCTCCGTTGGTTTCGTTTCCATTGGAACGTGATGGATCGTGGGAGACGGTCGATGTTGCGGGCGAAGGGTACGGCCCCAATTTCCGTTTGATCATGGTCTTGGAAGAGGGCAAACCTATCCAAAGTTTCACCTCGGTCCCCGGGGGCAATTTCTCTTACACTCGCAAAGATGAAGCGTACGAAGAGCTGATGCGCTGGCGTGATGGAGGACTTCGTCCTCTAGTGGGATTCTAAGAAAATTATGACTAGTACCAAAGCACGACCCGCCGTTTTGATCATCCTAGACGGCTTTGGAATCAACCCCGAAACCGCACACAACGCTGTCGCTCAGGCGCGTACGCCGACTTTGGACAAGTTGTTCAAGAACTCCCCTCATGCGGAGTTGGACGCTTCAGAGAGTCACGTGGGGTTGCCACACGGTTTTATGGGGAACTCTGAAGTTGGCCATCTCAATATCGGTGCGGGCCGAGTGGTGCGACAGGATTTTTCGCTCATCAGCCATGCGATTGAAGAAGGCAGTTTTTTTGAAAACCCGGTTTTTCTCGATGTGCTTTCGCATCTGTCCGCCAAACGCGGTGCCACACTCCACTTGATGGGGCTCTTGTCCGATGGCGGGGTGCACAGCCATATCAGCCATCTCATGGCGCTGGTACGCTTGGCGAAGAAGCAGGGCATTAGCCGAATAGCGATCCACGCGTTCATGGATGGGCGCGACACTTCGCCTACGAGTGGAGTGAGCTACTTGGCGCAACTCCAAGACTTTTTGGCGGATATCGGAGTGGGGTCTGTTCAAACCGTCATGGGGCGTTTTTATGCGATGGATCGGGACAACCGTTGGGAACGCACCCAAGCGGCTTACGATACCCTCGTGAGCGGCAAAGCCGAATCGGTGTTTACCGATCCGGTGGCGCATGTTCGGCATTTTTATGATGAGCGTGTAACGGACGAGTTTCTCCCGCCGGCCATGGCTAAAGGCTACTCCGGAGTTAAGGATGGAGATGGCGTTTTCTTTTTCAACTTCAGAGCGGACAGAGCACGGCAGTTAACTCGTGCTTTTACTCAGGCTGATTTTGAGCCTTTCGTCAGAAAAGATCTGCCCACGCTGGCTGGTTTTGTAATGATGACTCCATACGACGCCGCTTTTGCGGTCCCTCACGCCTATGGAAAACCAAAGGTGGAGAACACCTTGGGAGAGTTTGTGTGTCGACAGGGGTGGAAGCAGCTGCGTATCGCTGAAACTGAAAAGTACGCGCATGTGACCTATTTTTTTAATGGCGGTGAAGAGCGTGTTTTTGATGGCGAAAAGAGAATATTAGTCCCTTCGCCACGCGATGTGAAAACCTACGATCTCAAGCCAGAAATGAGTGCGGAGTCAGTAACCGATCAATTGCTCAGCGAAGTAAGTTCCGCAGAATACCGCTTGGTCGTCGTGAACTACGCTAACTGCGACATGGTGGGCCACACCGGAAATCTACGAGCTGCGATCCAGGCGGTAGAATCGGTGGATAAATGTCTGGGGAGGGTTTTGCAGTGGGTGGAGAGCAACGGTGCGTTTGCGGTGATCACGGCGGACCACGGGAATTGCGAAATGATGCAAGACGCCAAGGGCGAACCGCTGACTTCCCACACTCTGCTCAAAGTGCCCTTTATTGTATTTGACCCACAGCACCAGGATCTCCGGCTTAAAGCGCTGGGGAGACTGTGCGATATAGCGCCTTCCATTATCGATCTGTGGGGCATGCCCGTACCGGCTGAAATGACCGGCCAGTCCATGATTGTGCGCTGAGTCGTCGCTCAAAAAGCGTGCTTACACTCTGAGCAGTTCCTGCGGTATAATAAACTAAGTCCTCTTTCTGCTTTATATTTCCTCACTGCAATTTACTACCGAGTCAAAGGAAGCCCATGTCATCGGGACGATTGGGAGAACTGCTTGTATCGCGCGGGATGATCACCGCAGATCAGTTGAAGCAGGCGTTAGAAGAACGCAAGACAGGCGGTGCACAAGCTCGTCTGCCTTCTATTTTGGTGAAACTCGGTCATGTGAACGAAAATGTTCTCTCCACTTTTCTCAGTCAGCAGTACGGAATTTCGCTGATTTCTCTAGACGATGTCGTGATTCCAGACGACGTGCTATCTATGGTTCCGCAAAGCCTGTGCGAAAAACACACTCTGATTCCTCTTTCCATAGAAAATGGGGCACTCAACATCGCCATTTCGGATCCGACGAATGTTGCCGCTGTCGACGATTTGCGTTTTCTCTGCAACATGGAAGTAAATGTTTTTCTGGCTACTGAGTCTGCCATCCGTGAAATGCTGCCCCGGGCGTACGGGAAAAATGATGCCGCTGCTAATGCGCCCATCGCCGCAGAGGAGTTTAGTCCAAACGATGACGAGGAGTCCTCTGATTTCGTTGAAGTGGGCGGAAAGAAAAAAACCGGATTCGAAGTCGATGAAAAGGTCAGCGCAAACGACAAGCCCGTTATTCGGCTGATCAACAAGCTCTTTGTTGAGGCGATACGCCGCAAGGCGAGTGATATCCATGTGGAACCCTATGAAAACCACTTGAGGGTTCGGTTTCGCATTAACGGCAGTTTGCTCGAAGTCATGCGTCTGCCTCCCCAGATGACTGCAGCCACTCCGGCACGTATCAAAGTCATGGCGCAATTGGATATTTCCGAAAAACGTCTGCCTCAGGACGGACGCATTCAGGTCAAGACCAAGGACAAGAAGATCGATATCCGTGTTTCGGTCTTGCCGACGATTTTTGGTGAAAAAGTTGTAATGCGTATCCTGGATCAAGGCACCATAACGCCGGATCTCAAGACAATTGGGTTTGAAGAAGACCAGTACAAGTATTTTTCCAAGGCTTGCCAGCAGCCCTACGGAATGGTTTTGGTAACCGGCCCCACTGGGAGCGGGAAGTCGACGACACTTTACGCCGCTTTGACTTCGGTGAACGGCGTGGATGTGAATATATCCACGGTAGAAGATCCGGTTGAGTACAATATGGCAGGGGTTAATCAAACTCAGGCAAAGGAAAGTATTGGCCTGTCGTTTGCCGCGGCTCTGCGCTCGTTGTTGCGCCAGGATCCTGACATTGTGATGGTGGGGGAGATACGCGATACAGAGACTGCAGAAATAGCTATCAAAGCTGCGCTTACTGGGCATTTGGTTTTCTCAACCCTCCACACAAATGACGCTCCAAGCACCATCTCCCGCTTGCAGCACATGGGAATTGAACCATTTTTGATCACGGCGTCGGTGGTCTTGATCCAAGCGCAGCGTCTTATTCGGGTGGTTTGTGAAAAGTGCAAGGAACCCGATACACGCATCACGCGCGAGAACCTGATCGAGGCCGAAGTCCCCGAAAATTGGCTAGACTCCATCGTGCCTATGCGAGGCAAGGGGTGCGATAAATGCGGCGGGACAGGTTTTTCCGGGCGCCGAGGGATCTTCGAAGTGATGCCGATGAGCGAAAAACTACGGTCTTTAATCATCAAGGGCGCCAACGCCGATGTGCTGAAGAAAGCTGCGATTGAAGAGGGCATGATCACATTGCGCCAACACGCCTTGATGAAGCTCTACCGAGGCGAAACGACCTTGGAAGAAGTGCTAAACAACTCCCGACCGGATGGAGATTTATAATGGTTACCCTTTCCACGTTGCTCAGGGCCATGTTGGAACACAAGGCTTCCGACATGCACATTACTTCTGGAAGTCCGCCGGGGTTTCGAGTGAATGGGCGCATTCTCAAAGCTAAAGCCAAGCCACTCACCCCCGCTGAGACAAAAGAACTTTGCTATTCCGTCTTGACCGACGCTCAGAAGGCGGCGTTCGAGAATGGGCACCAGATAGATTTTTCGTTCGGGGTGCGCGATGTCGCGCGCTTTCGAGCTAATGTTTATTACCAGCGTGGCGCGGTTGCGGGGGCGTTTCGGCACATTCCTTTTGAAATCCCGAGGCTAGGGCAGCTAGGGTTGCCGCCTGTTGTCGAGACTCTGATGCGCCGCCCAAAGGGCCTGGTCTTAGTTACCGGTGCGACAGGGAGTGGAAAAACCACGACTTTGGCGTCGATGATTGATGCGCTCAACGAAACCTCAAACCTTCACATTATTACGATCGAAGACCCGATTGAGTACATTCACTCCCACCGCAATAGTTTGGTGAATCAGCGCGAAGTCGGCCAAGATGCTCCCGGATTTTCCGAAGCGTTGAGAGCGGCCTTGCGCGAAGATCCCGATGTGGTTCTCGTCGGCGAAATGCGCGACAAAGAAACTATAGAAACTGCCCTGGCACTAGCGGAAACGGGGCATTTGGTCTTTAGTACATTGCACACCAACAGCGCTTATCAGAGCATTTCTCGAATTATTCAAGTTTTCCCCAGTGATGCTCAAGATCAGATTCGCTTGCAGCTATCCATGTGCATTGAAGGTATTGTTACTCAGAGCCTATTGGAGCGGGCCGATCGCAAGGGCCGGGTGCTTGCGTATGAAATCATGGTTCCCAATATATCCATCCGCAACTTGATCCGAGAGAACAAGCTATTTCAGATCCAGTCTGCCATGCTCGCCGGGCAGGAGGTGTCGGGAATGATCACTTTCAACCAATCTTTGCTGCACCTGGTTCGACAAGGAACCATCACGCCTGAAGAGGCGGTGTCAGCAAGCCAGGACCCGGACGACTTGATCAAAAACATGCGCGACTTGCGCAAGATGGCTTCGGGCGCTTGAGAGGGCCGCAATGAAGTACCGTTATACAGGGGTCACACGCCAAAGGGAAAGAGTGACTGGTTTCGTCGATGCCAATGACGAACCCGAAGCCCGATTGCGTTTGCGGGCTATGCAGATCCGACCCGATTCACTCCAAATAGCCAAAGACGCTAAAGACAGAACGGGGATCTCAATCCCCGGACTACGAAAAGCAATTTCTAATGTTCTTAGAACCAACATAAAGCTAAAGACACTGATCATTTTTACTAAGCAGTTTTCGTCCCTTATCGATTCAGGTGTGCCCGTAGTGCAGTGTTTGGACATTTTGGCCCTGCAAGAACGGCGAGGAATTTTTAGGGACTCTTTGGTGCAGATTAAAAATGACATCGAAGCGGGTAGCACTCTGGCCGGCGCGCTGTCCAAGCATCCGAGGATTTTTTCCGAGTTTTTTGTGCGGATTGTAGAAGCTGGGGAACTGAGCGGCACTCTCGACAAATCGGTCCGTGAGATGGGCGAGCAGCTAGACAAGCTCGATCGCCTGCGCGCCAAAGTGATTGGGGCATTGATGTACCCTGCTTTCACGCTGGTAGTCGCAGTAGGCGTCCTGGTTTTTTTGTTAGTCAAAGTCTTTCCGGAAATTTCTAAACTTTACACTCAAACCGGTTCTGAGTTGCCAGCGCTTACTCAGTTTGTCTTGGGGATTTCGGTTTGGACACAGGAATACTATCTGGTCGTAATTTTAGGGGCTATAGCGTCTGGGTTTGGCCTGGCTATCGCCTACAAGCAGCCGAGCTTTCGGGCCAAGTTTGATCCGATTATTCTGCGTGTGCCATTTGTAGGGTCGCTCATTTTGCGATCAGCAGTCGCCCAGCTCACACGTACTTTAAGCACTTTGATCTCGAGTGGGGTGCCTCTCATTGGCGCTTTTGAGATCTGTGAGAAGCTCATTGCCAATCGCGCGATCAAAGAAGTCATCACCTTCACCAAACAAGCCGTACAAGAGGGTAGAACTATTGCGCAAGGCATCTCGGTGAAGAATGTCTTTCCACCCATGGTAGTGCATATGGTGAACATTGGAGAAATGACCGGTCGCCTGGATGAGCTTTTGGGAAAAATAGCCCGAATTTACGACGATGAAGTCGATGATGCCATTGGCAATCTGACAGGCATTCTCCAGCCCGCGATCATCGTAGTGGTTGGGGTGTTGATCGCTTTTCTGGTGCTGGCGATGTACCTGCCCGTGTTTACCGTCGCAGAAAAAATGAGTGGAGCCTAGAGCAGTGATTGCACAACCGAATGAGCGGAGCTTAGAAGCTTGATCACACAACCGAATGAGCGGAGCTTAGAAGCTTGATCACACAACCTAAATGGTCAACTGCAAGTGGTCCCGGGCACCCTGGGTACCCTCCTGTGGGAGAAGCGCTTCAGTGGTTGATGCTGGGGCGGTTGGCTATTCTTTACCTGCTCGGTCTGGTGGGCGTGGTACAGCAGGTGCTGTTATCGTCTGATGGCGGACCGGGTGTTGTGGTGTCGTACTCCCTGCTGTGTGTTGCGTTCGCATTTAATGGATTTGCCGCCTTATCGTCTAAACATGCCAAGGGCTGGGCACAGCCGCTCGCGCATATTCTCTTCGATGCCCTGTTGATCTCTGTCTGGATATTTTATTCCGCGGGTAGAGAGAATCTTTATTCATTGCTGTACTTGGTTCAGATCTTGTACGTCGCACTGGTGCTGTATCAGCGTGCTGCACTGGTCTGTGCAGTAGCTGCCGCGGTGGGTTTTGGAGTGGTTTTATTCCTGCAGCCCCCCCAGGGTGTGGTGTTGATGTGGACTTTGAATGTAGCGCTCTTTCTCGCGCTGGGGTTTGTCGGCGGGTATTTGAGTGAAGAGCTGCATCGGACGAGCGTGCGTACGGTCAAGCTAGAAGAACAATTGCGGCAGAACGCAAAGCTCGCGGCGGTTGGGCAGCTTGCTGCTGGGATAGCCCATGAGATTCGCAACCCGTTGGCGGGAATGAGCGCGA
>JACCDT010879877.1_pt1 | contig 13681 bp, 10 predicted proteins | sample 7446291 | NCBI WGS metagenome assembly JACCDT01 (sample SAMN15323446, study PRJNA562643) | freshwater metagenome | isolation source: river surface water | place: USA:Blue River Watershed | collected 2017-08-17
ATTATCATCGTGTATATTGAATGGGAAATGCTCTAATTCTGCGTGCTACACAAGATATGCCCCTGTACTATTTGCAGATCCGGCTACCCAGACTTCTTCGTTTTCTGGACCCATCCAAGGCGCCATCACTGGCGCCACACGTGGTTCAAAGTACCCAAAGATCTTGAACCCCCCGTAGGATCCAAAGACAACGTTATCCGCATACAGGCTGGTTCCAGCCCAAGTGAGCGGAATCATTGTCTGCCAAGGTCCCGTTCCTTCAATATCACCAACCATGTAATAATAGAGTGGGGCCAGGCGAATGGTAGAGAGATCAGCAGTAGATACGGTAATACGGTTATTGGCGTAGGTGACCGTAAGAGGAGCCGAGGCAACACTGGCAGAGTTCGCACCCTGATTCGTAATAGAATCTATTCCCGTATTCACAAGGGTCGCCTGGTCACGCTGTGTCTTGTATTCCAGGGCGGCCGATGCCTTGAACTGGGCCAGACCCACGGCACGCTTTTCGGCTGGGGTAGTGGCATCCGTAAGAGCTGGCTGTGCCGCCGCCGCATCCAGACGAGCAATATCCGCTGCCGTGTAGTTCACACGGAGAACATAAGGACTGAGTTCAAAGAAGTCCCGTGCCGCATAGAAAACATCATCCACGGTGAAACTGGATCCCGATGCATCTGGGAAGCGGGCCAGAATGGCATCTGTCATATAGGTGTCCACAGATTCCACATCAGGACAGAACATAGACTTACGATTGGTGAGATGGAAGATGAAGGCGACCTGTCGGCGTTCATTGTCAAAGTGGATAGAAGGAACCACCGCAGGATCCGCATAGGTTGCACCAGAACCATCCGCCTTCGCTGTCAGTTCGGAAGGAGAATCCACATTGACGTCAAACACGAAGGTCATAGAGTCCGCACCACGGAGAGGCAGGAACCCAAGGAAGGGCTGCGCTTCAGCCATGTAGGAGCGCAGGGTGGCTAACGGAATCTGGGTGAGGAACTGCTTACGCTTGAGATTCGCGTTTGCACCGGAAGCATCAATGACATCCGCCATATTGTGAGCACCTCCCGAAATATCCAGATCTACAACGACATCTGATACGTTACTGGCTTCTAACATATCAAGGAGACCGGACTGCTGGAGCTGTAGATTGAGTTCCACGCGCATTTCTTCTTCAAAGTAGGCCTTGATATTGGATAACTGCTTACCTGTTGTCTGACCGGCCTGGGCCATGATCGTACGCAGGACATCCTTGAACACGGGTTTGTTGGCCAGATCCACTTCAAAGTGGAGAGAATCCTGTTCATTCGTGTACCCTTCCTGACCAACGGCGTAGAGAGGAGAGGGGAAGACGTTGGTATCACGGACATTGAAGGAGTTGAGAAGACGAACCGCATCTTCTTCGGTGAGCGTGTATTCAAACACGGCATCAATTCCGGTGAAGAATTGTTGGTCAGACATACCAATAACACCAATATCGGCCGTGGTGGTACCAGTGTAATCCGCCTTGAAGGGAGAGACAATGGCAACACGATCTCCGTCAATCATAGTCTTAATGGTATAGAGGGGGTATACGTAGGAAGGACCTGTATAAGGAACAATGATCGGTGGTACGACCATGTTGGTATCCACTGTGGCAATTACGAAAATAATGTTATCGTCGGCTTCCACCACGGTGTTCGCGATCTTGTAGATACCGTCGTCCAGTTCGTCACTACTGGCAATGACCGCCGTCTTATTATATCCAACTTCCAGGAGGATTTCACAGGTGGTATCAATCCATGAACCGTCACCAAACAAGACCTTATAGAATCCGGCGATATCGGAATCATATGTAATCTGAATTAACCCATCCACTGTACGACTGACCGCCTTGATTACGACTTCACCGTACGGGATGAAAACATAACTGGAAGGACTCCATGATGCGGTTACAGACACCGTACTGGTGGTATTATCCGCATTGTGAGCCGTGAAGGTGTAGTTGTAGGTAGTTCCCAGGGTGACATCGGTATCTTCGTAGGAACTGGGGATAGGGGCTGCCAGAGTGGCAATGGTGGGGTTGGCCGAACCATCGCGGGAAATCACGATAGAGGTCACTCCTTCGGGTACATTGGAAATAGAGAAGTAGATACCCGCCTTGGAGGAGAATGCCTGGATGAGTATAGTAATTTGAATCACAGCAACACTTTCTGGGGAATAGTATACATTCCCCCACATACTATAAGCTGCATAGTAGGATGTTGACACACCTGGGGCAAGGGTGTCCGTAGATCCAGCAAGGGCTGTCTTTACGCCCCCAATGCTTTTATAATATGTAATAGGGTATGTTCCTGCGTCTTCCCCTGTATAACTCAGCGTGACTTCACTGCCATTACGAACCACAGTAGGGGCAACCAGGGGTGCTGCGACAATTTCACGGGCTTTCCCAACAACAACATCAGTACGCATACGTGATACGTTGAGATTACCAGGAATTTCACCAGTCGTGATATATGTACCAACAATAGTACCCGACGCAGATAGTGTAAAAAAGGGACGGGTTTCATTACCGGCGCTATTCAGGGCTGGATACTGATTCACTTCCAACACATTACCATTCGTATCCATCTTGGTAACAACAATATCCGATGTACCCCCTGCACTTACACCCCCTGATACAGTTCCGGCAGTTTCGTACATAATATAAATATTATCACCGGAATCACATGCAATTGTTGGATTTGTTTCATTCAAAATACCGTTCATCACAGGCGTTTCTTTACTCCAGATTGTATTACCTGTAGCACTATCCATTTTCCAAACACATATATCGCGACCCCCAAGGAATGTACCGCCGGATATAGTCGCCCCTGAATGTGCAGCAACGATTACTTCATTTGCAGAATTTATAGCAATAGAAGGGATATTCTCTATAGATATACTATTAAATGTATTATTCTGTTTGATCCATTGTACCACACCAGAATTATTTATTTTTGCCACAACAACATCACCCCCTCCTGTATATGTTCCGCCAGAAACAGCCGCATTTGCTTGATAGGCAACATACACATTCTCAGACATATCAAGTGCAATAGATGGTGTTGCATCTGTAAAGGTTGTATTCAGTAAACTATTTTGTATAATCCAATTAGTTGCTCCTGTATTCGGATCTATTTTCATTACACAAATATCAGTATTTCCTGTCAACGTATTTCCAGATGTAGCTGCAGTAACTGTATATGTACAATATAGTCCCGTACCAAATTTGTATGCCATACCAACAGGACGGTTTGAATAAACTGAATCAGAACCAGAAGTATTAAATGTAGGATTCTGTTTAATCCACATTATTTGTCCAGTACTTCCAGATATCTTTGCAATCACAATATCCGAATTTGTACTGGTAGCACCAGCTGGATTTACGTTTCCTGCACCCGATACTGTACCTGTTGTATAATACGATATATAAAAATATCCATTAAATGCTGGATCCATCACAATATTTGGTGTTGACGAAGTAAATGAGAGTAATTGATTGCGATTTAAATTAGTATTTTGGTATACCCATACAATAGATCCAGTGGGGTCTAATTTTGCGTAGACAATATTCGCACCTGTTGAACCTTGTTTACCACCTCCCCCACTTACTGTCCCAGTTGTATCGTACACAATATAAATATTACCACTGATATCAGTCTGTGTAACGGGATTACTATCTGAACCAGTTGTACTTAATTGAATATTTTGTTTTGTCCACTCTACCACCCCTCCACTTGCCTTGAAAATCACAATATCACTAAGGTTTCCCCCCAAGTCACCAATATTAGTATTTCCAGAGGTAGTAGCATTCGTTTGATATGCCAAAATATAGGCGCCTGTATAATCTACGGTGAAATTCTGATGACGAAAGAATGTAAATGTCGGTCCAGAACCAGTTGTGGGTGATAATAGTGGGTTCTGATCTAATCCCAAAACATTACCAGTATCTTTATGGAACTTAATCAGTGTAATTCGGTTTGCAGTTGAATTCTCAATTTGACCTGGAAATACAGCAGTAGATGCGGGTGTATATACCATAGCAATAAGATTTCCATCTGGTGCAAAATTTAGAGATACAGGTGCATTGTTAATAGAAACACCAGATACATTAAATGTACTATTTTCCTTCAAAAATATAATAGAACCATCCGATACAGATAATTTTGCAAGGACATTATCATTATTCCCTATCTTTGTCCCGCCAGAAACAGCACTATTTGTCTGATATAGTGCATAGATATAATTATTATCTGCTACAATATGAGGTGCCTGTTGAACCAAAGAGTTATTCAATTGAACGGATTGAGTTAGCCAAATAATATCTCCTGTGGAATTCATTCGGGCAAATACTACATCGCTTGAACCATAATTTGTGCCCCCAGATATAGCAGATAATGTCGTATATGCAAGTAGGATATCTTCATTTTGATTGATAGTCATGTCATAACCAGATGACCCATCATTCGTTGTAGTGTTTAATGATGTTTGCTGCCGAACCCATGCTATCGTACCATCTGACAAAATTTTTGCAATAACAATATCTTGTTGCCCCATATAAGTATTTCCAGATATAGCACCCCCGACAATATAAGAAATATATACGATACCAGTAGATTTCACAACTTTAATAGATCGCGGGGAATCTGCAAAAGAAGTATTTAATATAGGGTTCTGAATAACCCATTGGACATCACCATTTGGATTGAGTTTCATAACTACAATATCTCCGTTTGCAAGGATTGCCCCTCCAGATACAGCCGCTGAAGTAACATAACTAATATAGAGATTTCCATCATTATCCGTATCTATGACTGGGGTATTAGAGGTATTACCCTGCAGATTTGGATGTTGTTTCAACCATATTACCGTACCATTTGCATCAAACTTTGCAATTGCAATTACAGCTGACCCACCATTCGCAATACGAGTTCCCCCCGATACAGTACCGTTCGTAGTATACGCCATGTAGATGTTACCATTAGAATCTGTAACAACTGCAGGGTCATACTCATCTGCGGTCGTATTGAACCCCAGGTTCTGCTTAATCCACTCAATGGATAGCGAAGCTGACATTTTATACTTATAGCACACAAAATATGACGACGCTCTCCATATTTTAAACATCTAATCGCGAATTATTCCGGGAGATTTCTCAAACAAGAAGGTACTATCATTCTTCTTTGAGAAAATATTTATGTAGAATACTACACCATTTAAGCCTGGGAGGTGATCTTGGTGGCATTGGGGCCAGCAATGGCAGCCTTACGGGCAACGTTGTCCGCACGGGCAAGGGTCGCGCGGGCAGTCTTGATACCACTGAGGATCACATCGGATTCCGCAGCAGCGGCAGCATCCATGGCATCCAGTTCCGCATCACTGTAAGGTTCACGGAGACGGACAGTACGGGATTCCACGAAGGCTTCGTAGTTGGCGGTGGTAGAGGCAGCGTAACTGATGGTCATGGTGTTACCGTTGACATCCGCAGAGGCAATGGAGCCAGAAGAGGCAGCCAGGGAAGTAGGGCGGGTGATCTGGTAAGGAGTGGAAGAAGAGGAGAGAATGACCGGGTTGGCGTAGTCCGCATCGTCACTGAAGTCACGGACGAAGGGGCATGCCTTCTGGGTTAAGTGAGCAACGAAGGCGATCTGACGCTTTTCATTGTCAAAGTGGGTCTGGGGAATAACAGATCCAGAAGTGTAGCCACCGCCAGTAGAGAGGTTATTGTTGACGGCAGTGAGGGAGTCAGGGGAATCAACGTTGACATCAAAGACGAAGGTGAAAGAGTCAGCACCCTTGAGTGGGAGGTAGTGGACAGAGGGCTGGACTTCACCGAAGTAACTATCCAGGGTACTGTAAGGAATCTGGGTGAGGAGCTTGAGACGGTTGGCCGCAGTCCCCTGGGTGATTTCATCGTACATACTCTGGGCACCTGCAGCGTTATCCAGGGTGACAACGACGTTACTGACGTTGGAGGCTTCAAGCATATCAAGGAGACCGGAGTTCTTGAGCTGTAAGTTGAGTTCCACACGCATTTCTTCTTCAAAGTAACGCTTGGCGTTGAGGAGCTGCTTACCGGTGACCTGACTACCATCAGTAATGATGGATTCAAGGACTTCCTTGAAGTCAGCCTGACTGACTAAGTCAACGGTGATGTTGGCAGTATCCTGGGCAGTCTGGACACTCCAGAGGTTGGCACCAGAGGCATCCACATCTTCATTGGTATCCACAACTTCAAAACAGTTGAGGAGCTTGACGGACTGCGCTTCAGTGAGAACATATTCAAAGACAGCATCAATCCCAGTGAAGAACTGCTGGTTGGTCATTTCAGTGACCCCAATAGAGGCAGTGGTAGACCCAGTGTAGTCAGCCTTGAAAGGGGAGACGATGGCGACACGATCACCGTCAATGGTGGTCTTGGCGACGTAGGTAGGGGCGACATATCCCGAAGCGGTGACAGCGGCAGGGCCAGTGGCAGATCCAGGAACATAAAGACCAGAGGACATTTTATACTCTATACCGGTATTTTTTTCTGGCACCAGATTTTAAACGGGTTAATCCTCGGCAGATCCAGGGGACCAATTTTATGACCCCAACGTAAGGACGAATGGATACGTTGATCCTCCCCCCCTCCACAAATATTACTGCGCTCCCCTTCCAACTCCGGGCTAATGACATCCAAAAACATATTGTAAATATTGACTCCCGTTTTCGGGACGATCCCAAGACCGCTGACGCTGCGAATTTCTACTTCAGTCTCCTCAGTCCCATCAAGAACATTTTACGTATCCGGATCACTTCCATTGAGTTCCCCAACAATTTCTACACCTTCTCCCACAAACGCAAGAACACAATCATGCGTATTCTGTATACCGGGCCTACCGGCAATGTTGTCCCTGTGGCCATAGAAATTGACGATGGGACCTACAGTGCCTTTGAAATGGAACTGGCGCTGAATACCTTGTTCCAGGAGCCTTCCTACGGCCTGGACTGGTTGACGGCGAAGTTTGATCCGATTACGGGTCACTTCGTCTTTACCGGGACGAAATACTTCGGGATTGATGCCACCTATCACGCCCTCAATCGGAATTTTGACTACGGCCTATCGTATTATCTGGGATTCACGAAAAAACTCCACCGATCCTTCGTGGTGACCCCGGGGACATACCGGGTCATCTCCGACCAGCTGGCCAATTTTTCCGGAGATTCATACGTTCTCTTACGTCTTAATGACTTCAATTGTGTTCGGCATTCCATGTATTCCAATGACCTGAACGCCTTGGCTAAAATCGTCATTCGGGACCAGAAGAACTTCATGTCGTTTGACGACTATTCGGGACAACATGCCAAGGAAGTCGTCTTTCCGACACCACAGGACTTGTCGCGCATGAAGATACAAGTACTGGATGCATATGGGGAACTCATAGATATGGAGGGGATGAACTTCAGTTTCTCCATTGAGGTATTGGAAATCAAGAATCTGAATCTCTATAACGCGGTACGTGATTCGTTAGCCATACAGTATTCCGGGGCACAACAGCCAACACAATTCTATTAACCGTTGGTCTCTTAACCGTTGGTCTCTTAACCGTTGGTCGCCGTGATCACAGCGGACATTTCATTCTGGAGGAGTTTGAGACGATCCAGGATGAGTTCTTTATTGTAGTTTGCACCCTGGGTATCAATCATCTGACGAATAATATTTTCCAGACGCCGATTGTAAGCAAGAATGGGTTTCGCAATTTCATCAATCGCGGATTCATCAAACTCTTCCACTTGTTGGGGCGGTTGTGACCCGTATATACTTTTGTTAGATCTTCTCATTTATTATGTACACATAAAAATAAGAGGATGCCGAATCCATCCATATACGGGTCGCCAGTGGAACGCATTAATATGTCATTCAAGAAAGTTGCGGATCGTTTATTATCGGCCGTGGTGCAAACCATGATTCCGATTGTTTCAAACATGAAGATTATTGCCGAAACCTTCGTGATGAATACTGTCAAAATGTTTATCGGAAAGATTCAGGCAAAATCGGCGGTGTCTCCGCCAATTTATGCGCGTCTTCTGTGGATTGATAACAATCCTGGAGAGACGTTCGACAAAAATAATCCGTACCACATTCTTCAATTGACGGATATGTACTTGCAGATTAATGAAGATTGGACCCAGGATCCGTTGTTGAAGATCCAGGCCACCACACCGGCGTATCTCCACTGGCATCGTATCAATGCAGGAACTGCCCGCGATATGTCCTCCAAGCGTACATCAGAACAGATCAAGGAAATGCAGGACCAGAAGAAATCAGATACTTCTGCCAAGATTGCCAAAGCCAAGGAAGCTGCCAAACAAGCAGCACTCAAGAACGAATCTGCGGTTGCCGACGCCAAAACACGAGCCCGAACCCCTGCGCCTACACCCGCAAAAACACAGTCAGCCCCCTACAAACCGAATCCTCCGCCTGCACCCGCAAAAACTCAGCCAGTCCCCTACAAACCGAATCCTCCGCCTGCACCCGCAAAAACTCAGCCAGCCCCCTACAAACCGAATCCCCCTTCTTCTTACCGACCTCATCCCCCTCCTCCTACACCAGGATACAAACCGCCTACAAACGGGAATCAGTCACCTCTTTAATCGTCTCCCCCCTCTCTTTCTTCCTCTCCTCCAGAAATCGTTACAGTATCTTCCGTACCAGGCGTAAAGATATTTGCCTCTTCAAATGCAAACGCCATGTCCTCCATATCTATATGAAGAACCTGTTTACAGATTTCAATCATAACTGCCCAACAATCGCGAAATGCCGGCCAGAGATGCTGTCGGGCCTCATCAATGATACGGTAGACATGATGGGTATACTTGGCATGATACTTATAGGCACCATTCTGCGGCGGTGTCTTCTTCCATTCCTTGTATACGTCAGGATGTAAACAGTAAATACGGTAGAGAGCTTCATCTCCAGGATCCGCTGGATCCGCAATGTATCGTTCAATAAAGAGAAGTAGATCAGAATCCACATCTTCATATGCATAGAGAATCTCTTCCGATTGAAGCAATTCAGATGGGAGAAAAGTAGAAAATTTCGCCGGATTGTACTTCCAGGTGTTAATCAGCGATGGGGTCATGAGGTTCACACACTGGAAAAGAACATGGGGACTTACAAGATCAAGGACTGTTGCCATTTTCGTCGTACAGCGTTACACTTTGTAAGTCAACGAATATCGGTAGTCACTTTTACGTATTGTTAACCAAAAACCTACCCTTCTTTCACTTTCATACATTGTGCTGATGTTCACAATCCTAATCACGAAACCGATCATAGATATAATCATCCCGTTGCATCTGTTCCCATACATATTCTTCATATAGCCATTCTTCGTGATCTTGATCCTCTGTAACCTCTGGGATGCGAATACGCAGAGAGGAAACATTTACGCGATCACAAACCATCGGGGGTTTATCTTCTGTTAATTCAGTCTCTTTCTCCAGTAAAGGGGGAAAACGCTGATATGAGTATTTTGGATGGTGTTTCTTTTTACGCGAAAGAAGTTTGCATATACGATTCCGACGTGTAGAAGATCGTACACTCTTATTAACCCCTTTACGGGGATTCGTAATATGTTCAGAAGGTCCATGCGTTTCCTTAGTCATGGGGTCTTTTTGGGGATAGTTGGGGAAATAGGAAATAGGGGGAGGAGCAATTTCTGCTACCAAGAGGGAGATCATAGTTTTTCCATGGCGGACGGCTTCCTTGTAAGAAGCATCACGGGCCACTGCGATCAGTTCGTTTTCATCCGTCAACATCCAACCATCGGAGTCATACTTGCCTGCCATTGTGAGATTACGTCGTACGTGTAAATATAAATGTGTTCGTCGTGGGGGACACGCTGTCCCCCTGACCCCCCTGGCACCCGATCACCTTTGGGGGACATGCTGTCCCCCTGAACCCCCTTGCTTTCTCTATTTACAGAATGTTAGACAATATAGAACATAAAAGCAAGGGGGTTCAGGGGGACAGCATGTCCCCCAAAGTTGAAAAGGAAGTGTATAGTATATGGCGTAATCATTCCCCCGTTCCCCCGACGACGACGAAATCCGCCAACGGATCGTAAAAATCCTGTAAATTGTTCAACGACGAAAGAATGCGTTCCAATAAGCGTAACAGCGGGAATCTCCCGCAAGGTGTCCCCCCCCAGTGGATCGTAACGCGTTCTGAGGGTAACAATATCCAAGATCAAGAAACCTTCCGGCACTTCGGAGATGCATGGGCCTACGCCCAACCGGATCCGGAAAACGGAATCTACCACTATATCCACAAAGCCACCGTTCTGCAACACTTCCACCAAACCCCTACAACCCCTCTAACAACGGCATACGAAGGAAATATCCGTATCCGGATCTCGCTCCGTGGGGGACGTCCTCCTCACCCCCCCACGGTCTCTCAATTTACCACGTAAAGGGGGAGGTTCCATCCCAGCAATGGCCGTGCCGCTCTGCGGCGACGGGCGGACGCCCTATGGCCGTGGCTGCTGGTCGCTCTGCGACGACGGCGGTTCCGCCTATCGCAGCCAGTCCCTGAACTTCCCCGCTGAGCGGGGAAGGACTTACTTGTCGGATTCTCCGACAAGTTGAACCCCCTTATTGGTGCGATAGGCGGTTCCCGCCGTCGTCACAGAGTGACAGCACCCGGCCGACCGCAGGGACTGGCTTGCGCCAGCAAGCCACGCCGTTTCACGGCATGGTTGAGGCCGCAATAGAGCAAACAATAAAATCCAAAAACCCCTCCCCCTTCCTCCTCTCCTTGGATTTTTGGATTTTTGGATTTTTGGATTTGTGGATTTTTGGAATTATTTATGGTTTTGGTAGTGTTGTATGTGTGGTTTAGAATATCTGTTAGTCGTAATCGTTGATAACAGTAATCGGAGAGAAGATATCAAAGGGATCGGTGTCTGTCTGAGGATCCGTCATGAGTTGCAGACGGGCCTTGCGAAGGAGCTCAAAGTAATCCAAACAGGCGTAGTGGTTGTCAAGATCATCAAAGGGATCATACTCCCCATCATATTCCTGACTGTAGTACTCTTCCTGATAGGGAGTGACGGTATGTTCCTCTTCCTCCTCATCCCGAACAACAGGGATGCGAATCCGGAGTACGGACACATCATCATGGGGGACATGCTGTCCCCCTAGGCCCCCTTGCTGGTTATTCATTGAATGCGAATAAAGCAATACATCATCCTGGATAGTGTTGGTCATTTTGATGTTGGAATGTTCGTCGTTGGTTGCGGGGGGACACGCTGTCCCTCTGAACCCCCTTGCGACGTAGTCATTTTTGTTTGGGTGAGGGGTGTGTGGGTGTTAGAAGCCCGAACAAAAATACGTCACAAACTTTCCATTCCATATTAAATTATGTATAGGAATCCCGATAGTTGCAAAAAAGATCCCCTTGGGGGAGGTTCCATCCCCCTGAACTTCCCCGCTCAGCGGGGAAGGACTTACTTGTCGGATTCTCCGACAAGTTGAACCCCCTTTTCCGGTGCGATAGCACCCGGCCGACCGTAGGGAGGCCGTAGGGAGGCCGTAGGGACCGGCTGCTGCGCAGCGGCAGCCACGCCGTTTCACGGCATTGCTGAGGCCGTAGAAGATCTAATCAGAGTCCTCCGATTCCGCATCGGATTCAATCTCTTCAAATGCTTCCAATTCAGCTTCCACATCTTCGTATGAATCGTAGAGAGAGGCACAAAGTTCCTGGGCTGCGGCGATCTTGACGATGTGTTTCTGGACCATGATGCGATCAATGTTATCCATGACCCCGTCCACGATACGGAAGAGATGGATATCCACCACAGCGGACTGTCCGATGCGCACGGCCCGCCCCACGGCCTGATGAACGACGGCGGGATTCCAGTGTTGGGAGAGAAACAGAATACGCCGACAGAACTGGAGATTCAATCCCGCTCCTCCCGACACAATCTGTACGACAATGACAACTCCTTCCTTTCCTTCCATGGCCGCTTTCTTGGCGGAGGCGACGGAGTCGCCGATGGCGGCGGGAGTCATACCGCCGCGAACGGACCACGATTTGCCTCCCAAATCGGCCACCTTCTTTTCCACCATATCCATTTCGGCAGCAAAGTTACAGAAGACGATGGTCGGAATCTTCTTCTGTACGGATTCATCCAACAGCGCAGAAAAGCAATCCCACTTAGCGGCCGTTCCGTTCCAATCGGGACGGGGATAGGCTCCCTGGAACTTCCGTCGCATGCCTTCAATATAGAGTTGAGGATGGACCAGAAACTGTTGGATACGGAGATAGAGTTCCAACTTCACAACACCGGAAATCCCCGACTTGTTCATGACACTCTCCAACTGTTGGTTGAGAGCGCGAAAGAGTTTGCCTTCTGCGGAATCATCGGGAATGGAGAGATCGTGGGAAATAAAACGGGGCGATGGAGGCAGAGCTTTAATGACATTCCGAAGATCACTCATAGTCCGACGGAGCATAAGAAAAGACGCCAACTGGGGAATATCCGTCGCCTGACACTTGACGCGCAACCACCAACAGAGATCGGTCCAATCGGAAGCCCCATTCTGTACGGGAGTAGCGGACAGAATCCAGCGACACAGCGACCGTTTGGCGACCGCCATGGCGGCCCACCAACGCTTGGTGGACTTGCCATTGCGAATACAGTGTCCTTCATCCAGAATAACGCGCTGGAACTTTTCGTCACGGAGTTTGGCGGCATACATCTGCATCTTGGGATAGGTACAGAGGTATACCGTGGGAAGTTCCGCCATCGCAGCGGGGACGGTGTTCCATACGGAGGAACCATTGACCAACGAACGAACAAAGAAACCGCAGGCCTCCAGTTCATCGGACCAACCGGCGATCAGAGCCGGTGGACAGACAATCAAGGTGGTCAAAGGTGCCGGAGAATTCTTGATGAGCCCAATTGTCTGGAAAGTCTTACCGAGTCCCATATCGTCGGCCAATACCCCACCCCGACATACACGTGCGTGTTCGTCTTCACGTTCCAACATCCAGCGAATGCCCTCTTCCTGATGAGGAAGATAGGTGATACCATCACGGGGAGCAATCAGGGGAGTGTTGGGATTGTTGGTCGTCATGTTGGGATTATCGTCGTTTGAAATCTTACATGGGGGACATGCTGTCCCCCTGAACCCCCTTGCGTTCGTTTCATATTTGGCGGGGGGGGAGGTGCACTCCCCCCCTTGCCATAATCTCTTTTCTAAATAATTAATGAAAATACAGAAAGTAAGGGGGTTCAGGGGGAGGCACCTCCCCCAACCAAATTTGACATCCGCCAAATCCTGTACCTCTGATTAACAGGCGCGTTACACCTTCTCACGACGAAATAACGAAGTTATTACGCATTGCTTGCCCCGCAACCAACGACGAAAGTAAAGTAACAATTCAGCGAAAGATGAACACCTCTCAGCCTATTCGCCGCTCTGCCCGTATTGCTGGTCGCTCAGCGACTCCGATGGTAACCATTTCCATCCGTTCGGCTTCTGCCCCTGTCCCCGTCCCTGTTAAGACCTCTCAGGAGACGGTAAAGACCTCTCAGGAGACGGTAAAGACCTCTCAGGAGACGGTAAAGACCTCTCAGGAGACGGTAAAGACCTCTCAGGAGACGGTAAAGAC
>JACCDT010705692.1_pt1 | contig 13680 bp, 15 predicted proteins | sample 7446291 | NCBI WGS metagenome assembly JACCDT01 (sample SAMN15323446, study PRJNA562643) | freshwater metagenome | isolation source: river surface water | place: USA:Blue River Watershed | collected 2017-08-17
AAATAGAATCAGTTCGTCTGGCAACATTATACTAGTATGTTAATCATTTTTTGGAGTATGATTATAGTGTACATAGTGTATAAATGCTCGCATCGGACTATGTTCTGATACATGTTTCCAAATTCCTCGGACTGCGGGATATTATTAGTTTGGGCTCTGTCAAAAAAGAAACGGCTCTTGTTTTGCCGCGTATGCTACAACAAATAACGAAATTCATCATTCGCCGCCGTGAAATAATACCTATTTTGGTGAAAGTATGTTTTCGGATATCTTGTATTGAGATAAATTGTGAAATTAAACAAGAAGACTATGATAGATTAGGCTTATTGCCTATTGAGAAACTAATTGATAATATACATGGTAAGTTCAGTATTGGCTGGGGTCGAATTATGGTTGTTGCGATGCCTCTGTTAAAATCAGCGCATGTTTATGGTAAATGGCATTTTGATTTCGGTAGGTGTCCTCTGCTGACTGAAATAACTGATTTATCGGTTATAGAATTTGAAAATGTAGGAATCGGCAGGCTTAATCTGTCTGCTATAGGCGATGCAAATATTTGTATTGGTCGCGTTTCTAATACACTCTAGAAAATTTGATAAGCTGGAATGTTTGGTATTATTAGTTTGCGCAGCGGCAATCCTTTGAGTGCCATTAAACCCGCCGCAGTTACGCGGGTAAATTTAATATTCAAATAATTGATTGGTGTTTTGGCGAAATAACGGACATTGCGATCACACAACGATGCGCCCGCAATCTTCAAATCTCTGATCGGAGATTTTGCCATTATGCGAAATGCTTCATCTGGAATTAACTCTAAATCGTCGTCACTATCAATTTCGCGATCTGCGTGATTTTTGAAAACATGGTTCATTTCTTCGATATGTAGTTTTGTCAAATTTGGTAACTCTGGAAAGTTCGAGTAGTCGCCTTCTAAATCCGACAATATTAGTGTTTGAAGCGATTTTGGGAAATGCATCTTTACTTTATCGTCAGTATTGCGAATAATCAGCGATACAATTGGCAACTCCTCAATTCTTTCGGGTATATTATTGCAGCCTAGCAGTTCCAAATTTTTGATCGGTAAAATGCAAGTAAATCCTATGTTGCAATGATCCAATATCAGAGTATTTAGACTAGGCAACCCTACTAAATTGACAAAGTCGACATTCTGATCATAAATCGACAGTGTTTTTATAGTTTTGTTGTTCAGAGGTGGACATGCAGCTGACGCGTTAAATCCATAAACGTGACGTATACACAAAGTTTCCAAAGGCATACATAAAATTAACTTTTCTATTCCCTTAATATATGGCATTTCTAGTTCGCGTAGTTGCAATTTTTTTAATGCTTGTATTACTTCATGACTAGCGTATTCTTTCCCTATGTTCGTCAATCGCAAAGATTTCAAAACTTCAAAGTTTGCGCAGTCAATCAACCGTTTTGAAAACGCCATATCGATTTTCGCTACTGGGAAGTAAAACAGTTTTTCATTCGGAAAATCCCGATCATATGAGTCGATAATTAGTTCTTTCAAATTGTATTTGCGTAACGTTTTGTAGCACCAAGGCCCTGTTTTTGTCATTCGTAGACTGCTCAATTTTTCCGAATGAGAATCAAACCGGTACGGATCGCTTATGTATAGTTTTTTTAACTCGGGCAATTTTAGATCCTTTCCATCGTATATAACATCATTATCTTCATCCTCGGTCGATAGATTTACTTTGATGCACTCGAATGATACAAGGGGCAATTTATTTAGTTCTTTAACTATCTCGCTTGATAATCTAACTGTGATCCGCATGCTTAGGTTAGTTACGTTAGGACATTTTTTTGTAAGTCTTCGCATAAATCTCAATATGTAAGTATCTGGCACTGTTACGCATTTTACACCATTAAGTAGTTTGCCGGCTAGTTTATTTATTTGTTTACAAGTAGACATGTAGATCACTACATCTCCTAACGTGAGAAACGGCGCAATATGAAATAGTATTATCGTATCTAACAGCATTATATTAGTATGTTAATCATTTTTTAAAGTATGACTATAGTGTACGTAGTACACAGTGTACATAGTACATATGCTCGCTACTTATACCTTGATACATGTTGCTAAATTTCTCGAACTCCCTGATATTCTCAATTTAGGCTCTATTAACTCGTATTGTTCCAGTTCTCGCTCAATTATGTTACGGCAAGTTACTAAAATAACTATTAAGCGTAATATTGTATCTGAGTTAGCGGCACGCTGCCCGAAGTTATCATGTATTATAATTACATGCCAACTAGAGCAAAAGGATTATGATCTGTTGCATGGTTTGCCAATTGAGACCCTGACTGATAATGCAAATGGTGTGTTAGGTATTCCTAGATTTATATCAGTTAACATACCAACGTTGAAATCTGTTTTTGTATATGACAAATTCGCGTTCGATTTCAGTTTATGTCCTTTAGTTAAGATAGATAGATCGTTACAGGATTATCGTGGAAATACAATAGTGTTTGCTACGGCTATTAATTTCTTAAGAATATCCGAGGGAAGTTCTATACTCAATTGGCATTCTTAAAATTTGATTGATCTTTTTTGATATACTTATAAGCTTTGCTTATGACGAGCTTTTCACCTGATGTTGTTAATATCATTGCTGAATATCTTGCCCGGTATGAATTACGACCATGGGTAAAAATTGACAAACTAGAATGGAATTGGTTATCTATAAATCCATTAGCTATGGATTTATTACGCGCAAATCTCGATCGTGTAAATTGGGCGTTTCTATCCAGTCGTCCACATGCGATTGATCTGTTGCTTGAAAATCCTCACCATATAGATTGGAAACATCTATCAGCAAATTCCGCGGCAATTGATTTATTACGCGCAAATCCCAGCCGTATAAATTGGCAACAATTATCTAGAAATCCCGCTGCTATCGATTTACTGCGTGCAAATCCTGACCGCATAAATTGGTTTTGGTTATCTGAGAATAAAGGCGCTGCTGATTTTCTAGCTGCAAACATTGATAAAATAGATTGGGGATGGGTATCCAGTAATCCCGCAGCATTCCCCATTCTACGCGCTAATCCCGATAAAATCAAATGGGGTCCATTATCTCAGCAATCATTTGCCATAGATTTTCTACTCGCCAATCAGGATAAAATAAAATGGAATGCATTTTCCGCTAACCCCGCTGCAATACCATTTCTGATGGCGAATCCTGATCGTATCGATTGGGATGTGTTACCAAGAAATCCGGCAGCCGGTGATTTAATACGTGCAAATATGGATCGTATAGACTTTGATATTCTACTAATACACACAAATGATCCAGAATTACTGGCGCAAAATGTTGACAAAATAGATTGGTTCGGCATATCAAGCAGTCCTGTTATTTTCGAACTACGTTCCGATCCACTTTTGGTTGCCGCGCTTCTTAAAATTTGATTGCTCTTTTTTAATATATACTTATGAGCTTTGCTTATGACAAGTTTCTCTAGTGATGTGGCGAATATCATTGCTGAATATCTTGCCCGGTATGAATTACGACCATGGGTAAAAATCGACAAATTAGAATGGAATTGGTTGTCTTGCAATTCATTAGCTATGGATTTATTACGCGCAAATCCTAATCATATAAATTGGGCGTTTCTATCTGGCTGTCCACACGCTATTGATATGTTGCTTGAAAATCCTGATAAAATAAGATGGAACGAATTATCTGGAAATCCCGCCGCCATTGATTTATTACGCGCAAACCCTGATCGTATTAATTGGAAAAAACTATCTAGAAATCCCTCTGCTATCGATTTACTGCGCGCAAACCCCGATAAAATAGATTGGTTTTGGCTATCCGAGAATGAAGGCGCTGCCGATCTTCTAGCTGAAAACATAGATAAAATAGATTGGAAACAGGCTTCTGATAATCCAGCAGCACTGCCAATTCTACGTGCTAATCCTGATAAAATCAAATGGCGTCAACTATCTCGGCAATCATTTGCTATAGATTTGCTACTAGCAAATCAGGATAAGATAAGATGGAAAATATTTTCTACTAACCCAGCTGCAATACCATTTCTGATGGCGAATCCTGATCGCATAAAATGGGATTGGCTATCGGGGAATCCAGCGGCAGATGATTTATTACGTGCGAACCCAGATAAAATATATTGGACAATGAGGTTAGGACGTACTAATGATCCAAATTTACTAGCGCAAAATGTTGACAAAATAGATTGGTTCAATATATCAGGCAGTCCTGTTATTTTCGAACCACGTTCTGATCCACTTTTGGTTGCCGCGCTTCTTAAAATTTGATTGTTCTTTTTTAATATATACTTGCTTATAAGTATAAGCTTTGCTTATAACCACAAGCTCGCTTGTAAATGAGCTTTTCACCTGATGTTGTTAATATTATTGCGGATTATCTGGCCCGTTATGAACTACTTCCATGGATAGATCCAGACAAATTAATATGGTGTATTTTATCGGCAAAGCCGAAAGCAGTAGATTTACTTACCGCAAATCCTAATCGTATAGATTGGAAACGGTTATCCGCAAACCACGGTGCAATTGAACTATTGCTTGCTAATCCCGATCGCATAGATTGGAGATACTTGTCATCAAATTCTGCTGCTATACCTCTTTTGACAGCTAATCCAAATAAAATATCCTGGAATGATTTATCCAGAAATCCCGCAGCCGCTGATTTGTTGCGCGCGTATCCAGAAAAAATAAAATGGGGAGGTGTATCTATGAATGAAGGTGCAATATCACTATTAGCAGAAAATCCAGAAAAAATACACTGGAAGTGGCTATCAGCAAATTCGGCCGCTATGCCACTTTTGTTGGCAAACCCCGACAAGATAGATTGGCCTATGCTATCTCTAAATCCCGCTGCTATATCTTTATTAATCGCTAATCCAAATAAGATACACTGGGATAATCTGTCTAGAAATCCGGCCGCTATGCCACTTTTGGTTGCTAATCCCTATCGCATAAATTGGGTATTTCTATCACATAATCCTTCCGCTGGTGATTTGTTAGCTACTAATCTAGATTATGCTTATTTTGGATACTTATCTGGAAATCCAGGGGCAATGCCAATTTTACTTGCTAACATCGATAAAATAGATTGGCAAGAGTTGTCTTTAAACCCGGCTGCTATGAATTTGCTTGCTGCAAATATTGATAAAATAGACTGGGAATGTTTATCTCAAAATCCCGGCATATTCGAACTGCGTGCTGACCCACTTCTTATTGATGAGCTGCTTAAAGTATAAGCTTGCTTATAAATAAGCTTGCTTATAAATTTGATTGTTCTTTTTTATATAATGACGAGCTTGTCGAGTGATGTCGCTAATATTATAGCTTCATATCTTGCAGAGTATAATTTGGTAGACTGGATTGACATATACATGATACGATGGCACCAGCTATGCGAAAATCCATTAGGTATGGATATTGTAAAAAAATCACCAGAAAGAATAGATTGGTATTTGTTATCAAAAAATCCTAATGCAATCGATATATTAACTGCAAATCAAGATTGTATCAAATGGGTTGCTCTATCTGAGAATCCCGCTGCTATTCCATTGCTGACTGCAAATCCTGATCGTATATGTTGGTCATTACTATCCCAGAATCCGGCTGCTATGCCACTTCTACTTGCGTATCCTAATCGTATCGAATGGGTCTCTCTATCTCAGAATCCAGCTGCTATTGATTTGCTTATTGCTAATCCCGATCGTATAGATTGGAAATGGTTATGTACTAATCCCGCTGCTATTCCACTTTTACTTGATAATCCTCATCGCATAGATTGGACTATGTTGTCATGTAATCCCGCAGCCATGCCGATTCTACTTGCTAATCCCGATCGTATAGATTGGAAATGGTTATGCACTAATCCATCTGCTATTCCCTTGCTGGCTTTAAATCTCGATCGTATAGATTGGTGTATGTTATCTACTAATCCCGCGGCTATTTCCTTGCTTCGTGCTAATTATGATCGTATAGAATGGACAGTTATAGGGTCAAACCCTGCTATTTTAGAATTGCGCTCTGACTCGCTTATTATCGCCATTCTTAAAAGCTTATAAATTTGATTGTTATTTTTTAATATAATTATAAGCTTTGCTTATGGCGAGCCTTTCATCTGATGTTATTGGTATAATTGGCTTATATGTAGGTCGTTATGAACTTCTTCCATGGATAGATCCTGCCAGATTATCATGGGATGAATTATCGAAAAACCCTCTAGCTATAAACTTGTTACTTGAAAATCCAGATGAAATTGATTGGCAATCATTTTCGAGAAATCCAGCCGCTATAGAAATACTACAAAGCGCTAAAAATAATATATGCTGGAGGTTATTTTGTTTGAATCCTGCGGCGATGCCAATGTTACTTGCAAATCCCGATCGTATATGGTGGGATTGGCTATCCATGAATCCTGCTGCAATAGACTTGCTATTGTCGAATCAGGATCGTATAGATTGGGAAGGATTTTCAACTAACACGGCAGCAATACCATTTTTGACTGTCAATCCGGAAAAAATATGCTGGGGAGACCTATCAGAAAACCCAGCTGCTATGCCACTTTTACTAGCAAATCCTGATCGCATTAATTGGGTTCTATTATCATCTAATCCGGATGCAATGCCACTTCTACTTGCAAATCCTGATCGTATAAATTGGAAGCGTCTATCCGCAAATTCTGCAGCAATAGACATGTTATACAAATTTCAAGATCGCATAGATTGGGAAGAAATATCCGCAAACCCCGCTATATTCGAACTTCGAGCTGACCCGCTTCTTATAGCCGAGTTACTTAAACTTTAGATTATTTTTTGATATAAGCTTGCTTATAAATATAGGATGAGCTTCTCACCTGATGTGGCGCGTATTATAACTAGCTATTTAGCTAGATATGAACTTTTGGATTGGATTAGCTTTGATAAACTTTCATTGCGATGGTTATCACGAAATCCTAAAGCAATTGACTTCTTAACTGAAAATCCTCATCTCATACAATGGGATACTTTTTCGGCAAATCCCAACGCTATCTATTTATTAATAGATAATATTGATCTAATAAATTGGGACTGGTTATCCATTAATCCTGCTGCTATTCCCTTACTATCGGCAAATCTTGATCGAATAAACTGGTATATGTTATCATCTAACCCGGCTGGTGTTCCTTTGTTATCGGAAAATCTCGATAAAGTAAACTGGGTATCTGTCTCCAACAGCGGAGGAACTCCGGAATTTTTAATGCAGCATCAAGATAAACTTAGTGAATGGCCTGAAATATCTTCAAATCCTAATGCTATTGAACTTTTACTTAGAAATCCCAATGAAATATATTGGAAGAGATTTTCTAGAAATCCCGCGGCTGTGCCAATGTTGAGAGCTAATCAGCATCTTATAAATTGGGGTGAATTATCTAGAAACCCTAATGCTACCGATTTAATACGCGCAAATTTGGATAGAATATATTGGTTATACATATCAGAGCTTCCGGGACTTATTGACATATTGCACGCCAATCAGGATCGTATAGATTGGGAATTCATATCAAAAAATCCTGACATATTCGAACTTAGAGATAGAGTGGAATTGATTCCTATACTGCTTAGCTTATGAATTTATGAGTCTGTGCATTGACATTATCCGTATCATTGAATCGTATCTAGCAGAATATAAGTTACTTGATTGGATTGACCCTAACAAACTAGAATGGGATATGTTATCAAGAAACCCCAGAGCTATTGACTTATTAACTCTCAATATTTCCAAAATAAATTGGCGAGAATTATCTACAAATACCGCTGCTATGCCACTTTTGGCGGCGAATCCCGAACGTATAGATTGGTCATGGATGTCATCAAATCCAGCCGCCATATCACTTTTGATTGCGAACCCAGGTAAAATAGATTGGAGATTTATTTGCTGCAACCCCGCCGCCGTACCATTTTTAATTGAAAATCCTCACCGTATAAATTGGAGTGACCTATCAGTTAATCCAGCTGCGATACCACTCTTGCTGTTACATCCTGAGCGCATACATTATAGTTCGCTATCAATAAATCCCGCAGCACTCGATATATTGCTAAACAATACAGATCGTATAGATTGGATGTATATATCAACGAATATAGCTGCTATGCCTATTCTACTTACAAATCAAGATAAAATAAATTGGGATTTTATATCGGGAAATCCAGCTGCTATATCTTTGATACTTGCGAATCGAGATAAAATAAATTGGTACATGTTATCAAAAAATCCGGCTGCTATCGATTTAATACGTGCAAACCAACACAAAATAGATTGGTATTTTCTATCAATGAATCCTGCTATTTTTGAACTTCGAGTTGATCCGCTGATTGTTGATATACTTCTTAAAATTTGATTGCTATTTTTTGATATAGAATGAGCTTCTCACCTGATGTTGCTGGTATTATAGCGTTGTACCTTGGTAAGCATACATTACTCGATTGGATTGATGCTGAAAAACTATATTGGAATTGTTTATGCACTGTGGAGAATTCTATCGAACTAGTACTGACAAAACCAGATGAGATGGAATGGTATCAATTATCAGAAAATCCCACTGCTATTGACTTGCTAACTGCTAATCAGGATAAGATAGATTGGCGTAATCTATCTAAAAATCCTACCGCGATACCACTTTTACTTGCTAACCCCGACCGTATAGATTGGTTATATTTATCTATGAACCCCGCCGCTATTGATCTGCTTCGTACCAATCCTGAAAAAATAGTGTGGGAATATTTGTGCTTAAATCCTGCTGCTATTGACTTGCTAACTGCTAACCAAGATAAAATAAATTGGTTTCGATTATCATCTAACTCGGCTGCTATGCCGCTTTTGACTGCTAATCCGCATCTTATAGAGTGGGACCAATTATCTAGAAATCCATCTGCTATGCCGCTTTTGATTGCTAATCCCGATAAGATACGTTGGGGGTTGTTATCTAGAAATCCGGCGGCGTTACAGCTGATATCCGACAATTTAGATAAAATTAAATGGTGGGTATTATCAGAAAACCCCTGCGCTATTAATTTGTTAAAAGCCAATCAAGATAAGATAGATTGGTTGTCAATGTCTTTGAATCCTGCTATTTTTGAAGTTCGCGCCGATCCGCTTCTTATAGCTGAATTGCTTCTTGTTTAAGTTTAATATTAAATTAAAAAGGCCAAAATTATAAAGTAGACTGATTTGGAAATAGTTAAGATTTCAACCAGAAGAATTTCGTACTTGATCCAATGAATAATACATAGTATTAGTGTTACCACATGATAACTAACGTGAAACATAAGAAATATCACATAGTGACGCATAAACACTGCTAACAAAATATTAAATGTGCCCATTCCGATTAGCGAAATGCTGAGGAATAGATAAGTTAGTTCGCTTGCGATTATGCAGCCTGTTATTATTTCAAATAAGCTAATGCATGATCCAACTATAAGTGTCCATCGGCGCTCCAGACGTTCCTTAAAATCTAGTTCTGCATATTCCTGCCGCATTATATATCTTTTATTTTATCAATTTTTTACTGAAAAAATAACTACGCTTTGGTAAGTTTGCCAAACGCGCGGAACAGAGCCACTACTACATTAAAGCAGCCATCATCTATTTCCATGGTTAGAAATGTTTTTTCCGAATCTTTGTAAGTAAGTAACTGATTGGTAATTTCTACTGTGTAAAAGTCAGGAAATGTAACTTTGGGCGATCCCACTGTTAGATGGCCTGTTAATTCGTATTCGGCTAGTTTCAATTTTTAAGTAGCTGGCATACTGACATCTTATCACACATTAGCGATCTTAATCGCTTGCCTCTCAAGCATTCTATTCCTAAATTAGTAACATAGTTAGATTCTATACTAAGATGTTGCAAATCCAACTTTCCAATATACGGCATCATTTCATCTGTAATTCTGCATTTGTTTAATGTCAGTTCTGTAATGGGCAAAGTAGATATATGTATTATCTCACGCATAGAAACTATACGATCGTTAATAAACAGCTTAGTAATTGTTGGCGGTAATTCTGTCAAATCAACGTTTAGACCATCGCATTCATCTAATTTGTATGATTTTACATTTCTAGGTCTGATTTTCTTTTCACAGTTAACCCGCGAAAGATGTAATTTTTCGAGCTTCATATTACATATTCGCGCATCAAATTCCATATGAGTTAAAGTAAGATTTTTCAATGGAAACTTTGTTAGTTTGTGCATGCGTGTAATTTCCGAATCGTACATAACTAGTGTTTCTAATGGAAATACCTCGATATCGTTTATATCTAGTGTTACTTCATGCAATGTGAGCATTTTTAATTGCTTGAATTGGATTTGTGGGTATGAGCACTTTGCAATAGATAGTCTCGTAACTGGCATATGTTGAAACGATTCTGGTGGTTCCATACCAGTCAAATCTAATTCCTTAAGTTTTAAACTTGCCAAAATATTCAAGTCAACGCCTTCTGTATGTTTGAATGATAACGATGTTAATGGCATCGTTGATAGTTCCCTTAGTACATCATTTGCTTTGTCTACGTAGTCTGCACCTATTTTTACACTTTCATGTTCATCATCACTATCGCTGCTATAATATGAGGGAGATGTACCTGTGAAGTGCAAATCAATTGATACATAATTCAGCATCTTTTGACTTTCCCTTGATTGTAACACGCAATCATACCTACCATGTGCTTTTTTAATATTAGCTTCCACTCCTTTTTTCATATATACATAGTTGAACTTAACCTCTTCTAACATGGGATCATCTTTCCGCAGATAAATTTTGTCTGCTTCTAAATACTTCAAATGAGGAAATTTCTCTAGCGGATACACGCATTCGAAACCGAACGCATACACTAATCTTTCTATTTTAAGTGTACATAGTAAGTCGAGATCACGCGCATCTTTATTTTCTCCGTCTTGTATAAACTCTCTGCATATGTATAGGCTAGTCAAGCCCGGGCATTTTGCAACAAGCCGCGGAATATTAGTATGCTCGTAGATGTTAGCGAATACTATATGTTTGTACATTTCTTGCAATGGCATAACGTTATTAAACATACATACTTCATAAAGATCCAGGAATGGTGTCACTCCGTAGATAATGATTTGCTTCGTTAATTTCATTGCTATATTAATATTCATTTTTAAAATGGTTGGAAAATTGATATTTTTTTTATATAGGATGGAAGCTATAAGCGCTTTACTTGGACCTGATACTGGTAGTATAGTAATTGCTTATCTGTCTGATACCCGAATTGGTATAACATATTCTTGGCACAATGTATCCGCGATATTTAACGAAGTTTATCACGGCGAACGTTTAGGCTTTTGTGAAAACTCGCCTGTTTACCGTCAACTGTACAAATACGGCGAAATAATTGAATCACATCATATTTACAACGGAGAAGAAGAAAAAGAAGAACAAGAAGGACAAGAGGAAAAAGAAGAAAAAGAGGAAAAAGAGGAAATTGTAAGTGATCCGCATAATATCAAATACACTTGTACTGGTTGCAAACGCGTAAATCATATAATTAAAAATGGCGATACTGAGTACAAATACGTTATCGAAGGAGACCTTGGCGAGTGTACTATTAAAGAGGAGAATTACAATGTGCATTATAAATTCAAAGTAGAATGGATAGAAGGTTATCGTGATTATGGAATAGGAAAAGTACCATTTGATGTCTTTAATTTTGAAGTCGACGAAGACTTTGACGTGGTGGGATGGAAAGAAATACGCTATGGAGAGCTGACTTTCACTTCTGTTGGGAAATCTGGCGTCTTCTACTATTCAAATGGAAAATTAAACGGCACGTATGAGTTTGGTAGTTGGATGCGCGTTACCTATGTCGATGGATTATTACACGGGCCATTCATGATAAGTATTACCGATGATGAATTTGTCAGTGGTACATATTCCCGCGGCATGTTACATGGCGAATTTAGTGTACGAAATAGTATAGGCCCTATAACAGTACAGCATTACTCATACGGACTGTTACACGGTCTTTGCGAATTATACAACAGTATTTTTGATGAAGCCATTACAAACTGCAATTACTCATTTGGATTACTAGATGGCAGCTACATCATATTCTACCAAAACAATAAAGTACGCGAAAAGAAAACGTATGTTATGGGTAAACTACACGGTTTCGTCGATAAATTCCACGAAAATGGTCAGTTGAAATGCCGTACTCGTTACGTGAATGATGTTGCTATCGGCTACTACGAGCAATTCTATGATAATGGTAATATTGCAATGATCGGCGATTTTGATTCTGCCGGCAAATTAATAATTAGACGAGAATGGTATATCAACGGGTTTCTGCGCTATGAATTGATTAATTTACCGGGGTTTGATCGCCGAATTAGTTACTATGAAGCGGGTCCAGGTTTCATTAAAAAAATACGTACCACTAATTCTATTGGCGCCGAACATGGAAAAGCATATAATTTTGGTTATACAGATGAAAAATCTATAGAATGGTCTGGCGAATTTACTCGCGGATTACTAAACGGCGATGTAGTAGAAGGGCACGGGAATAAAATCATACGATGCCACTTTGTAGATGGCATGATAGACGGTGAGCTTTCTATTACATTTTACAAGCCTAAATTCTTAGAGGAAAGCGAAACAGTATCGCGTTCTTATTCTGTACGGGTGTACAATGGTGTCATATATGGATCATGGCGACTGGACCAATTCTCTTATGATAGCAAAGTTGGCTGCTTCAAAGAAGACGGATTGTATTTGATTTCCGGTATAAAAAATGCATCTTTTGAGGCCTCGCACATCTTGGCTATGTTGCGCTCAAATATAATCTTAGAAAATTGAAGGCTCATAATATAATGAACGTTAAAAAGAACGTTAAAAAGAGCATTAAAAAGATAATACGCCGTATCCCTTATAATGACCTATTGGAATACTACTATCTAGAAGAAGTTCGCGATGCTAAGCTAGCCAAAATATTAAAACGTGTTAGCAAAGAATATTGCGACGAAGTTACTAATTATGTCATGCAGTTCGTTCCTAAATGGAAAAAATTGAGCGATAATGAAATGTATATTATTTCGCGCGAAAAACTAAACGAACACGCCGGCACAGACATATTATATAGTGAATATCCGCGGATACACCTTATATATTCTCGCAAAGATCTTACAGAATATCTGGTTCGAATCTTGACCAAAAGAAAACTCGACATTGCACCCAACAGAATAGAACTTTATATTGAAAGCGGAGGAGTTGCTATTGATCAATATGAAGTAATTCGCATATTAATATCTGACAAAACTAACCCGAAATTCCCCACAGAATTTGCTGATTGGCATGATTTCCCACGCGCCAATGATTTTAAATCTGAGTCCGAGTGCGAATTAGAATCTGGCTCAGAATCAGAATCAAAATCAGATTAAACCTTCTTTTTTAAGAGTTTCTACTATGCCCATCATAAAGCACAATATTTCTATCATGTTCTCCCGTATAATTCTTTGATTAACCGCTATGATGGCATCTTTAATTTCTTGATAAGTTCTACCGTTAAGTAATACTGATTTGCTTGGTATAAGCAAACCTATTCTGTCGGCATTGATAAATCCAACATGAATGTCAAAACAATATTTTAATTGCG
>JACCDT010047278.1_pt1 | contig 13668 bp, 13 predicted proteins | sample 7446291 | NCBI WGS metagenome assembly JACCDT01 (sample SAMN15323446, study PRJNA562643) | freshwater metagenome | isolation source: river surface water | place: USA:Blue River Watershed | collected 2017-08-17
ATGGCGAAGTAGGTAGAGCCCCAAATGATGTAAACAGTCCAAAGAGCTAGCCAAGTCATATTGGACTTTTTCACCTATGAATTCTACTGTTCAAATCTGGCAATTAGCCCTTGTTTTCGAAATGATCAAATGTCTACTAGTAGGGTATGCAGGCTATGTCGCCAACACCTTTTGATCATTTGCCGGTGCCAGATCCAGGCCAGCCGGATATGCGTACTGTTCCAAAGTTCCTTTGGTGGATTGGCAAGAAACAGAAAAAGATAGTTCTCACCGGTACTTTTTTTGGAATTGTTAACTTATTGTGCGTCGCCTTGATGCCAGGTGTTTTGGGTCGTGGAATTCAAGCAATCGCAGATGAAGCAAATGATCAATTGCGAATTGCTGTCATAAGCGCATTGGCATTGGGCTCGCTCCAAGCCGCAGCTGGAATTTTGCGCCACAGGCGAGCAGTGGGAAGTTGGATATCCGCTGCCACCAGACTTCAACAATTGGTTGCGCGAAAAGCTTTGGATTTAGGTGCTGACTTACCTCGACTCGTATCGACTGGAGAGGTTTCAGCTATTAACTCAAATGATGTTGAACGTGTCGCTCGTGTCTACGATCTAATCCCGCGTCTTAGTGGCGCAATCGTTTCTTTTTTTGTGGTGTCAGTTTTATTGATTAACTCCTCTCCCACTTTGGGTTTAATGGTCATCATCGGAGTCCCATTATTGGGCTTAGCTATTGGACCGATTATTAAACCGTTACAAAATCGTGAGTCGGCGCAGAGAGAAAAACTTTCCGAATCATCTGCATTGGCCGCAGACACTGTCGCTGGATTAAGAATTTTACGCGGCATTGGCGGCGAAGAAACCTTCTTAAATAGATTTCGTATCGCCTCGCAAAATGTAAGAGCGGCTGCGGTGCGGACGGCAAAGATGCGCGCATTGCTGGATGGATTACAAGTTATATTGCCGGGCTCGTTAGTCGTTGGCGTGATCTATGTAGGTGGGAATCTAGTTAGTCGCGGCGAATTGAAAGTTGGCGAGCTACTAGCTTTTTATGGTTACAGCGCCTTCTTAATGATCCCTTTACAGATCTTGACTGAATCGGCTCAGCGCCTCACATCCGGAACTGTTGCGGCAAGACGGGTTATGAAATTGCTCAGCGTCGAGCGAGTCCAGAGTTATGGAACTCTCGATTTTCCACAAAACTTCAAAATAATTAAGGATTCAAAATCAGGGCTAGAAATAAGAAGCAATACTTTTCTAGGAGTGGTTTGCGACAATTCCCTAGTCGCTGATGAACTGGTCGATCGATTAGGTGGTTATCTGGATGCTGATCAAGTTGCGGTTGATGGCTGTAGCTTTGAAAACATCAGTCGTGACGAGTTACGTCGCAACATCTATGCTCAGGAAAAAGAGCCCGCAATACTCTCCGGAACTGTCGAGAGTCTTTTCCAGGTTTCAAACTCCGGCCGAGTACATATGTCAGATGCGATTGAAAGCGCATCTGCGATAGATATTTTGGATTCACTTGAAGGAGATGGTTACAGCGCCGAGGTCGTAGAACGGGGTCGGACTCTTTCTGGCGGACAGAGACAGAGATTAGCTTTGGCTCGCACTCTCTTTGTTGATGCTCCGATTCTAATTCTTGATGATCCAACCAGCGCGGTTGATGCGCACACGGAGGCTCGAATTGCGCAGAGATTAAAGAATACTCGCAAGGGCCAAACAACCGTGGTCTTCACTAACAGCCCTTTGTTATTAGACCATACCGATCAGGTTGCATTAGTAGTAGATGGAAAAGTCAGAACAGTTGGAAACCACTTTGAACTTTTGAAACACCATGATGAATATCGAAGATTGGTGGTGCGCGGAGAATGAAATGGCATAAACCTCCAAGGCCTACTGATGAAAAATCTCTGCCATCAAATGCCTATCCGGCTCCCCCGGCAGATACATCAAGACTTGATAAAAGTTTTGGTTTAACTAAATCTGCAAATCGATTGCCGATTGCCAGCGAAAGCACTGTTAATCATCAGATGTGGTCCCTGTTATGGAGTCACAAGAAGGGATTCTTTGCGGTTGCTTTTTTACAGCTTCTGACAACCGGTGCGGCTTTGATTCCGCCGAGAGCTTTTGGTGGCTTACTTGAAGATCTAAAGAATAAACCAGATGCAACCGCTGTAACGCAAACGGTTTATATTGTTATCGCCGCCCTAGTTTTGCAATCAATTTTTGTTTATTTCACAAAAGTTCGCGCTTCAGTTCTTGGCGAGTTTGTGCTTTCCTCCCTAAGAGAGAGATTTGTTAATCGCGTAGTCGAACTCCCACCTAATGTGGTGGAACGTGCGGGTGCTGGCGAGCTATTAACTAGAACTACCACCGACATCGATCACATCACCTGGGCGGTCCGAGATGCGGTCCCAGTAATAACAATCTGTTTGGTCTCTATATTCGGAATCTCCACCGCAATTGCGGTCACCGCACCCCTGTTTCTCACCGCGGTTTTCATCGGAATTCCGATAGTTTTTGCGGCAACTCGTTGGTATTTGCGACGATCTCCGCAGGCGTACCGAATTGAGTCATCCTCGTATGCAATTGTGAACTCGGTTTTAGTTGAAACCGCCGAATCTGGACGCACAATTGATGCCCTTCGACTTGGCTCCCAGCGCACCGCAAGAACTGATGCTGCGATTAGTAGATGGGTTGAATGGGAGCGTTACACACTTCGACTTCGTTCCAGATGGTTTCCTGTTGTCGAACTTAATTACATCCTGCCGGTTTCTGCTGCACTAGTGATGGGTGCTTACTTCTACAACGAAGGAATTGCATCGATTGCTGTTATAACATCAGGAATTTTGTACGCTCAAATGTTGGCCGGACCCATTGAAGCCATGTTGTGGTGGATTGATGAATTGCAATCCGGCAAAGCATCATTATCTCGTTTGCTCGGAATTCATGAAGTTGAGGATCGGGAAATTCGTGAAGCTAATCCAGTCGGCCGAGATATTGCTGGAGAAAAAGTTCGCTATGGCTATCGCAGTGGAAAAGATGTTTTAAAAGATTTAAGTTTTATGGTCGAACCTGGAACAAAGTTGGCAATCGTTGGACCTTCGGGGGCTGGTAAATCAACCTTGGGCAGATTGCTAGCTGGTGTGCAACCACCAAACCAAGGTCGAATAACTGTTGGCGGCGCGGAAATTGGATACATGCCTGTTGAAAGAGCGCGCACCGAAGTGGCGCTGGTAACTCAAGAACATCATGTCTTTGTTGGCACTTTAAGACAGAACATCACACTGGCTAAACCAGAGGCAAGCGATGAAGAAGTTTGGAGTGCACTTAAAGCGGTTGATGCTGCTGATTGGGCGGCCGCTTTAGAAAATGGTTTAGATACAATCGTCGGTAGTGGTGGCGCAAGATTGCTTCCAGCTCAAGCTCAACAACTGGCTTTATCAAGATTGGTGCTTGCCGATCCACACACATTGATTTTGGATGAAGCGACATCGTTGCTGGATCAACAGGCGGCAAAACACCTGGAAGCTTCCTTGGGTGCCGTGCTTGATGGTCGAACCGTCATCGCAATCGCCCACAGATTACAAACCGCCCACGATGCCGATTTGATCGCTGTTATTGAAGATGGCCAGATCTCTGAATGGGGATCTCATGACGATCTCCTTGGCGCTAACGGTGCTTATGCCAAACTTTGGCGCTCTTGGCGGGATGAAAGCTCACAATAAGCCTACAAAATCTGCGAAATATATGCAGATGCAAATCACTTGCATTAAGCTGAGCTGATGAGCACATCTGTAACTGATTCCAAAAAATCATTGCGCCAGCACCTGCGTTTTGAGAAACATGAGATTCCCTCTTTAATCGGCATTTTTGGCACAGTTATTGCGCTGCACGTAATTGGCTGGGGTCTATTTATCCATTACAACTCCAACCCCGAATATCACGCTTTAACCGATAGCAAAGGCGCGTTGGTCTATGCCGGTGCCGGCGCTCTTGCGTACTCATTTGGGCTTCGTCATGCATTCGATGCAGACCATATTGCAGCCATTGATGACACCACTCGTCTCATGTTGGCAAAAGGTAAAAATCCCCTGGGTGTTGGATTGTTTTTCTCTTTGGGGCATTCAACTGTTGTTTTAGCGTTGTCGGTTCTCGTTGCGTTTGCCGCTCAAAAGGCGGTTAAGTTTCAAGAAGGATTTGCCGAAACTGGCGGGATCATCGGCACATCTGTCTCCGGCTTTTTCCTATATCTAATTGGAATTTTAAACCTCGTAATCTTGGTCGGAATAATTAATGTATGGCGTAAGGCTAAGACTGGAAAATTCTCGCATCAACACCTTGAAGAGCTGTTAAACGACCGCGGTCTTATGCGACGTATATTCAGAGGCAAATTCAAAAAGGGATTTGATCATTCTTCGCAGATCTACCCAGTTGGCGTTCTCTTCGGATTAGGTTTTGATACCGCTACAGAGGTAGCCATCTTGGGTCTTTCAGCTACTGCAGCCATCGGAACTGTTGGTGGAGTTTTGCCTCCACTTGCAATCATTGCACTTCCATTCATTTTTGCCGCAGGCATGTCTCTCATGGATGCCCTCGATGGAGTCTTTATGACCAAGGCTTACGGCTGGGCCTTCACCTCCCCACTTAGAAAGATCTATTACAACTTAACCACAACCTCTATCTCCATATTCGTAGCTCTTGTAATTGGAACAATTCAAATTATCAATGTTCTGGCTGCAAAAACCGATATCGATAAATATGAGCCATTTACAACAATTTCAAGTATCGACTTAGGTGGAATTGGATACTTCATCGTTTTGAGCTTTGTTGGAGCTTGGTTGTTATCAGTTGCGGTTTGGCGACTTGGAAAGTTCGAATCCAAATACTCCTCAGGAATTCAGGAAACGGACCACATCCACACCGAGATTAAAATCCAAGATTAAGGATTTAGTCCAGGAAGAAATCCAACAAGAAATCTTTAGTTCCAGGAACCACAGCGTATTTGTCTAAATCGGTGATTCCCTCGGAGGCCAAGAGTTCATCATCAACAAAGAAGTTTCCAGTGCACTGATCACTTGGGCGATTAAGAATTATGTATGCCGCATCCGCCAAAATTTCTGGAGTACGGCAAGCTGCGGTATCAACGCCGGGAATCATCTGAAGTGCGGCGGTATCGATAGCGGTACGTGGCCAAAGTGCGTTAACGGCAATCTTGTCCCGCTTGAACTCCTCTGACATTCCGAGAACGCACATACTCATTCCATATTTAGCCATCGTGTAAGCGACATGATGTTTGAACCACTTTGCTTTCATGGATAGCGGTGGTGACAGCGTCAAAATATGAGGGTTGCCACCCTGCTTTGCGCTTTGCTGAAGATGTGGAATTACCGCTTGGGAAGTAAGAAAAGTTCCGCGGACATTTACATCAAACATCAAATCAAATCTTTTTGCCGGAGTCGCTAAGGTTGGCGTTAAATTGATGGCGCTTGCATTGTTAATCAATATATCTAGCCCACCGAACTCCTGCGCGGCTTTCTCGACTGATGCCGTTATCTGATCCTCGTCGCGCAGATCGCATTGAATTGGCAGTGCTTTTCCACCTACAGCTTCAATTTCTTGCGCTGCTGAATAGATTGTGCCTGGAAGCTTTGGATGTGGATCGGTTGTTTTTGCCGCGATTGCAACCATTGCGCCGTCACGAGCGGCTTTTAATGCAATCGCCAGTCCAATACCGCGTGAGCCTCCAGTGATAAAAATCTTTTTGTCCTTAAGTGACATTTACTTTCCTTTCTTCGATAGGAAATTCATAAACGCTTCACGAGCTTCATCAGATTGAAGTGCCATTTGGAATAATTCTCCTTCGGCCTGCATCACCGCAGTTACCTTGTCATGCAGTTCGCTCTTTAATAAAGCCTTAGTTTGCAAGACCGCGTTAGGTGGTTGAGTGGCAATCTTTTCGGCAATACTTTTCAGGGTAGAAATTGGCTCATCAGAAACTTCGGCGATCAAACCAATTTCACGGGCGTAATTCGCATCAAACCACTCACCGGTCAGAAACACCTTGGATGCTCTTTGGTAGCCAGCAAGACGTGGGAACAAAATACTGGAGCCAGCTTCTGGAACCAGGCCAAGATTTACAAAGGGCATTGAGAACTTTGTGTTTGGAGCCGCCACCACAACATCACAATGCATCAACATGGTCGTGCCTATTCCAACGGCGTTTCCCGACACGGCGGCCAGAAGAGGCTTTGGAAAGGTGTGTATTTGCTCCAAGAATCTCATCACTGGAGAGCCGGGCTCTAAAGGTGGGCTATTGAGAAAATCGTATAGATCATTGCCCGCGGTGAAGTGGGCTCCTTCATGGGTGATAACAACGCAGCGAATACCGAAATCGCCAGCCGCCTCTTTCAGTTCATTTGCAAGATAGGAGTACATATCTCGCGTAATCGCATTTTGTTTCTCGGGGCGGTTTAGCGAAAGGGTTAGAATTTGGTTATCAAGATGTCTATTTACCGTGCCGAGGGATTCAACCATTCCCGAATCTTATAGGGGCGGTAAATGAAAGAGAGCTATGGAGCGCTTAACTATATTAACCCGGGAGCTCACTCCCTTTGAGCATCTAGTTGCCCAACACCTTTGTGATGGACTCTCCAATGCTGCTATTGCCCGCGAAACAGCCCACACAGAAAAAGTTGTAGAAAATACCGTCTCGCGGATGGCGAAAGCTTTGGGCGTTAACTCAGGGCCTGACATAAATATTCGCGTTCTAATCGCCCTTGCATATAGAGCGCATTTTGGTGATAAAGCTTTCGACAAGTTGAACCTTCCTTGTCAGCATCTTGAAATTGGTGCCGATGGTCAAATGATTTGCAATCGACATTTTGACTAAAAAATAGAGCTTCCATCTACTGAGTGATTTACCTCTAAGTGCTATCCCTCATGCCTATTTTGTGAGGTGCTAGCACTCACAGTTGTGAAGTTTTCGTGAGGGAAACATTGTTTCATTTACTTAGGACCCAAAAGGTCTAACCAGAAACTCTGGAAACTACATTAATTAGGAGAGGTAGTTATGAAACGTAAAACTATAGATCGAGTTGTAAGTTTGATTGGACTCGGATTGTCTGTATTCCTATTCGTAGCGGCAGCACTGCTCAACTGGGGTTACAACTTTGCAGATAAGAATGTCAAAGATCAATTGAGTGCACAAAAAATCATGATTCCTGCGGCAGATAGCGATAGCTTCAAGGCTCTTTCCGAAGAGGATCAAGCTGCGCTGAAACCATTTGCTGGCATGCAATTAACAACCGGAGAGCAAGCGTTTGCCTATGCACAGCACTACATTGGCGCACATGTTAAAGGTATTGCTGGTGGAAAAACTTATTCAGAAGTTAGCGGTGAAGCATTGGCAGCAAACGCTGCTTCTAAAGCGGATCCAACAAATACCGAATTAGCGGCAACAGCCGCAACTCTTATGGGACAACGCCAAACATTGTTTATGGGTGAAACCCTTAAAGGTCTACTTGGAAATGCCTATGCGTTTTGGCAATTGGGCCAGATTGCAATGTATGCGACCTGGGCAGCTATTGCCGGTGGAGTGATTATGTTGATTCTCTCTATCCTTGGCTTTATGCATCTCCGTCGCACCGCAGACAGTGTGACGGTCTAAACCCTCCACTCTCCGTGAGGGCAAAAACAAACCCCTTGGGTTTTCCCAAGGGGTTTGTTGCAATCTGCAAAGTGCGAAAACTATCTTTCTAATTTGCCCTCGATGAAATCACGGGTGCGATTTAACGCCTCTTCATCGGAGTATTGCTCCGGTGGAGACTTCATGAAATAGCTAGATGGTGAAAGCAACGGGCCTCCAATTTTGCGATCCAACGCCAATTTTGCGCAACGAACCGCATCGATGATTACGCCTGCAGAGTTTGGTGAATCCCATACCTCTAGTTTGTATTCGATGGTTAGCGGGACATCACCAAAGGCTCTTCCTTCTAGACGAACGAAAGCCCACTTACGATCATCGAGCCACTGAACGTAATCAGAAGGACCAATATGAACATTTCCCGGTCCCATGTCGTAATCAAGCTGAGAAGTTACCGACTGAGTCTTGGAAATTTTCTTGGACTCCAACCGATCACGTTCTAGCATGTTTTTGAAATCCATATTTCCACCAACATTTAATTGGTAGGTTCGATCCACCTTGACTCCACGATCTTGGAAAAGTTTTGTCATTACTCGGTGGGTAATTGTGGCGCCAACCTGAGATTTAATATCATCGCCAACAATTGGTAGTCCAGCTTTTGTGAATTTGTCCGCCCATTCTGGTGTGCTTGCAATAAACACTGGAAGTGCGTTTACAAATGCACAACCTGCATCGATGGCACATTGAGCATAAAACTTGGTAGCTACCTCTGAGCCGACCGGCAGATAGCACACTAAAACATCTACTTTTGCATCTTTGAGAGTTTGAACCACATCAGCTGGCGCAGCTGTTGATTCGGTAATGGTCTCTTTGTAATAACGACCTAATCCGTCATGTGTTTCACCGCGCAGCACTGTGATACCGGACTTGGGAACATCGCTAAACTTAATAGTGTTATTTTCGCTAGCCCACATTGCATCGACTAGATCAAGGCCGACCTTCTTGGCATCTACATCAAATGCTGCAACAAACTTGACGTCGCGAACATGGTATCCCCCGACGACAACATTCATTAAGCCGGGAATCTCTTGATCGACAGGTGCATCTTTGTAGTAGTGCACACCTTGAATTAGAGAGTTGGCGCAGTTACCAACACCTACGATGGCAACGCGGATTTCTTTTGTTGAGGTCACGAGGACTTCCTTTCAGATTTGATCATCTCTTCCAACCAGGCGATCTCTCGCTCAGCAGTATCAAGCGAGTGACGACGCCACTCGATTAGGTATTTATCTAGGCCAACCGCAGAACGCTCTAAATCTGCGCGGAGAATTTCAGCCTTTTCCTTAAGGCGACGATGGCGTCCCTCAAGAATTCTTAAACGGTTTCGACTTGATGTCGGACTAAAAAACGCGACGTGCACCTCAAAGTTGTCATCCTCCCAAGATTGCGGCGTGACGCTTTCAGTAAGTTCATCAAATTTGTCCTGCCCCTTCGAGGTAATGGTGTAAACCAGCCGCACCCTTTTGGAACGCCCGCCTTTTGGAACCTCTTGCTGGGAGATGAGGCCCGCCTCCATCATTCGACGAAGCTGCGGGTAAAGAACAGAAAATGACAACGCTCGGAATGGGCCCAAAATCGAGGTGAGGCGCTTGCGGAGCTCATATCCATGCAATGAGTCCTGAGCTAGGAGCCCCAAAAGGGCAAACTCCAAGGACTCAGATCTTGAACGCATGGCTGGCAGCCTCCCTTGCATGTTCCCGTCTTATATCGAAACGATATATCAAGTGGATAGTAAAGCCGATATATCGAAACACCGCAAGGCAGCACGCTCGTTATCAAATTCTCAGCTTCGGCGCGTCTTACTGCTCAGTAAGGCTTAACCAGTCTTACCCTCTTGCTTTAGAGATTGCCCGCACCCTCTTGTTGTCTATCGATCTACTAGGGCGCTCTAGAAATGAGGACCTCTAAATGAGTCTCTTCTCTTGGAAGCTTCACGGGACCGGAACCAGCATTGCGCCTGGTGCGGTCGTTTCCACAGATGAACGACTAAGTTGGCCAAGAACTATCGGAGTTGGCCTACAGCACATTGCAGCCATGTTTGGCGCAACATTCTTAGTTCCAATTCTTACCGGTTTGCCACCCACGACCACTCTTTTCTTCTCCGGTCTTGGAACCATGCTGTTTCTTATCATCACCCAAAACAAAGTTCCTAGTTACCTAGGTTCATCTTTTGCTTTTCTCGCGCCAATCGCAGCTTCAGTAAAAAGTGACAGCATGGCTGTTGCACTTGGTGGCGTAGTTGCAACCGGTATTTTGTTGGCACTGGTTGGTTTGATTGCTCGCGCAGTAGGAACTGGCTGGATCAACTGGATGTTGCCACCGGTAGTAACTGGAACCATCGTTATGGTTATTGGTTTGAACCTTGCTGGCGCTGCAAAAGGTGGATTGGCTTCAGGTCCAGTACTTGGCACTATCACCTTAATTTCCATAGCGTTCTTTGCTGCATTCTCCCGCGGCTTTATTGGTCGAATCTCAATCTTCCTTGGTGTCGTTGTTGGCTATTTAGTGGCCTTCATTATGGGTGATGTAAACACCGATGGAATCAAGGCCGCTAAATGGATTGCAGCTCCAACATTTACAACCCCTGAGTTCAAGATGAGCGCAATCATTCTCTTCTTGCCTGTCGTTCTAGTTCTTATCGCAGAGAACGTTGGACACGTCAAAGCTGTTTCCTCTATGACCGGCAAAGATCTGGATGATCAAATGGGTAATGCATTGTTTGCTGATGGATTAGCAACAACCATTGCCGGTGCAGGCGGCGGCTCTGGAACAACTACCTACGCCGAAAACATTGGCGTAATGGCTGCTACTCGCGTTTACTCAACCGCCGCTTACTGGATTGCTGCCATTGGCGCAATGGTGCTTTCAATTTCACCGAAATTTGGCGCAGTTCTCTCAGCCATTCCTGGTGGAGTTCTGGGCGGAGTTCAGGTTGCGCTATTCGGAATGATCGGATTACTAGGTGCAAAGATTTGGATTGAATCAAAGGTTAATTTTGCTGATTCGACAAATCTAATCGTTGCAGCTGCTGCGGTAATCATTGGTATTGCTGATATCTCATGGACTAGCGGTGATTTCACATTCAATGGAATTATCAACGCAACCTTGGTTGCGGTAATTGGATATCGCGTATTCCATACGATCGCCAAAGCACGCGGAACAAACGCTGCTTAGTTATAAATCACTAACAAACGCCCGGCCAATTGGTCGGGCGTTTGTATTTTGCACAACTTTCAAAAGGTAGAATCGGGTTATGGCTCTGGATTTTCCAACACGTTATCCAGAGTATTTAGTTGCTGCGATGGTAATTATTCTTGCCCCAGGCCCAAGCGTACTTTTCATTATTGCTCGAGCGATTGCATGGGGTCGCGCTACAGCTGTGGCCACAGTAGCGGGAAACGTAACGGGAGCATTTACTCTCTCTTTGATGGTTGCTTTTGGCCTTGGTCCAATTTTGCAGCGAAGCGAGTTAGCGTTTATCGCAGTGCAACTTTTGGGAGGTTTCTATTTAATTTACTTAGGCATTGACGCCATTAGAAACTCCAAAATTCATGCCGCCGATATGGTTAATCAAGGTGATTTAAGACCATCGCCTTTTACTTCTATGAAGGATGGTTTTTGGGTTGGAGCTCTAAATCCAAAAGGATTGGTCTTCTTTGCTGCGATACTGCCGCAGTTCATAGATAAAGGTTCATCCAATGTCACAGCTCAACTTGTTTTAATGGGCGCAACATTTTCTATTCTTGCTTTCTTCTCTGATGGAACCTGGGGCTTAATTGCCGGGACGGTCCGCGAGTGGATCGCAACCACTCCAGGTCGGTTGATAACAATGCGACGAATTGGCGGGCTTGTGATGATTACCCTCGGAGTTTTCACCCTTATTTCGGCGCTTTAATCCCTAATTTGTCAGTGGCAACCGGCAGAATCGCGCTATGAGCAAAGCCCGAGAGTTTATTAGCCCTAGTGATTTAACTTTTTCTTGGAATGGTTGCCATCGCTGTTTATGGCTTAACTACAACCATGGAGTAAAAGCCCCTTCCTTTATGCCCTTGGTTGGCGAACTATCTGCGATGCAAGAGAATCACTTCAACGGCGCAATTTCTGCTCAATTACATCCTGAAATCAAAGAGGGTCGAGTTTTAGATCGTGGTGGTTGGGTTAAATCTGTTCCAATTCCCTACAACGGAAACCCATCGCCGTACGCAATCCGTGGAAAGTATGACCTCCTGATGGAGTTTCCAGATGGCTCATATGGAGTCATTGATTGCAAATTCCAAGGAAGAGACAACGACAAAAGTGATTTTTACGCCCCACAGCTAGAGGCTTATGCATTCGCTTTAGAAAATCCGATTTCCGGAGCGCCAAAAAGAGTTTCTGTTCTGGGTTTGTTGGTCTGGTCCCCTAAAAAACCAAGCGGTGATCCACACTCTGGTTTTGCTTTGGATCTAAATAGTTCTTGGTATCCAATAACCAGAAATCCTGAAGGACTCCAGGAAAGGCTGCAGGATTTTATTGAGGTTATCTCAGGCCCTACACCTGTGCGCGATAGTAAATGTGAAACCTGTAAATTCATTGCAGACCGAAGAGAAATTTTCGGCGCGGAGTAAATTACTCCTTGTTTCTTTTACGCTCTTCCTCCAAAGCTTCTTTTGCTTGTGAAGCGTAGATGTCAACGTACTCTTGCCCCGACATCTCTTGAAGTTTTTTCATTATTAGATCAGTAGCTTTTCTCAACTCTTCAGGATCATTTGATTTCTCCGGCGTTGAGAAGTACATCGGTTCGCCGAAAACCATTTTTACTCGCATAATCTTTGGAATCACTTTTCCAGTTGGTTGAATCTCGGCGGTGTTAAACATCGCAACCGGAACGATTGGCGCGCCGCTTTCCATAGCAAGGCGTGCAACTCCAGTACGACCGCGGTACAAACGACCATCCGGCGAACGGGTACCTTCTGGATAAATTCCCAAACAACCACCTTCGGCAAGTACCGATAAACCCGTTAGCAATGCGGCCTCACTGCGTGAACCACCCGCGCGATCTACCGCCACCTGACCCAAAGCGATGAAGGTTAACTTCTTAGCTAAACCTTTTAATCCAGGTGAGGTGAAGTACTCACTCTTTGCCAAAAACGTAACTTTTCTTGGAACTACAAGTGGCATAAATATTGAGTCGCTAAAGGAAAGATGGTTTGAAGCGATGATTACTGGACCTGAAGAGGGGACATTTCTTAATCCCTTTACCTTCGGCCTAAAAAGCAAGGTCAAAACTGGAAGCAGGAAGGATTTCAATAATCCATACGCCAACTTGTCACCCTGTGCCATTGACTGGACCTTTGATTGCATTGAGGGCTGGCCAGAGGATTCCTTGGCGGATTCTTTCGAGCGTTTCTTGCGCAATGCCATGGCCCTAATCTAGAGCCTTTGGCTCTGCTTATGACAATATCCGTGTCGTGAATGTGATTCCAAACGGTGAAGAATTTCACCTCTCAGGCGGCGGAATAGCGGTGCTGATGATTCATGGCTTCACAGGTTCTCCGGTATCGGTACGCCCTTGGGCAGAAGCGCTACATAAAAATGGTTTCACCGTATACGTGCCTCGATTGCCCGGACACGCACGTACCTGGCAAGAGATGAACAAAACCGATTGGAAAGATTGGTACTCCGAAGTAGATAAGGCATTTTCGAAATTAAAAGAAAATCACGATCGGGTTTTCGTTGCTGGATTTTCCATGGGAGGCGCCTTAGCACTTCGGTTAGCTGCATTGCGCAATAAGGAAATTTCTGGATTGCTTTTAGCAAACCCGGCAATTCAAGATGACAGATTTGTAATGAAAATAGTTCCAATTCTTAAATACTTCATTCCTTCTGTGGGTGGAAGAGGCACTGATGTTGCAGCCCCCAATCCACCAAAACATAGCTATGGACGAACACCTTTACATGCCTTGCATTCATTGCAAAAACTATGGCGCG
>JACCDT010302506.1_pt1 | contig 13668 bp, 15 predicted proteins | sample 7446291 | NCBI WGS metagenome assembly JACCDT01 (sample SAMN15323446, study PRJNA562643) | freshwater metagenome | isolation source: river surface water | place: USA:Blue River Watershed | collected 2017-08-17
CAAATGAGGTTGTTAGACCTACTGAAACCATTAATGCGAAATATCAGTACAAAGATGGAAAAAATATTTTTGTAATCTCACTCGAATTACCAACACCTTGTCACGCAACTTCTCAAACTGTTTTAAAGAACAATGATGTGTACGAAATTAATTTGGAGGTTAAACCAACACAAGAAATTTGTGCTCAGGTCATTACAGAACGTTTAATCAAAGTGCAATGGTCAGGTCAACCAAATGATACTTACATCGTGAAATTAAATGGCGAAGTCGTTAACTTAAACATTTTCACAATTCCAGCAAAAGAAAACATCGACGATATACAGGTTTACGTCAAAGGATAATTTGCTCTAAATGACTTTTTGCATTAACATGTAGGATATTATGGATTCACAAGAAATCAGAAGTCGTTTTCTAAAATTTTTCGAAAAAAGAGGTCATAGCATAATCAACTCCGCTTCATTAATTCCAGAAAATGATCCTACCGTACTATTCAATACTGCCGGAATGCAGCCTCTAGTGCCGTATTTAATGGGTCAAAGCCATCCGCAGGGCACCAGACTTGCCAACTCTCAGAAATGTATACGCACAGTTGATATTGATGATATTGGCGATAACACTCATGCTACCTTTTTTGAAATGCTCGGCAATTGGTCACTCGGCGATTATTTCAAAGAAGACGCAATCAAATGGAGCTACGAATTTTTAACTTCAAAAGAAGAGGGGTTGGGACTAGATCCTAATCGCCTCTATGTCACAGTTTTTGAAGGAAACGATGCGGTCGAAAAGGACTTGGAAAGCTTTAATACATGGAAAAAAGTTGGATTACCCGAAAACAGAATTTACTGGAAGGGCGCAGACACAAACTGGTGGCCAGCTGTAAAAGGAAAGGATACTTGGACAGGCCCAACTGGTCCATGTACAGAAATGTTTTATGATGTAACAGAAAATGGTTTGGGCGATTTAACTTTAGAACAATATCTCGAAGCTGATGAAAAACAGCATGTCGTTGAAATTTGGAATGATGTCTTCATGGAGTTTGAGAAAAATGACGGAAAAATCGTTTCGAAACTTCAAAAGAGAAATGTTGATACTGGATCTGGACTAGAAAGAATTGTTGCAGTAGTTCAAAAGAAAGGAAATATTTTTGAAACCGACATTTTCAAACCGATCATCGACAGAATTCGATCGATTTCATCTGTTTCTGATACTAGGGCCGAGAGAATTATCGCCGATCATATGCGAGCATCCACTTTCTTGATTTCTGACGGAGTTTTTCCTGGGAATTCTGATCAGGGGTATATTCTACGACGTCTTATTCGACGAGCTGTGCGATATTCTGACTTAATCAAAATGCAACCTAGTGGTCTAGTTAATTTGGTAGAGATGATTGTAGATAAATTCGGTAGCGTCTATAGCAATCTAGTCTCAAAAAGAGAAGAAATAGTCGCTGTTGTTTCTGAAGAAGAAAGCAAATTCCGAAAGACTCTCGCGACAGGAATAAAAGAATTCAACAAAATTTCTGGCAATCAAATTTCTGGTCCGCAAGCATTTTTGTTGTTATCGAGCTACGGTTTTCCAATCGAAGTTACCTCTGAACTAGCAAAAGAAAAGGGAATGAGTGTTGATTTAGACGGCTTTAAAACAGAATTTGAAAAGCATCAGGCACTATCACGAGCAGGTGCAGAGCAGAAATTCAAGGGTGGATTGGGGGATACTAGCGAGCAATCTACAAAATACCATACCACGACTCACCTATTACACCAAGCTTTGAGAATGGTTTTAGGTGAACACGTATCACAAAAAGGATCGAACATTACTCCTGAGAGACTTAGATTCGATTTCACACATGGTCAAAAAATGACAGATGAGGAAAAAAATAAAGTTGAGCAAATCGTAAATGAAAAAATTTCTGAAAAATTGCCGGTAAATAAAATTTTGATGAACAAAGACGAGGCCGTAAAAACCGGAGCATTACATTTCTTCGACAAAAAATATGACGATAATGTTAGCGTGTATTACATTGGAGATAATCTAGATACTGCATTCTCGAAAGAATTTTGTGGCGGACCACATGTCTCGAATCTTTCTGAATTGGGAAAATTTAAAATTGAAAAAGAAGAAGCTGTTTCTGCCGGTGTGAGGAGAATTAAAGCCACTTTGTCATAAAACACTGTATAATAGTTACAATGTTTGGGACTTTCTTTCAAAAGAAAAAAATCGGTAGTCGTCTTGTACTAACTTTAGACATTCGTAGTTCTAGTATAGGAGGAGCTGTTTCTAGAATTTATGAAGATAATCGACCAATTGAAATCATCTCTTCGATCAGAGACTTCTTCTACTTTGACGAAATCACTGACACCGATTCGTTTGTTACTCGGGCTGAAATTTCTCTGAACAAAGTTTTAGATCAGTTAATTCACAAAGAAAAATATACTGAGACAATTGAATCAGTTAATATTTTCTATGGTGCACCGTGGTACAAAAATTTAATTGAAAATTTTAAAACTGAAATAAATGCTGCTCGACCAATTTTGTTTACCAAAAAATACTTGGATAAAATACTAAAAAATACCACCAAAGAACTACCCGAGGATCAAATGATAATAGACAGGGAGCTTTTAGCTATATTTTTAAATGGTTACTACACTAAAAACCCATTCGACAAGGAAGCCAAATCTGTTGACCTCTCATTTTATTTTGCGGTCCTAAATGACAAAGTAAAAAATAACGTCACAAATATAATTAAAAAATTTATCAAGGTTAAAAACATTAACCACCATTCTCATACAATTGCTTTTTATAATTTATTAAAAAACGTCATTCATCCTCCAGAAAGCTACGTCATGTTGGATATTAGTGGAGAAGTTACAGAAATATCGATTATCAAGCACGAGCATTTGCTCAAAATAATTTCTGTTCCACACGGAAATAGCTATTTTGTGAGAAAAATGATGGCAAAAACCGGTCATGATTTTATGACTTGTTTAAATGAAATGAAGACCAAGAATAAATTGCTCGAATCAATTGCTATTGATGAGTGGCGGAACGATATTTCGAAAGAAGTTATAGCATCAAAAATTCACTCTTTACCGTCCACTGTGTATGTTTCAACAGCTGACGAGACCAGAAACTTTACCAGAGATTTACTTTCAAATATTGAAGTATATTTCTCGACACTAAAGATGCACAAGAAACCGGAATTGGTGTTCATTGGCGGGAACTTGTTTAAAAAAAGAATATTGAACACAAAATCAGATGCTAGAGATGATGCACACATGATGTCTAATATTTTATATGTGGAATTACTTAGTAAAAGAAGTTGAAATTTGATACAATATAAATTATATGGAAAAAAAATTATCAAACGAATCGAACACTTCATCACATAAAAGATCAATTAGAGATATCCCTATTCCAGAGACTCGCCGAAACACGACTGACGAAACATTTGTAGAACAAGATAGTTTTGCCATCAATTTAAAAAAGGTCAAACTCGAGAGGCCTGCCTCACATTCAAAGAAAAATAATCCCTATAACACAACAACCGTTGAGACTGAGGAGGTTTTCTTCAAAGAGAGCCACATCAAGAAAAGTCACTCTTACAAAATTCCTGTTGCCATAGTGCTGGCTCTCGTGGCGATATTTTTCGTAATGAATTTATTCCACAGCGCAAAAATTACTGCATATCCTAAAAACGCTTCAGCAGATGTAAACGCGGATTTAGCAATTGTAGATGCAGAGAACAAAAAAACCGATTCTGAATTGGTATACAAGAAATTTGAATTTACCGGTGATGTCACAGAGGAAGTCACAGCCACAGGCGAAGAATATGTTTCAGAAAAAGCATCTGGAACCATCACAATTTACAACGAATATACAACAAAAAGTCAGTCATTGTTGAAAAACACCAGATTTGAAGCTCCAAATGGCAAAATCTACAGAATTCAGGAGACAGTTTCTGTACCAGGCTATAAAACAGTAGGAGGCGAAGTAAAACCGGGCACATTGGATGTTGTTGTTTATGCCGATGAGCCAGGTACAGGATACGAAAATGGCATGGTCACATTTAAAATCCCTGGGTTCAAAGGCCAGCCACAATACGATAGTTTTTACGCTAAATCAAAAACTAATATCGGTGGTGGATTCGTCGGCACCAGAAAAGTCTTGTCTGATGAGCAGTTGAAATCGGCGCAAACAGCCGCAACTGAAAAACTAAAGGCGCTTTTACGAAAAAATTTGTCTGATCAGCTACCTTCAAATTTGATAGCGGTAAATTCTGATGACTCTGCATTTGTTTTTGAAGATTTCATCAGAGAAGACAAGGATGGCGACAAAGTTTTAATTAAACTAAAAGGTTCACTACCAGTTAAGGTTGTAGACAAAACAAAACTTTCACAAAAGGTGGCGGAAAATTCAATTGGAAACAATTACGTAATCGGAACACCAATTCTAATTACAAATCTCGATGAAATGAGCATTAAAATGAAAGACGAGAGCACTATTTCAATATCCGGGGCAGCAAAATTCATTTGGCAACTCGAACCCAAGGAGTTAAAGCAAAAAACAGTTGGAAAAAATAGAACAGAAGCAATAAATATATTCGCTGATTTTGCGGGTATCGAGCGTGTTGAATTGAAATTCTTCCCACTTTGGAAAAGTCGATTTCCAGATGACGTGGACAAGATTGAAGTAATTCAGGTCTTGCCTAATTAAAAGGCTTGACTCATTTTATAAACCTGATAATATAAACGTTTGTGAATACATCTGAAGAAAAAAATGAAGGAAATGTCGAGGGCTCTGTGATAGAGGCCTTGCCAGAAGCAACTTTCAAAGTTTTAACAGATGATAATCAGGAATATCTTGCCTATCTTGCTGGCAAGATGCGGGTTAATCGAATCAGGGTTCTCATTGGGGATCGTGTGATGATCAAAACCGACCCATACGGTGGGAAAGCGAGAATTTTTAAACGATTATAAAAAATGCGAGTCAAATCATCAGTACAAAAGAAGTGCCGAAATTGCAAAGTCCTAAAAAGAAAGGGAGTGATTTTTATCACTTGTTCTAATCTAAGACACAAGCAAAGACAGGGCTAGGGCTTTACAAAATCAATTAATTTTGCTAATTTTTACGGAATAAAATGAGAATACTAGGTATAACATTAAACGACGCACAGAGAATGGAAATCGCCCTTACAGGCGTTTATGGTATTGGACGACCACGAGCACATCAGATTTTGGATGAGGCTGGTGTGGAATATGGCAAAAAACCTACAGATTTGACTTCAGATGAAGAATCAAAAATCAGAACAATCGTTGAGAATTTCAAACTAGAGGGAGACCTACGACGAGAGGTTTCTTCAAACATCAAGAGACTAAAAGACATCGGCTCATTCAGAGGCAGCCGACACGCTCGCCGATTACCAGCACGCGGACAGCGAACAAAAACAAACGCCAGAACTTTGAAAGGGGTCAAGAAAACTATGGGATCTGGTAGAAAGAAGGAATCTAAAACTTAATTAATAACATGGGAAAAAAACGAATTGTAAAAACAGCAGACAAAGATACAGCGAGCGCCGGAACAACAGCGAAGAAGCTTTCACGACGACGACTAGAATCTGGAATTCTATACATCCAGTCAACTTTCAATAATACAAAAATTCTTTTGACTGATCAGAAGGGTAATGCTATCTGCTCATCATCTGCCGGAGCATTAGGATTCGCTGGTGCTAAAAAGGGTACTCCATTCGCAGCTGCAAAATGTGCTGAAACTCTAGCCGAAAAGGCAGAACAACTCGGACTTAAAACAGTCAAGGTAATTGTCAAAGGTGTTGGATCTGGACGAGAGGCTGGAATTCGAGGATTTATTAGCAAAGGTGTACAAATCAGCTCAATCACTGATGTAACTCCTGTTCCACACAACGGACCAAAACCAAAGAAACCACGAAGAATATAAAACATTTATGAAAATTGGACCAAAATACAAAATCGCAAGAAAATTAGGAGGAGGAATTTTTGAGAAAACTCAAACAGCAAAATTTGCTCTAGCCGACCAGAAGAAAAAGGCTGCAAGCAAGAAATTTGCTCGACCAAAGTCAGGATTCGGACTTCAATTAGCTGAGAAACAAAAGGTTAAATATGTTTATGGATTAACTACAAAACAATTGGGACGATATGTTCATGCTGTTTTGGATTCAAAGTCAAAAACTCCAGCCGAGGATCTCTACAAAAACCTTGAATTGCGATTAGATAACATCGTATTGAAGGCAGGTCTCGCAAAAACACGATTCCAAGCTCGACAGATGGTATCTCATGGTCACATTACAATCGACGGTAAAAGAGTAACTATTCCTTCACTTTCTGTTGAAGAGAAACACACTATTTCAGTTCGAGAATCTCGAAAAACTAGCCCACTATTTATGGATTTTGAAGCAAGAGCAAAAGATGTAATTGTCCCAGATTGGATCAAAGTCGACCCAAAGACAATGACAATCAAAATCAAGGGCACTGCCACATACAAAGCAGGCGAAACTCCATTCGACCTACAAGAAATCATTCAATCTTTCAAGGGTTAGCAACAGTTCATTGAGAGAAGATTGAGTTATCAGAAAGCCAATATTAATAATTAATAAGTTTAAGGATCAAATGTTATGTTAAATCAAAATATTGCGTTGCCGTCAAAACCAAAAATCGTTTTGGAGGAGGGTTTTAAAGGAGTATATGAAATCGATGGTCTATATCCAGGATATGGACACACACTAGGTAATTCATTGCGAAGAATTATTCTTTCATCTCTACCAGGAGATGCTATTACTGAACTTAAAATTACTGGGGTTGGTCATGAATTTTCAACAATTCCAGGAATCAAAGAAGATGTAATTGCTATTATTTTAAATATCAAAAAAATCAGAGTTAAATTAAATTCTGATGAGCCACAAATTATTACTTTGAAAGTAAAAGGTGACGGCAAATTCACAGCAGGTGATATTACATTACCAACACAGGTTTCAGTCGCAAATCCAGATTACGTAATTTTGACTTCAACAGACAAAAATACTGACATCACACTAGAAATGCGAGTTGAAAAAGGATTGGGATACGTTCCAAAGGAAGATCTACACAAAGACCGAGTCGAGGTAGGAACAATCGCACTTGATGGTGTCTTCACCCCAATTAGACGAGTACACTACGAGACAGAAAACATGCGAGTCGGAGACCGAACAGACTTTAACCGATTGAGAATTTCAATTGAGACAGATGGAACAATGACTCCAAAACAGGCTCTAGAGAGATCAATTGAAATAATGATCACACAGCTCAAAGCTATTGTTGGTTTCAAGGAGGAAGTTGTAATGACAACTGAAACTGTTACAGAATCAAACGAGAAAAATAGCGACGCAGATGATTCAGACTTCCTAAAAACAAGAATTGAGACATTGGATCTATCTACTCGAACAATTTCTGCATTAACAAATGCAAACATTCGAACAGTTGGAGGTTTGGCTCGAAAATCAGAGGCAGACATTTTGGATCTAGAAGGTATGGGTTCAAAGGGTCTAGGTGAGATCAAAAAATTACTAAAAAAACACGGAATTGAACTAAAGTAATCACCCCTTTACTTTTCCTGAATAAATTGATAATCTAATTCTTCATGAGACATCACGATAAAAACAGAAAATTCGGACGAAGCCAAAATCAGAGACACGCTCTGTACAAGTCTTTGATTTGCGCGCTAATTCGAGATGAGAAAATTGTCACAACAGAAGCCAAGGCAAAATCACTACGACCACGAATCGAGAAAATCGTAACTCACGGTAAAACTGACACTCTTGCTAAAAGACGACTTGTTGTTTCAGAAATCGGTAGCGCATCTATGGCGAAAAAGCTTTTCACAGAGATTGCTCCAAAATACAAGGAACGAGCAGGTGGATACACTCGAATTATTAAATTGCCTTTGCGAACAACAGATGCTAGCAAGATGGCTCAAATTGAATTTGTATAAAATATATGGAAAAGATAATTGACGCAAAAAATAAAAAGATTGGGCGAGTTGCTTCAGAAGCAGCCAAGGCACTGATGGGCAAAGATAATCCAAACTATCAGGCTCACGAATTAGCTGATGTAAAGGTAATCATCAAGAATGTTTCAATGTCTGATGTATCTGACAAGAAATTGGATGAGAAAACTTACAATTCATACAGCGGATACCCAGGAGGATTGAGCACAAAGAAAATGAAACACATCGTTGGCAAAAATGGTTTTGCTGAAATTTATGAGAAGGCAGTCTACGGAATGCTTCCAGCAAATCGTTTGCGAAAACAGATGATGAAGAATTTAACAATAACAGAATAATATGGCTACAAAAACTTCAGAGAGATATATCGAGGCAGTAGGACGACGCAAAACTTCAGTTGCGCGAGTTCGAATTACTCCTGCTTCAAAACAATCATTTTTGGTGAACGATAAATCACTTCAGGATTTCTTCCAAATTCCTGCTCTAATTCGAAAGGCAGAGGAATCATTTGCCGGAGCAGAAATCGATCAGAAATTTGCAGTCACAGTTCATGTTAATGGTGGAGGAATCGCAGCACAGGCAGAGAGCGTGCGACTAGGTGTTGCTCGATGTTTGGTAAAATACAACGCAGATTTGCGAAAGCCTCTAAAGAAACTAGGTTTCCTAAAACGAGACCAGCGTTCAGTAGAGCGAAAGAAGCCAGGTTTGAAGAAGGCTCGAAAAGCTCCTCAGTGGTCAAAGCGATAACAAATTGGCGCCTTCCGGGCGCTTTTTTGTTTGCAGATAAAGAATTGTTAAATTTTTTCTAAATAAATGATAAAGTTTTCTCTTGATTCGTGAATAATCTTGAAGTACTTTAAAATAGTGAACAAAGATTTCGACACGTGGAATACTCGAAAGAAAATCATCGATAATTCTTCTTCTGGCAGAAAAGTTTACTACCACGAGAAAGATGTTTGGTGGGGTAATTTGGGTTTAAACATCGGTGTTGAAACTGACGGTAAAGCCGAAGACTTTGAGCGTCCTGTTTTAATTATCAAAAAATTTAACGCAGATATGGTCTGGGTTCTACCAATTACTAGTTCTATAAAAGCTGATCGATATCATCATCTGTTACAACACAACACCATTAAAGGTAGCGTAATACTTTCACAGTTGAGGACTATTAGCACAAAACGTTTGTCCAGAAAGTTTGGTATGCTATCTCATGAAGATTTCAATAGTATACTTTTAAAAATCATGTCGTTCCTAAAGATCAAAAGCCCCCTTGCGGGAGCTTTCTCGGAGGCCGAAGCCACTAATGGATGAATTATAGCAATCTCACATAGATAGTCAAGTCGGAATTTGAAAACGCCAACATATTTTGATATAATGCCCCTCATGACAGACGAAATTCAATACGACAAAAGCGAAATTGAAGACTCAGGTGACAGTGACGAGAACACTTCGGCTGACCCTGTAGCCAAAATCGCTAAACTTAAAAAGGAATTAAAAGAAGCATTACAACAAAAGCAGGAATATCTCGACGGCTGGCAACGCAGCAAGGCCGACTATATCAACCTCAAAAAGCGGTCCGAGGAGGAGCGTGCTAATGTGCGCGACTATGCCACCGAGGATTTTGCATTGAGCATCATTCCCGTCATCGACAGCTTTGAAATGGCTTTCAAGAATGAGAAGGCTCTCGAAAATGTTCCAAAAGTCTGGACCGAGGGCGTGAAATACATTTTCAATCAATTAATCGCAGCTCTCGCGGGGTATGACATCAAACCAATCAATCCTCTGGGCGAAATGTACGATGCGAATAAACACACAGCTCAGGAAATGGTCAAAGTCGATTCAGAAGCCGACAACGGCAAAATCGTCGAGGTCATTCAGAAAGGTTACGAGTTCAAGGGCAAGATGATAAGGCATGCGGTGGTGAAGGTTGGGGAGTTCGTTAAGTAGAGATTTTGTGGTAACTCAGTTATCATGTTAAAACAGGCTTTCTAAACAGTATGGGGAGTAAAAAAAATTTATGAAAATAGTTGCAATAGGATTAAGATATTTTAAGTGCTATGAAGCGACGGAGCTTATTCCTTTGTTTTTCAATAGTAAGAAATTTGTTGGTTTTATTGGTGAAAATGGAGTTGGTAAGAGTGCTGTGCTTGAAGGTCTTCATTCCTTTTTTACAAATCAAAACTGGATAAGAAATAAAACCGCCAAGAAGGGAGAGGCTACGTCTCTTGTCGCTCCCATACTTTGCTGTTCGGTGGAGGATTTTCCTAAGAAAAAGTTCAGTGCGGATGATATTAAGAATATTAAGCGTTTTTCTAAAGCTATTAGCAATAATATTAATAAAAAGATTGAATTAGAAGATGACGATTCTCATGTATTTTTGTCTTGCGCCTTTTTTCAAAATGGAGAGACAAAAATATTTGATGGTGCTCAAATTATTAAAGACCATGATACACTCGCTAACCGGATTAGGGAATTTATCTTATCATCCTTTCGATACATTTACATAGAAGCGGAAGTAGACATTGATAAAGTGACCGACATAAATTCTAGAACACTAGAATTTATTAAGGGGTCAGGAGTTGCTGGGGAGATTACGTCAATTCTTCAAAAGGTCAAAATCCCTTATGGCGGTGGAGAGATTCAAATCTCTGAAGTAATAAACGAAAAGGTAATACAATACCTTGATAAAGAAGTAATTGAAAAGCTTAAGGAAGTTGATAAGGATTATGATTATAAAAACTTAAAAACTGGTGCAATTTCTAAGATATCTGAAAAACATATTAGTGAGCTAGCGACTCAGGCACTTTTTAATAATCGTCAGTTAACCAAGAAGATAAAACATAAGCACATAGGAATTTCAGATATGAGTTCTGGACAACGTAGACGAGCGCTCCTAGATTTTGTCTTAGTTATGATAAGTAATTTAAGTGAGGGAGACAGAAAGAAAATCATTTTAGCAATAGATGAACCTGAATTATCTGTTGATGCTAGTTCTCGAATCCAACAATTTGAAAAACTAGATAAAACCACCAAACTCGGATCTAATATCGTGTTCACAACCCACTGGTATGGTTGGATAGCCCAACTAATCGATGGAAATGCAATTTTGATTAAAGAATCGGAACAAGGAAGAGAGATAAGTTCAAATAGCATTGAAAAATTTTTAGAAAAAAATATCCAAAAAAAAGCACCGTATGAAATGAGAATGATGTTTGACTTCCTCTCTTCACTTGGGTCATGGGCAGAGTCCAACCCAGAGAATATATTTGTTATCTGTGAAGGAGTAACGGATGATCTTTTGATTAAAAAACATTTTCCAAATTACAAGAATATTCCAACGAGGGGTATCGATGAGGTTATAAGATTACATAAAATATTCTCCGATTATTATTTTAATGTAAATAGTAAGCCAAAAAATGTTGTCTTTTTGATTGATACTGACCCAGATAAAAGTAGTGATGCAGAAAATTGCACAGGAGAAAATATTCGAAGAATAAGTCGCGACAACAATGGGCGCATTAAAATAGTTAATAATAAAGAAAACTTTTCAGAGCAATGTACTATTGAGGACCTTCTTTCACCGAACCCTTTTCTTACCGCTTTGAAAGAATCTGCTGTTTTACTTTCTAACCAGGCAGATAAAGATTTTATTAATAGTTTAACAGTTGTATATCAAGAACAAACCGGCATAAGAGCTTTCAGTCTTGATGATGTTAAAAAAGTAAAGTTTAAAAAGATATACAAAGGAGAGTTTAAGAAAAAAGTATCTCAACTCTACAACCCATCTCCTGATGAAATTCAAAATTTTAAAAACCTTCTTAAATTATTTTAGTCATTAAAAACTAGAGGAGGGGGGTTAGGTTAATTTGTTATGCTTTAGAATTATATTCATTTAAAATGGTCATTCCAGACCTTCTTTTTTACATATTGATTTTCTCCCACAACATAGTATAATACCCCCATGCTAGCCCTCACACGACAACAGAAATACTTCCAAAAAGAGGTTGTGTTGCCAAACGGTGACACGGCTTTAGTTCTGTTTGAATTGGTAGAGCAATATGGTCGCGTGATCGCACGCGCTGTCTCTGCACAGGTTATCTCTGCAGTAAAAACTGCCACAGATGTTATTTGTCTGCCAGTCATTTTTGCTCGCTCTGTCGTACTTCCAGTCAAAGAATGTCTCTCACGACATATCGCTCCTGTTATTCGCGAACTCTTTTTTGTAACAAGCCAACCAACTCGCGCACCATCTCTCGCTTAAAATTTCGTAGCTTTTATTAAAAGCAATTTACAAATTTTAACTTAACTAAAAACAAATATGGCAAAAATAATTGGTATTGACCTCGGTACTACTAACTCCGCGGTTGCATTCGTAGAAGGTGGAGAACCTCGCATCATTGAAAATGTCGAAGGAAATCGAACAACACCTTCAATTGTAGGTATTACTAGAAATAACGAGAGACTAGTCGGACAAATCGCAAAACGACAGGCAGTAACGAATCCAAAAAACACTGTCTACGGAATCAAACGATTCATCGGACACGCATTCGACGAGCCAGCTCTCGACAAAGACAAGAAAACCGTTCCATACGAAATCAAAAAATCTGATTCAAACGGTGTGCTCGTCAAAATGGGTGACAAAGAATATCGACCTGAAGAAATTTCAGCGATGATTCTGACAAAGTTGAAGAATGACGCAGAAGCAAAGCTCGGTGAGAAAATTACCGAAGCCGTTATTACAGTTCCTGCATATTTCAACGACTCACAACGACAGGCGACAAAAGACGCGGGTAAAATCGCAGGGCTGGATGTAAAGCGAATCATTAATGAACCGACAGCGGCGGCTTTGGCATACGGCTTTAACAAAAACAAAGACGAAAAAATCGTCGTGTACGACTTCGGAGGAGGAACATTCGATATTTCTGTTCTCGAAGTTGCCGACAATGTTATCGAAGTAAAATCAACAGACGGAGACTCACACATGGGAGGTCGCGACATCGATCAGAAGATTATGAAATTCATCATTGATGAATTCAAAAAAGACACAGGTATCGATGTTTCAAAAGACGCTCTCGCATTACAGCGAATCGACGAAGCGGCTGAAAAAGCAAAGATGGAATTGTCGACTTCAATGGAAACAGAAATCAATATTCCATTTATCGCGACTGGTCCAAACGGCCCAGAACACCTCGTCAAGAAATTGACTCGAGCAAAATTGGAAGAAATCGCAGCCGAATTCATTGAGCGATCAATTGAAATTACAAAACGAGCGATGGCAGCTTCTCCATTCAAAATCAACGAAATTAACGAAGTGATTTTGGTCGGTGGACAAACTAGAATGCCAAAAATTATCGAGGAGGTGAAAAAACTTTTCGGCAAGGAGCCAAACAAGGGAGTGAACCCAGACGAAGTCGTTGCAATCGGTGCCGCAATTCAGGCCGGAATTTTGCAGGGTGATGTCAAAGATGTTTTGTTGCTCGATGTTATTCCTCTTTCACTCGGAATCGAAACAATGGGTGGAGTCGCGACAAAATTGATTGAGAAAAACACAACAATTCCCGCTTCAAAATCACAGGTATTCTCAACCGCAGCTGACAATCAAACACAAGTTGAAATCAACATTGTGCAAGGTGAACGAGCAATGGCTGCCGACAACAAATC
>JACCDT011797281.1_pt1 | contig 13662 bp, 21 predicted proteins | sample 7446291 | NCBI WGS metagenome assembly JACCDT01 (sample SAMN15323446, study PRJNA562643) | freshwater metagenome | isolation source: river surface water | place: USA:Blue River Watershed | collected 2017-08-17
CCCTCCTGGCCCTCCAAGAAAGAAGTCGAGTCTTGTGCTCGGCTTTTTTCATGGCTGTGCTATGTGGGTTCGAATTATCGACACGCCCAAAGGGTGTCGAGGTGAGGATTGCCTGTGGCAATTCGCAAGGAAACCTTCACCAGGCAACTAGTTTGCCTTGGCAGAAGTTTCGGGCTCGCCGAAGGTGAGTCGAGCCCCTTCTGGCCCTCCATACCGCTTATGCTTAAAACAGTGGTAATTTGCCTCTGTTTTTTTGTTATGATATATCTATGCAAAAATATGTAATTGTGTTTTTTATTAATTTGGATACTGTACAGAAAGAGTTCTCTTGTCTTGAGTGGCCACTTCACATAACTTTGCTTGCAAACTTTACAATATCGAGTCCAGTCAATAAATTAATCAATAATTTAGAAGGATTATCCAAACAAACCAAACCTCTTAGAGTAAGAGTTGAAGGAGAAGACAAATTTGGTCCAAATAGGGATGTTCATGTCTCACTGATTAATCCAAATGTAGAAATAAAGGCTTTGCATGATAAGTTAGTAAATTTAACGAAAGAGTTAGGCGCTCAATATGATGAACCAAAGTATATGTCAAAAGGATTTCGTCCTCATGCGACAATTAAATTTGATTCACAGCTCTATGAAGGCCAAATTGTCACCATCGATTCGTTCACATTGGTTGATATGTACCCTGATAACGATATAAATAGGCGGAGGTTAATGCAAACCTTCTCATTGGAAGCAGATAAAGGCTAAGTAATAACCTGGATTTCAGTTGAGACAAGAAGTACGGTGGCCCTCCAAGAAATGGCCGTTCCGTAAGGAGCGGTTTTTTCTTGGAGATTCACTGGCTTGAACTATTGTCACGCCCAAAGGGTGTCGAGGTGAGAATTGCCGGTGGCAATTCGCAAGGAAATCTTCACCAGGCAACTAGTTTGCCTTGGTAGAAGTTTCGGGCCTGCCAAAGGTAGGTCGAGCCCCTCCTGGCCCTCCATTACGCTTAGGATTAAACTCCTCTATTTTCTAAGGATGTTATTATTGAATTATGGAACGAACATTCTACGGCGGTATTGAACTAGGTGGCACGAAAGTAATATGTGCAGTAGCCGATACCCATTATGACATAGTAGCCCGGGTAAATATTCCTACGACCAGTGTAGACGAAACATTTGAAGCCATTTTCGAATTCTTTGAGCATCAAGCTCGGATAGTCTCGTTAGGAGTTGGTTCATTCGGACCAGTACAGCTTAACTTATCATCCGAAAAGTTCGGGCATATCTACAATTCACCCAAAGCGGGATGGACAGAAGTAAATGTTAAAGGCTTGCTAGAACAACGATTAAAAGTAGCCGTTACCATTGATACGGATGTGAATTGTGCGGCTATTGGTGAACTGCATTTCGGCGTAGCTAAAAATGTTCGTGATTTTATCTACTTATCCCTCGGAACCGGCATTGGCGGTGGCTTTATTAGCAATGGTAAATTAATTCATGGCATAAGAAATTTAGAAATGGGTCATATGCGCGTGCCACATGAAACTTTTACAGATTCATTTAATGGTGCATGCGTATTTCACGGCGACTGCCTTGAAGGAATAGCAAGTGGCCATGCGATGGCAGAACGCTACAGCAAGAGTCCAGTAGAAATTACAGATTCCAAAGTGTGGGATGTTGAAGCAGGATATATTTCGCTTGCTCTAAATAATCTTATGATGACTATAGGACCAGCATTGATTGTGGTTGGCGGTGGTTTAACAAATCATCCGGGCTTACTGACAGCAGTCCGAAGTAAAGTTAAACAAAGCATTAATCATTATTTAGATTTTCCAAACCTGGAAAGCTATATTGTAAAATCAAGTGGTGAAATGAATGGTGTACTTGGAGCAATCAAGCTTGCTTCCCACTCGAAATAAAGTCGTAATAACAAATAGTACAAAGATTCTTCAACGATACTCCGTTAAAAGAGAGATAACCTGCCTCTGTTTTTTGGTATAATCACTTAAATGAATAGTAATAAAATTAATGACAAAAATAGAAAAAGAATAGAAAATTTTGCATTAATTGCAGGCATCGTTCAGCCACTTATTACACTGCCTCAAATAAGTGCAATTTATAGCAACCAAAGCGCACAAGATGTATCACTTTTAACTTGGGTAGGTTACTTGATTTTTGGGATGACTTTTTTAATTTATGGATTAGTGTTTAATTTGAAACCAATATGGGTAGGTCAAATTATTTGGGTAACAATGCAGACAATAACAGTTATTGGAATTGTACTTTATTCTTAATTGATATAGTACCTATACCATTCACTATGTCCCTCCAATAAGATATATACTTAAACCCACTTTTACAAAGTAGATATTCTATTGATACAATTATACAAAGGATAAATCATGAGTTTTAGAGTAATACATTACGAGGGCACAAAAGAGTCTTTGCTAAATCGTTTAAAAACTACTGCGGATATACTCAAAAATGAATATAATGAAGCCTATTGGGGTTCCTACTGGAAAGAGGCTGTCGATAAAGTAGTCAAGGGTAATTTTACGGATGCTGAGGCTGCTGCAGATGTTTTGGCTAAAACTATTGACGAGAATTTCAACCCTGTTTCTGATGGCTGGAAGATAAGCATATACGATATACTTACCAATAAAACTACAGGCGTATTAAAAAATTACTTTGAGATGTTTCAAAACGGCAGAAACTTTTCCACTGGTGAAAGTGGCTTTGGTCACGAAGTAACAGCTGGATATCTTACACCAGACGAAGTCAAAACAGTATTGAATGAGCTTAAGAACTACACACCCGATCAAGGTGCGGAAGAGGAGCGAGAATTCATTGAGCATTTAATTCATGTATTCGACTCATTAGCAGAAAAAAACTCAGGTGACTTGTTTGTAATGTCTTAACAGTTTTTGCAATAGCACTACCAACGAAAATAAAATTAAGATGTATTGACAACATAATTAACTAGTCCCAGTTTTTGTTATAATTTTTAAATGAAATTAATATTTATTTACGGCCCTCCTGCAGTTGGCAAGCTAACTGTTGCAGAAAAGTTATCTGAATTAACTAAGGTTCCTGTTTTTCACAATCATCATTCTAGAGATATAGTAAAAGATATTTATGGAGACGACCTTATGCAGCACTATGCGTTAGTAGATAAAATTCGTTTTGATGTTATGGAATATTGCACACAGAACAACACCGACTTAATATTCACCTATGTTTACGGAGGCGTTGAAGATGATATCAAAGTTAGGAGCTTTATGGATAAGGTTGAATCAAACGGTGGTCAAATTTTATTTGTCGAGCTCTCAGCTGATGCAAATGACCTTATTAATAGAGTCGATAATGATTCTAGAAAAAGATTCAAAAAATTGCTAGACAAAAAAATAATGACCGAGCTTACACAAGATATGTCAAGGTTTACTATTCCATATGTGGCAGCCCTGAAAATAAACACATCTACCACCAAGCCTCATGAATCTGCCGAGATTATAGCAAGAAAGTTAGATTTGATTTAGTTTAGTGTGGTATTCGGATATAAACCACTACCACCCCGGGTCATCTAATATTCTTTTGCTTAAAAGAACTATATATTGGGCTTGTTTATAAAAATATAAATTCTATACTTTTGCTATGAGAAAAAGTATTACACAAAAATTTAACTTTGGCTGCGGAATCGCCTGTTATGCATTTGCCCTAAATATCAGCTACAAACAGGCTGTTAAACTACTGGGTCCCGGGCAGGCTTTGAGCAATAGATTTTGGGTTAAAGACTTAACCAAAGCACTTAATGATGCAGGGCTTGAATATAAAGCAAAGCACATTAACAAAAAGTTACGAAAAACAATATATAAAGATGGAACTATAGTCTTAATCCGCAGGTCAAAAAAATATATAGCAGGCCATTATTTAATTCGATACAAGGGTTTGTGGATAGATCCTTGGATAAACCTTACGGTTGATAATAATATTTTACAAGCTGAATCTGGGTTTAGAAAAAGACTGCCTGGTAGCCCGTCGTATGCAATATTCCCAGAAATAGACTAGCAACCTTAGCTACTATGGCTGTTAAATTTGGACTTGCAGTGTTTTTTAGTGTTAATTTAAAATTATTATTTGACTATTTTCTGTTTTTGTGCTATTATTAAGTTACTAATGTATTGATTTTATCAATAAACTCTCTTAATAAATAACCAAAAAGAAAGAAACACAATGTGGATTATTTGGGCACTGCTTAGTGCCATATTTGCGGCAAGTCGCCGCCCTTTTGAAAAAAATGTCATAAACAATATGCACCATTTTACATATGGTTTTTTAATACAATGCATATCGTTACCTTTATTGATTATTTTGACAATAATTAACCACCAGTTACTTAACCCGCTGAAACTAGGGTTTGACTTTTGGGTACCTGTACTTGTTGTATCTATCGGTTTTTACCCTTTAAATTCATATTTATACAAGCATGCCATAAAAAATGGAGAGCTATCTAAAGTATTACCACTACAAAGCCTTGTACCAGTTTTTGCGCTATTTTTGGCTTGGGCTACGATTAAGGAAGTGCCTGGAGCAATTGCCGTTTCTGGAATAATAATAACGGTACTTGGGGTTTATGCATTGGGCTTAAAAGGAAAACGCCTGCACCATCCGCTTGAGCCATTTCGTCAGGACATAAGTAGTAGAGCTATGCTGGCTGGAGTGCTACTGGTAACTGTTGTAAGTATTTTTGATAAAATTGCCATCAATGCTTCAAACCCGTTGTTTTACAGTTTGGTAAGTACTCTAGGAGCAATAATTACACTTTTTATTGCAATGGCAATATCAAACCAAAATATTCGGAATACTCAATCAGTCATGCCTAAACTAGGAATAATTGGCGGCTTGCAAGGAGTAACCTATGCAACATATTTACTGGCAATTGGGTCTGGCCCTATAGCCTACATTACCGCCATTAGGGGTTCAAATATATTAATTGGCTCAATTATAGGCATTATTATTTTTAAAGAAAAGTTAACAAAAGCTAAAATATTGTCATATTTACTAATTATTTTTGGTTCAGTGCTTATATCATTAGGCTAAATATTTTGAGTAATTTTCAAATTGTTTAGCTTACTATTAGCTAAAACCTAAATTTGTTATACTTTTTTCATGAATCAAGAAAAAATATACTATTTAATTAGAGAATGTATGAAAGAAGCTCAAAAATCAATTGATAGTGGCAACCCACCATTTGGGTGCGTAATCACGGACAAAGACGGCAACATCAAGGCTAAGGCACATAACACGCAGCAGTCAGACAATGACCCCACTGCCCACGCAGAAATAAACGCAATGAGGATACTTGGTAGCGAAATTGGCTCAAGATACCTTGATGATTATGTTATGTTTGCAAATGCGTCGAGCTGCTCAATGTGCATGTCAGGTGCTGTAAAAGCTCACATTACTGAATTTTATTTTGGCGCACCACCAGAGTCTAGTATGAACCCCTGGATTACTATGGATGAAGTTGCTGAGAAATCTAAAAATGAAATTGGGGTTCACGGTCCAATACTTGGCGATGAATGTGCTGCACAAATAACAGAAGGTCGTAAAACAAATACAATATGATTATTTTTCTTAGTGGCAGTGTTAATTCCGGTAAATCAACTACTTCTCAGCTTGTAGCCGAAAAACTTGGTGCCGAATGGGTGGATGTTGATGAAATTATTTCGATACCAAATTTCGACCTTTCAAAAGACTTACCTAAAGCTATTCAGGAAACCATTCAACACATTAACAAACTAACAGCAGGCGGCAAAACTGTAGTAGCAAATTATGTGCTAAGGCAAAAGGACTATGAAAAATTAAAAAGTGGCCTAAAAGACACTAACCAATATTATTTTACCCTTGCTCCAAATCTACAAACAGCATTAAGTGACAGAGGCCGAGGCATGAACAGTTGGGAGTATGAAAGAATCAAGTATCATTACGACACAGGTATTTCCGAACCAAAGTTTGGTCAAATAATTGATTCAACAAACATGACCATTGAGCAAGTAGCAAATAAAATTATTGCTATCGTGAAAGCCAAACAAAAGTAATCGTTGTAGCTGATTTTATAGGTGTATAATTAAAAGCTATGGCGCTAAATTACATAACTGGGCCCACAGGTTCGGGAAAATCTACTATCTGTTCAGAATTACAAAGAATGGGTTATACCGCATACGATACAGATAACGATGGTTTTAGGAAAATAGAAAAAATAAAGGGCCGAGAACTAAAAGTGCTTGATTTAGAATTAATTAAGCAGCTAAAGTATAGGCATAATAATGAAGTAGCCTATGTTTGTGGCACCTCACCGAATGATCTAGACGCAGTAGATTATTTCGATAATATTTTTCTATTAAACATAAACGAAGAAGAACAAAAAAAGAGAATCAAAAATAGAACAAATAACCAATATGGGGAAAAAGAATACCAATTAGCTAATGCACTTAAATGGCGAACAATTCAAATAGAAAAATACAAAAATGCCGGAGCAATAGTTATTGACTCTTCCCTGCCAACTGAAACAATCATAAATTCAATAATAGGCTACATATCTGTAAATTAAACAATAAGTCAGGTAACATATTAAGATGAAAAACGAAGAGAAGTTAACGAATATAATGTGCGAGTTGCTAAGGCTTTATAACCAAGCCAAGAATCCTTCGTTAGATGAAATAATAAATTTAGTAGTTCATAAATCTAGTGTTTATGGCATGCAAAATGTCTATAGCTTTACCTACAAAGGATCGCAGTATTACGCAACAGACGATTATTCACTGATGGATAACCCAAAATATATTGAAGCGGTGATAAAAGAATTTTACCCAAATTTAACTGGAAAGCCACTAAAAACTATCCAAAAGCAAAGTGACAGAGCCCAGTATGCCTGCGGAATAAACGGTGTTGAGTATTATTTGTGGCAAGAAAACTAAATTTTCATTTTTGTAATAAATCATGAATTAGTCAAACATTCAAGTGGATTGGTCACAAGCAAGCTCATAGGCCCTAAGTAACATTTCTAAAGTATTTTCGCCAATATCTGTTAGCTCCATTATGCCAGTAACAAAAGTTTTGTCTTCTGTTAGAAGTCGATTTACAACTGGCACTAAGAAACTACCAGTTTTAACAACAAAATAACCGTTTGAGGGAATATTGTTTTTTGCATAGTCTACAAATGAGCTCGAATTAAGCCCGACCTGATTTGCTATTAGTTCAGTTGGGTAGTTTCCCCCATCGAATCCAGCTGGTGAAGTATAGTATCCAAATTCCTGGCGATTGTCCATCCCAAGACAATCCCGCTCAAAAATAGTGATCATCTCATCGTAGTCGTTATGGTAATTATCAGAAAATAGCTCCCTATGATTATTAACTGACATTACATAGACTGTGGCATTATGAGCTTTACTGTCAATTATATAGTGTTTTAATAGCCAGTCTGCAGTAGCTTTATCGTAATCTTGAAGTACTTTTTTTTCCCAGATTTCCCACCTAGCGCTAGGCCTCCATGTCACCGGTAATTCAACATCCGTTAGATATCTTTCTACATTAGGCTGTTTTTCCATATTTTAGAGTTTATATACAGCAGATGGAAAATTGCAAGCATAAGAGTATTAAGCATATAAACAATTTACGGTTTAGAAGGAATTATTTTTTAGATTCTAATTTATGATTATTTCATTGATATAATTTTATATAAGATGTTTAAATACAAAATTGGCGTTGAATTTGAATATATATTAACTGATAGTACAGGAAATATTTTAGATTTTACCAATTTAGAATCAAAAAAATTAATTAAACTCATAGAAAAATCTCGGTCAGCCCATAAGGATAAGGATCTGAATTCAGGTGATTTGGGAATAAAAAAGGGTTTTTGGTATCTAGAAGGTGACGAAAGGTTTAATGACCAAGGCGAATTTACAGATCTAAAAATTAAAGGCATAGAAATAAGAACGCCTATTTGCGAATCTATTAATGAAGTAGTAGATACTTTAGTTACATTAGAAAAAGAATTATCGAATTATTTAAGACTTGCTGGGTTAAACCTTGCTATTATTGGTTTCAACCCAAAAACCAATAAGTATATTTTTGAACCTAAGCTTAACGAATGGGAACTAAAAATGAGGCAAAAATACAAAGAGTACGATTACGCCGAAATTTCTAATTTAACATACGGGCCGGATATCAATATTTCATCACCTGACTGGAACGAAGAAATTAATTTAGATATTGCCGAAAAATTAAATTACTACAGCCCTTATATTGTACCGTTTAGTTTTAGTGCTCCGTTTTACAATGGCAAACTTTGGGAGGGATATTCTAAAAGAACATATGAGAGAACCGGAAACCGTCCGGCGGTAAAAGCATATACAAGCAATAGAACCGGCCATGCACTATCTTGGAAAGCCAATAGCAAAAGCGAAGTAGACAGAATAGAATATAAAGCGTTTGATGCAATTTTATCCAAAGATCTGTTGAATGCATTATGTAGTTTGGTCTTAGGAATAGCTTTAGCCGACTTGCCAGGAAGATCAAAGCTAGCTAGTAAACAGCTTCATGAAAAAGCAGCAAAATATGCTTTTACCGATGCCGAAATTAAAAAACAAAGCACAATTTTGGTTAAAGAAGCATATAAAGCCCTGAAGCAAAACGAACTGCGGAGTGAAGCAAAGAACATAAAATTACTACGACAAATGCTTGAATTAAATATTGTGGGCAGCGATAAGTTAAAAGAAAAATACAACCAGGATGGAACTCTGGTAAAAAAGGGTGGATTAGTCAAGGATAATTTTATTCTCTTCTGAGGGCGTCTATTGGGTTAATTTTTTCTGCGTGGCGAGCTGGAATATAGACAACCACCAAACCAACTATTGCCATAAATACAATAACACCACCCGCTATTAAAAGTATTACTGTTAATGAAATAACGATTATGTATTTCTTTTTCATATCTTAATAATAACACTGTTAACTCTGAGACTAGTTGCAATAGACAATACTATCGCCCCCTAAATCAAAAGCCCATCATTGTGATGGGTTTTTGACTTGGAGGGCGGGCTCAAACCCGAGAAGAGGGTTCAGATAATTCAAGTGTTAAACGCAGAATTATATGATGAAACCGAATTTGCCTTCAATCAATATAGCAAATATAGCTTGAAGCTATACCCCTCCCCTGTCCGTCCTGTCGGCCAGACAGGCCGGGTGACCCTCCACTTTATGATGTTATTGCTATACTTTATATATGGCTAATTTGATTATTATTCGTGGATACCCTGGCTCTGGAAAGACCACTATAGGCAAGCTACTACAAAAAAAAGGTATTGGTATATTCATAGACCACAATGCAATACTGACTTTTATCGCAGGAATTGTAGGAAATGACGATGGCATTTACGATGATATTCATAAACTAGAATTAATAATGACTAGCAAGTTACTAAAAGAAGGTGAGTCGGTTATAGTGGCGAGAGGCTTTAGCGGTTCTAATAGTATCGACTCATATTTAAAGTTAGCTAATGCAAATCACTCTGAAGCTATTGTTATTAGACTTGAGGCGGACTTCACTGTACTGAAATCGCGAGTAACTTCACCCGAGCGTAAAAAAGACTTCAACCCAACAGTAAACTCTGAGGCATTGAATCACTGGATCAGCAAAAATCCTTTAGAGAAAATAAGCGGTGAATTTATTATTGATGCATCAGAAAACATAGCTACAGTACTCAATAAAGTAGAATTATTAATTAAAAGTAATTAGTTTTAGCTGTGTCCGCAACTACTGTGGTACCCTAATACGATTTTGCTTATACTTCTCTATTCTGATTAGTTTTTGTTTGCTAAGCTTAAATTATGACAATCGATGAAGCTATGTTTGAATTTTATGAAGATGTTCCTGTTCAGGGTCCAGGCTCTAAATCTACAACAAATAAGCTACTCGGCTTAATACCAAAAAGAGATGCTATCAAAAATGCCCTAGATATTGGCTGTGGCACAGGCCGTACCTCACTTGTTTTGGCTAAAGCAGGCATAAGCGTAACAGCTATAGACATTCACCGGCCATTTCTAGACTATCTTAAGTCTAAAGCTCAAAAAAGCAATCTAGATAAAAACATTACTACCTATAGTATGTCTATGGACAATTTATCTTTACCGAAAAAATCATTTGATTTGATATGGAGCGAAGCAAGCGCATACTCTATGGGGTTTAACAAAGCACTACGCTATTGGAAAGAATTTTTAAAGCCAAGTGGTTATATGGTCGTAACTGAGCTATGCTGGACCTCCGAACAACGCCCCAAAGAACTTGCTCAGTTCTGGTCTCAAGAATACCCAGCGATGTCTACGGTCAATCAAGTGAAAACTGATATTCAACATAACGATTATGATATTTTGCAAACCTTTACTCTCCCAGAAAGTGACTGGGATAACTACTACAATCCGTTAAAGATGCGTATAAAAGAATACGAGAATGACCTAAGACCAGAAATGCAAGAAGTGATTGATCTAACCAGTGCAGAAATTAATATGCGTGAAAAATATTACAAGGACTATAACTATACTGCATTCATATTAAAGCTATCAGGAAAAACGAATTAAACCATGAATAAATTCGAGATTTCTGGCACAGTAAAGCGATTCCCCGGTAAGTATGGCTGGTATTTTGTGGAGATTGAAGAAGGACTGAGCAAAGACCTGCGACCATTGCTGTCTCGTCTATGGCCGTCACTATTAAGAGCTAAGTTTCGAATTAATAATACTAGTTGGCTAAGCTCAATTATGCCCATCAAAGATGGACCGTTATTTATTGCTCTTCCTGCAAAAATCCGCAAAGTTGAAAAAATTGATGAAGGCAGTAATGTAAAAATTACAGTCGAGCTAAAAATATAATCCCAAAGACGACATGTTGATATACTTAGGGCATGAAGCAAAGTGTTATTTTTCAGCGCATAGAAGCAAGTACAATATTTTTTGTAAGCTTGTATCTATATTGGTATTTAGATTTTAATCTTATAGTACTGATACTTCTTCTTTTTGTATTTGATGTATTTATGATCGGCTATCTATTTAATTCTAAAATTGGTGCGTATTGCTATAATCTCGGTCATAGTATGATAGCCCCTCCAATTTTATTTGCTATAGGTTTTGCGACAGATGCACGAATATTAATAGGATTTAGTTTAATTTGGCTTGCTCATATTGGAATGGATAGACTATTAGGCTACGGATTAAAGTTTACAACTGGATTCAAAGAAACCCACCTTGGCCATATCGGCAAAAAATAATTGCGAGCGCATTTTCTTTGCATGTTCAATCACAGAAACCTTCCTAATAATGGGCGGTTTTATTTTATAATTGTTACATGAATAAATCAGCCAAAGAAACTGAAATAGCCTGTCGATTACTAGAAATGTACAAAGTTGCTACATGTGTGGAAGATGATGAAATTAAAGAATTAACAACACACAATTCAAATCAGTACGGTATGCAACACATTTATAGTTTTGTTTACAAAGATAAGCACTACTATGCAACTGACGACTATACATTAATGGATGATTATAAATTTGTAAAAGATGTACTAATGGAAATTGTGCCAAAATTAAATGGTAAACTCTTGAAAAACCCAATTCCGCAAAGCGATGGAGCAATATACGCTAGTGGTATTGATGGGAAAGAATACTATCTTTGGGAAGATTAAAAAAATAGCCGTATAATTAATTAATAATGGTTGTTTTTATTAGTGGCAGCGTAAATTCAGGTAAATCCACTACTTCTAAGCTTATCGCCGAAAAACTTGGTGCCGAGTGGGTTGACATTGACGAGATTGTTTCGATACCAAATTTTGATCTTTCAAAAGACATTCCAGAAGCCATTCAGCAATCTATAAAACATATAAACAATTTAACAGATAACGGAAAGAATGTAATAGCAAACTATGTCTTGAGACAACAGGACTACGAACAGCTTAGCAGTGGCCTTACGGACCCTCATCAATATTACTTTACTCTCGCGCCCAATTTACAAATAGCCTTAAGTAACCGCGGCCGAGGCATGAACAGCTGGGAATATGAAAGAATTAAGTACCATTACGACACAGGCATTGCTAACCCCAAATTTGGAACAATCATCGACACTTCAAACATGTCTATTGAGATGGTGGCAAACAAAATTATTTTATATATTAATAAAAAACCGAACTCTGAATAAAATGTATACTAAAAGATATGCCACTAATATACATAACCGGACCTACTGGCTCGGGAAAATCGACAATTTGTAGCGAGCTTAACGCCAAAGGTTACGAAACATACGATACCGATAGCGCAGGTATGAGAAAAATAATTAATCATAACGGCACAGATATACTGGCTCTAGATTTAGATAAGTTAGAAACATTAAAGAATAATTCAACATACAAAATAATTTTTATATGCGGCACTTCCGCCAATGACCTGGAAAGACCAGAATTATTCAGTAAGATATTTTTATTAGTAATTAATGAAAAAACTCAACTAAAACGAATTTTAAATAGAACAAACAATCAGTACGGCAAAGAGCCCCATGAGCAAGCAAATGCACTAAAGTGGCGCGATGTCCAAATTGAAAAATACCGCCAGGCAAGTGCAATTGAAATAGACGCTTCCTGGCCATTGGATGAAATTATATATAAAATATTATCTTTGGTTTAGGATTTTGAGTTTTATTTCAGAAAATCAATCTTTCAATCAATAACATTTAATGAACTGATATAATTTAGCCGAGATGTTTAAGTATAGAATTGGTATTGAGTTTGAATATTTGCTGTTAGGAAATAATGGTCAATTTTTAGATTTTACAAATATTAACTCGATAGAACTAATAAATATTATTAATAAAAGTAGAATAGATCACCAAAGTAATGAACTAAAATCTGGTGATTTAGGAATTAAAGATGGTTTTTGGTACTTAGAGGGTGACGAACGGTTTGATGAAAAAGGAAATTTTGTTGACCTAAAAATAAAGGGCGTAGAAATAAGAACACCTGTTTGCACATCAGTAAATAGTGCAGTTTCTGCGCTTTTAAAACTAGAAAAAGAGCTTTCAGAAAATATAAATAAGTTTGGCTACAATCTGGCAATAGCAGGCTTTAACCCAATTACTGCAAAATATGAATTTGTTCCCAAGTTAAATTCGTGGGAAAAGCAAATGAGAGAAAAATATAAAGAATATGACTACGCCCAAATATCTAATATATCTTATGGTCCAGATATAAATTTATCGTCTTTGAACTGGAGCGAACAAGGTTCATTAGACATAGCCAAAAAGTTAAATTACTACAGCCCCTTTATGGTTCCATTTAGTTTTAGTTCACCTTTTTATGCAGGAAAACCCTGGAAAGGATTATCTAAAAGAACTTATGAAAGAACCTGGAGAAGGCCAGCCGTTAAACTTTACACCAGCAAAAAACTAGCTAGCCCATTAGAATGGCAAACTAATAATAGTTCAGAAGTAGGAAGGATAGAATATAAAGCATTTGATGCAATTCTTTCAGAGCCCCTGCTAACCGCTTTGTGTAGTTTAGTGCTAGGAGTTGCTTTATCTAATTTGCCTGGTAGGTCAGAAAATCCAAGTAAAAAAATGCACCA
>JACCDT011985663.1_pt1 | contig 13662 bp, 10 predicted proteins | sample 7446291 | NCBI WGS metagenome assembly JACCDT01 (sample SAMN15323446, study PRJNA562643) | freshwater metagenome | isolation source: river surface water | place: USA:Blue River Watershed | collected 2017-08-17
CCTGTTGTGGATCCACTGTGGTGATGCCGCGCATGCGCAAGGCATAACCGTTTTCATGCCGCAAATCTGCCGATTCCAGTGCAGCCACTTTCCTTCCGTTACGCGATGCCACGCTGGGCAACGTCTGAACAAAGGGTTGCAAACGCGCCTTCAGTTCCTCTGGCGTGCCGCGTCCCATTTCAACCACCGAACGCTTGCCCAAATGGGCGCGCCAGCTGCCGCGCGCGGTCAACTCCAAGCCTTCCATCGGCAGCCCCAAATCTTGGAACACCGACGTCAGCGCGCGGTACATGGTCAACACTTGGGCCGACTGGCTGTCGGGGCCTTGCAGCGTGGGCAAGTCCTCGTCTTCCAGATCGCCCAGATTGGCTTCGAACACTTCGCCTTGCTGGTTGAGCATGCGCCCCTCGCCCTCTGGGCCCCAAAAGGCAGCGGGCTGGTGCTCCACCAGATGCACCCGCAGCCGGTTGGGAAACTCGCGCTGCACCACGGCCTGTCGCACCCAAGGCACCGACTCGAACACTTTGCGCGCCTGCGCCAGGTCGACGGTGAAAAAATTGCCGTTCAATTTGGGCGTGACATTGGCCCGCAGGGTGACCACGTTGTTGTGCTCGATATCGCCCGTCACCGTGATGCCCGCCAAGGCAAACAAAGGCAAGCGCAACAGCCACCAGACCAAGGCCGCCATGACCAGCAACGCGCACCCCAGCGCCATGACCGTGGAGGCCATGTTCATGAGCTTGACGTCCAAGGGGATCGCCAAAGGCATGTTGAGGGTGGCATTGAGGCGCGCGTTCACTTGGCCGCCTCCTTGGGGGCGTGGTCCAGTGCTGCGCTGCTGAGTACGCGCAAGCACAGGGCCTCATAAGATATGCCCGCCGCACGCGCCGACATGGGCACCAGCGAGTGGCTGGTCATGCCGGGCGACGTGTTCATCTCCAGCAAGAAGGGCTGTTCGTCTGAAGCGCGAATCATCAAGTCGGCGCGTCCCCAACCGCGGCAACCCAGGGCCCGGTAGGCAGACACCACCAATTGTTGAATGCGCTGCTCCAAAGCGGGCGGCAAGCCACTCGGGCAGTGGTACTTCACATCGTCGGTGAAGTATTTGTTCTGGTAATCGTAGGCGCCGTCGGGCGCCGCAATGCGCACCACCGGCAGGGCGATGGCAGAGGCGCCGCTACCCAGCACGGGGCAAGTCACTTCCATGCCCTGAACGAAGGCTTCGCAAAGCAAGTCGGGGTCGTACTGGGTGGCCAGGCGCACCGCTGCCGACAAGTCAGAGGCAGCCGTGACTTTGGTCACGCCAATGGAGGAGCCTTCGCGCGGCGGCTTGACGATCAGCGGCAAGCCCAGCTCGCCGGGAATCTGCGCCAGGCGCGATTCGCTTTGCGCTTCGGGCGGCAGCCAGACCGATGCGGGCGTGGACAAGCCCAGCGCCGACCAGATGCGCTTGGTCATCACTTTGTCCATCGCCATGGCAGAGGCCATCACACCGGAGCCGGTATAGGGAATGCCCAGCAACTCCAGGGCGCCTTGCACGCTGCCGTCTTCGCCAAAACGGCCATGCAAGGCGATGAAGGCGCGTGCAAAGCCCTCACGTTTCAATGTGTCCAGGCCTTGCGCTGCAGGGTCGAAGGCATGCGCATCGACCCCTTGGCTGCGCAAGGCTTGCAATACGCCCTGGCCCGACATCAAAGAGACTTCGCGTTCGGCCGATTGCCCCCCCATCAGGACGGCCACTTTGAGCGAACGGTCCCAGGCGGGCATGGGCGGCAGGGATTGCAGCAAAGTGCTCATGCCTGTCCTCCTGTTGCTGTGGCTTGCAAGGCCAGCACGCGAGCAGGCACCGTGCCGATGGAGCCTGCGCCCATGCACATGACCACATCGCCAGCCTGCGCTTGCTGGGAAATCAACTGGGCGAGCTGCTCGGTGTCCTGGCTGAACTGAATGGCGTCCTTGCCGGAAACGCGCACAGCGCGCACCAAGGCACGCCCATCGGCCGCCACAATGGGCGCTTCGCCAGCGGCATAGACTTCGGTCAGCCACACCACATCGGCTTGGCCCAGCACCTGCACAAAGTCTTCAAAACAGTCGCGGGTACGGGTGTAACGGTGCGGCTGAAACGCCAGCACCAGGCGCCGTCCGGGGAATGCACCGCGGGCCGCTGCCAGGGTGGCGGCCAACTCCACCGGGTGATGGCCATAGTCTTCGATCAAGGTGAACTGGCCGCCTTGACGCGCTGCCACCTCGCCATGGCGCTGGAAGCGTCGCCCCACGCCCTTGAATTCCGCCAGCGCTTTTTGCACTGCGGCGTCTGGCAGGTTCAATTCAACTGCCACAGCAATGGCCGCCAAGGCATTCAGGACATTGTGAAGGCCTGGCAAGTTCAGGTCGATCATCAGGTCGGGCAAGGTCACGCCGTTGCGGCGGGTGACGCGAAACTGCATGCGCGCGCCCACCGCCTTCACATCGTGTGCACGAACCTGTGCATCCTCACCTAAGCCGTAGCTGGTGATCGGGCGTGACACCTCGGACAGAATACTGCGCACCGCTGCATCGTCGGTGCACAAAATGGCCGCCCCATAAAAAGGCATGCGGTGCAAGAACTCGATGAAGGCTGCCTTCAACCGGCCAAAGTCATGGCCATAGGTGTCCATGTGGTCTGCATCGATGTTGGTCACGACCGACATCACGGGCAGCAGGTTGAGAAAGGATGCATCCGACTCGTCGGCCTCCACCACGATGTGGTCGCCGCTGCCCAACTTGGCATTGGCGCCAGCGCTGTTGAGTCGCCCGCCAATCACGAAGGTGGGATCCAAGCCAGCTTCGGCCAAAATGCTGGCGACCAGGCTGGTGGTGGTGGTCTTGCCATGCGTGCCGGCGATGGCAATGCCTTTTTTCATGCGCATCAATTCAGCAAGCATGACGGCACGCGGCACGACAGGCACCAGTTTCTGGTGCGCCGCCACCACTTCCGGGTTGTCGGCCTTCACTGCGGTCGAGGTCACCACGGCATCGGCGCCCCGGATGTTGGCCGCCTGATGGCCCACACAGGTTTGAATGCCCAAGGCTTGCAAGCGCTTGAGAACCGGCCCGTCAGACAGGTCGGAGCCGGACACCACATAGCCCAGGTTGAGCAGGACTTCGGCGATGCCGCTCATGCCGGCACCACCGATGCCCACAAAATGGATGTGTCGGATGGCGTGCTTCATGCTGCCAGCTCCTGACACGCCTGGACCATCACTTCCACAGCGCTTGTTTTCCTTTGCAGATAAGCCTTCTCTGCCACGCTTTGCAGCTCTGTGCGCTGCAGGCTGGCCAAGCGCTGTGCCAGCGATTCGGCGGTCAATTCTTTTTGTGGCACACACCAGCCACCGCCTTGTGCCACCAAGAAGTTGGCGTTGGTGGTTTGGTGGTCATCCACTGCATGGGGGAAGGGCACAAACAACGCGGCCACGCCCACCGCGGCCAATTCGGTGACGGTGCTGGCACCCGCACGGCAAATCACCAGGTCCGCTTGCGCAAAAGCGCTGGCCGTGTCATCGATGAAAGGCGTCAGCTCGGCTTGCACGCCTGCTTGGTCATAAGCCTCGCGCAAGGCCTCGATTTGCTTGGCGCCACTTTGGTGGACAACCACAGGGCGTTGTGCCAAAGGCAGCAAGGCCAAGGCTTGGGGCACCACCTGGTTCAAGGCCTGCGCCCCCAAACTGCCACCCACCACCAACACACGCAACGGTCCGCTGCGGTCCGCGAAACGAACCGCTGGTGGGTCTTGCATCAGGAAAGCTTGGCGCAAGGGGTTACCGACCCACTCGGCCTGCGCCATGACTTTGGGAAAGGCGGTGTAAACGCGTCGCGCCACACGCGCCAGAACCTTGTTGGCCATGCCGGCCACGGAGTTTTGCTCATGCAACACCAAGGGCCGCCCAGACAGTGCGCTCACCAAGCCGCCCGGGAAACTGATGTAGCCACCCAGTCCCAGCACCACGTCGGGCTGAACGCGCCGCACCACCTGCAAGCTCTGCCAAAAAGCTTTGGCCATGCGCCAAGGCAACATCGCCAGGGTTTTGAGACCTTTGCCACGCACACCCGAAAACGCCACGGTTTCATAAGCAAAGCCGCGTGGCGGCACCAACTGGCTTTCCATGCTGGGTGCAGGACCCCCCAGCCAGTGCACACGCCAGCCCAGTTCGCGCAAGCGCTCGGCCACGGCCAAGCCTGGAAAGATATGCCCGCCCGTACCGCCCGCCATGACCAAAGCTGTTCCGTGGCTCACAAGCGGCCTCCATGCATCAACTGTCGATTCTCATAATCGACGCGCAACACCATAGCAATGGCCACCAAATTGAGCAAGATGGCCGATCCGCCATAACTCATCAAGGGCAAGGTCAATCCCTTGGTGGGCAAGGCGCCCAGGTTCACGCCCATGTTGATGAACGACTGAAAGCCGACCCAAATACCCACACCTTGCGCCAACAAGCCGGCAAAGATGCGGTCCATGGCAATGGCCTGGCGGCCGATGTACATGATGCGCCGCGTCAGCCACATGAACAGGCCAATCACCAACAACACGCCGATGAAGCCAAACTCCTCACCGATCACCGCCAGCAAGAAATCGGTGTGCGCTTCGGGCAGCCAGTGCAACTTCTCCACACTGCCGCCCAGGCCGACGCCAAAAATTTCGCCGCGGCCAATGGCGATCAAGGAATGCGACAGCTGGTAGCCCTTGCCCAGTGCGTGTTTCTCGCTCCACGGGTCGAGGTAGGCAAAGATGCGCTCACGGCGCCACTCCGACAAGGCAATCATGAGGCCAAAAGCCACCACCAGCACGGTGGCGATCAGGAAGAACATGCGGGCATTGACCCCGCCCAAGAAGAGGATGCCCATGGCGATGACGGCAATCACCATGAAGGCCCCCATGTCCGGCTCGGCCAGCAGCAACAAGCCCACCACGGCCACGGCGATGCCCATGGGCGCCACCGAGGTGAAAAATTTCTCTTTCACCTCCATTTTGCGCACCATGTAATTGCTCGCATAGAGCAAGACGCCGAGCTTGGCCAACTCGGAGGGCTGGAAGTTCATGACGCCCAAAGAAATCCAGCGCCGCGCGCCATTCACGCCTTTGCCAATGAAGGGAATCAAGACAGCGATCAGCAGAATCAGTGACACCACAAAAATCCAGGGCGCTATTTTTTCCCAGGTGTTGATGGGCACCTGAAAGGCCAGCAAAGCGGCCACGAAAGCAATGCCAATCGACACCACGTGGCGGACCAGGAAATGCGTTTGGGTGTAATTGGCAAAGCGCGGGTTGTCGGGCATGGCGATCGAGGCGGAATACACCATGATCAGGCCCCACATCAACAGCCCCAAGGTCACCCAAGCCAGGGGCTGGTCGAAGCCTTTGACGCGCACAGGCGCGGCGCCGGTGCGTGTGAATTCTGTGCCGTGGACGCGCACGGGCAAGGCGTCCGGCCCCTCGGCCGGCGGCGCGCCCCACAGGCGCGACCAGAAGCGTCCGATGGATGCGGTCATGGCCGTCATGCCACGCCCTCCTCTTGCGCCAGCGCTTGCACGGCTTCGACGAAGACCTCCGCACGATGCGCGTAGTTACGGAACATGTCCAAGCTGGCACAGGCGGGCGACAACAACACGGCATCGCCCGGCTGAGCCAAGGCGCTGGCCTGGCTCACGGCCTCTGGCAGGCTGTCTGCGTCATGCAGTGGCACACCCGTCACGGCCAAGCTTTCGCGCAAGGCGGGGGCATCGCGCCCGATCAAGACCACGGCACGCGCGTGTTGTTTGACAGGCGAGACCAAAGGCTCAAAGTCTTGACCCTTGCCGTCGCCGCCCAAGATGACGACCAGGCGACGGTCGGCGCCCAGTCCCGTCAAAGCGGCCACTGTGGCGCCAACATTGGTGCCTTTGCTGTCGTCAAAATATTCCACGTCGTGCACCATGGCCACGGGTTCCACGCGGTGGGGCTCGCCGTTGTACTCACGCAAGCCATAGAGCATGGGCGCGAGTTGACGACCCGTGCTGCAGGCCAGGGCCAAGGCCGCCAAGGCATTCAAAGCGTTGTGTCGGCCGCGGATGCGCAAGGCGTCTGCAGGCATGAGGCGCTGCAGGTGAATCTCTTCCTCTTCGTCGCGGCGGCGCTTGCGGGTTTCATCGGCCTCCATGGCGCGCACCAACCAGGTCATGCCGTTCACGGTTTCCAGGCCATAGTCTCCTGGGCGGTTGGGCACATCGCTGCCAAAGCACAGGAAGTTGCGTGCGCTGCGCTGCTTCTTTTTGATTTGCTCGGGCGTGGGCAGCATGGCCAGCGTGGCTGCATCGTCGCGGTTCAACAGCATCAAGGCTTGCTGGCCAAAGACATTGGCCTTGGCCTGGGCATAAGCCTGCATGTCGCCATGCCAATCGAGATGGTCTTGGGTGATGTTGAGCAAGGCTGCGGCGGTGGGCTCAAAATTGTCGACACCCTCCAGTTGGAAACTGGACAACTCGAGCACCCAAGCTTGTGGCAAGCCCGCATCGCCGTCCAGCCACTGACTCAAGGTGTCCAGCAAGGTCGGGCCGATGTTGCCCGCCACCGCCACACTGATGCCTGTGCGTTCCAACAACAAGCCTGTGAGCGCCGTCACCGTGGTTTTGCCGTTGGTGCCGGTGATGGCGAGCACCTGGGGCTGGTAAGCCGCTGTGGCTTGCAAATCGCTCAGGGCTTGGGCAAACAAGCTCAGCTCGGTACCCCTCCACAAGCCCATGGCTTGTGCCGCTTGCCACAAGGGGGCCACGCTTTGCGGCGACAGCCCAGGGCTTTTGAACACCGCGCGAATGTCGCTGCCTTCGATCGCCGCCGCCTCAAATGCGCCCGACTTGAACGCCACTGCGGGGTATTCGGTCAACAAGGCGGCCAAGTGGGCGGGTTGCGCGCGCGAGTCCAGCACGGTCACCCGCGCGCCATTGCGCGCGCACCAACGCGCCATCGCCAGGCCGGAATCTCCGAGGCCCAGGACGAGAACGTGTTGGTCTTTGAGTGACAGCATGCGGTTCAGCGCAATTTCAAGGTGGACAAACCGACCAGGCACAACAGCATGGTGATGATCCAGAAACGGACCACCACCTGCGTCTCGCGCCAGCCGCTCTTTTCAAAATGGTGGTGCAGGGGCGCCATTTTCAAAATGCGCCGGCCTTCACCGTATTTGCGTTTGGTGTATTTGAAGTAGCTGACCTGGGCCATCACCGACAAGGCTTCCACCACAAAGATGCCGCCCATGATGGCCAGCACAATTTCCTGGCGCACGATGACGGCAATGGTGCCCAGTGCGCCGCCCAGCGCCAGCGCGCCCACATCGCCCATGAACACTTGGGCCGGATGGGTGTTGAACCACAAAAAGGCCAGGCCTGCGCCGGCCATGGCCGAGCAGAAAATCAGCAATTCACCCGAGCCAGGAATGTACGGAAAGAAGAGGTACTTGGAATACACCGAACTGCCTGTGACATAGGCAAACACACCCAAGGCCGAGCCCACCATCACCACCGGCATGATGGCCAAGCCATCCAGGCCGTCGGTCAGGTTGACCGCATTGCTCGACCCCACAATGACCAGGTAGGTCATGATCACAAAACCGAACACGCCCAGGGGGTAGCTGACTTCTTTGAAGAAGGGCAACATCAACCCGGCCTTGGGCGGCAAGTCCACATCGAAGCCCGACTGAACCCAAGTGCTGAACAACTCCAGCACGCGCAGGTTGTTGCTCTCCGAGATGCTGAAGACCAGGTACAGCGCGGCCACCAAGCCGATCAGCGACTGCCAGAAATACTTTTCGCGCGAGCGCATGCCTTCCGGGTCTTTGCGCACGACCTTGCGCCAGTCATCGACCCAGCCAATCGCGCCAAAGCCCAAGGTCACGATGAGCACGATCCAGACAAAACGGTTGGACCAATCGAACCACAGCAAAGTGGACACAGCGATGCCCATCAAAATCAACACGCCGCCCATGGTGGGCGTGCCGCTCTTGCTGAGGTGGGTTTCCATGCCATAGCCGCGCACAGGCTGGCCGATTTTCAGTGCGGTCAAGCGGCGAATCACCCAGGGTCCGGCCGCGAGGCCGATCAGCAAGGCGGTCATGGCGGCCATCACGGCGCGGAACGTCAGGTATTGGAAGACCCGGAAGAATCCGAATTCGGGGGAAAGGCCTTGCAGCCATTGCGCCAGGCTTAACAGCATGGGATGTCCTCTTTCGACGTTGCCGTGGCCTGCAGGGCATCGATGACGCGCTCCATCTTCATGAAGCGCGAGCCCTTGACCAACACGCTGCCCACTTGGGGCAGTTGTGCCAGCACGGCCGACTGCAAGGTGTCCATGTTTTCAAAATGTTGGCCTGGGCCATAGGCCTGGGTCGCATGACGAGACAGTTCGCCCAGCGCCAGCAAGGCATCAATCTGCTGTGCCCGTGCGTGATGCCCCACTTCGGCATGAAAGCTGGGGCCTTGTGTGCCCACCTCGCCCATGTCGCCCAACACCAGCATGCGCGGCGCGGGCAACTCGGCCAGCACATCGATGGCGGCGCGAACCGAGTCGGGGTTGGCGTTGTAGGTGTCGTCCACCACCGTGATCAGGCGGCCTTGGTGTGACAACTGGAATGCGCGGGAGCGGCCCTTGACTGGCGCAAAGTCGTCCAAGCCTTGGGCAATGGCGGCCAGTGGCGCGCCGGCCGCCAAGGCACAGGCCGTGGCGGCCAAGGCGTTGCGCAAATTGTGACGGCCCGCCAGGTGCAAGCGTGTCGTGACCTGGCCCGCAGGTGACTGCAGGCTCACCTGCCAGTGGTCTTGCTTCCATTCGCTGCTGAGCAAGAACACTTCGGCGTCGGGGGTCTCGCCAAAGCGCAGGCAGCGGCGACGGCCTGCCAGCGATTGCCACAAAGGCGTGAAAGTGTCGTCGGCGGGGAACACGGCGACGCCATCTTCCGCAAGGGCTTGCAACACAGCGCCGTTTTCACGGGCGACGGCTTCCACGCTGGCCATGAATTCCTGGTGCTCACGCTGTGCGTTGTTCACCAGCGCCACGGTGGGCGCGGCCATGCGGGCCAGGCCTTGGATTTCGCCGGGATGGTTCATGCCGATTTCGACCACGGCACAACGATGCGCCGCACGCAGGCGCAGCAAGGTCAAGGGCAAGCCAATGTCGTTGTTGAAGTTGCCCAACGTCGCCAACGATTGCGCCCCCGCCCAGGCGCGCAAGATGCTGGCAATCATTTGGGTCACCGTGGTTTTGCCGTTGCTGCCGGTCACCGCCACCAAGGGCAGGTGGAACTGTCGACGCCAGCCTGCGGCCAGTTCGCCCAGGGCCTTCCGACTGTCGGGCACTTGCAGGCCGGACAGTCCAGCCTCTTGCAGGCCACGTTCAGCCAGCGCGCAGGCAACGCCTTGCGCCTTGGCTTGCGACAAAAAGTCATGGGCGTCGAAGCGCTCGCCTTTGAGGGCGACAAACAAGTCACCCGCTTGCAAGCTGCGACTGTCGGTGTGAACGCGCTGCACCACCGCTGCAGCATCGCCCACGGTCTGCGCCTGGCTCAGCCACTGCTGTGCTTGACGCAATGAGAGGTTCAGCGATGCGCTCATGCCGCGCTCCGCGCTTGCAAAGCCGCACGGGCCTGTTGGACATCGGAGAAAGGCAAGCGCACGCCCGCCACCTCTTGGTAATCCTCATGGCCTTTGCCGGCGATCAACACGATGTCGCTGGCGGCGGCTTGGGCAATGGTGTGTGCAATGGCTTGCGCACGGTCCGCGAGGATTTGCACAGCCGAACCCGGCCTCAGTCCTGCCTGCATGTGCTGCAGGATCTGCTGCGGGTCTTCGCTGCGCGGGTTGTCACTGGTGAGCACCACCTGTTGGGCATGGTCTTGGGCGGCGGCGGCCATCAAGGGGCGCTTGCCCACATCGCGATCGCCTCCGCAGCCGATCACGCAATGCACATGCCCTGCGCGCGCTTGCGCCAAGGGCTGCAGTGCCAGCAAGGCCTGGCGCAAGGCATCGGGCGTGTGGGCATAGTCCACCACCACCAAAGGTTGGCCGCTGACGGCCACGGTTTGCATGCGGCCAGGCACGGCCAGCAAGCCTTGGCATGCTGCGACGGCATCGGACAATGCAATGCCCAAGGCGCGCATGCTGGCCAGCACGCCCAACAAGTTACTGACGTTGTAGCGCCCCACAAAAGGCGTGGCCAGCCGATGGCTTTCGGCGCCCTCCACCACGTCAAAGCACAAACCTGCTGAAGGCTGCGCCTCAGTTGCCGTAGCGGGCATCCACTGAACGTTGCGCGCCTGCAGCCTGGCCTGGTCAGATTCGCCAAAGGTCCACACAGCGGCGCTGTCGATGGCTGCCAGGCTCACCACATGCGCGACCAAAGCCACGCCTTGGGGATCGTCAAGGTTGACGGCTGCAGCTTGCAGGCCTTCCATGTCGAACAGGCTGAGCTTGGCTTGCCAATAAGCGGCCATGCTGCCGTGGTAGTCGAGATGGTCTTGGGTGAAATTGGTGAACAAGGCCACACGCACGCGCGTGCCCTCGAGGCGATGCTCTACCAAGCCGATGGAAGAGGCTTCGACCGCACAGGCTTTCACGCCGGCTTGCACAAAATCATGCAAAGCGCCTTGAAACACCACCGCATCGGGCGTGGTCAATCCGGTGCTGGGGCCACTCACGTTGGGCAGGCCGTGGGCGTCGACTTGCACTTCGCCCATGCCCAGCGTGCCCACCACGGCACAACGACGGCCCAGGCGCGTCAAGGCTTGCGCCAGCCACCAGGCGGAGGAAGTCTTGCCATTGGTTCCCGTGATGGCCACCACATCCAGATGGTGGCTTGGGTGCTCATAGTAGGCGGCGGCAATGAGGCCGCTGGCTTGCTTCAAGTGCGGGTAGGCCGCTATGGCCGAGGTCCCAGGTTCGGCCATGCCCGTCAGTCCCTGTGCCTCCAACAGGCAGGCCGTAGCACCTTGCGCCAACACCTTGGCCGCATGCAATCGGCCATCGTGCCGCGCCCCTGGCCAAGCCAGGAAAGCGTCACCCCGCTGCACCTGCCGGCTGTCGGTGCGCAAACGTCCCGCACCGCGCTGGACTAGCCAGCGGACGGCATCCTGGGGCGTGTGCAGGGTTTGCATCAGAAGGACTCCGGCTCGGCTTTGGCAATCACCTGCGGCTTCACCGACAGGTCGGGCTGCACGCCCATCATGCGCAAGGTTTGTTGCACGGTTTGGCTGAAGACAGGGGCAGCCACATCGCCGCCATAGTAACGCCCGTTGGTGGGCTCATCGATCATCACGGCCACCACGATGCGCGGGCGCTCTATGGGTGCCATGCCCACGAAGAAGCCACGGTATTTCTTGCCGGCGTAACCACGCCCTTCTTGCTTGTGGGCCGTGCCGGTTTTGCCGCCCACAGAGTAGCCCATGGTTTGCGCTTTTTGCGCCGTGCCGCCGGGGCTGGTCACCATGTGCAGCATGTTGCGCATGGCTGCGGCGTGGCGTGGCTCAATGACTTGCACGCCAGGCACTTTCTCGTTCACCTTCAGCATCGTCACCGGCATGATGTCACCGTCACGCGCAAACACGCTGTAAGCATGTGCCAACTGGAACAGGCTGGCCGACAGGCCATAGCCATAACTCATGGTGGCCTGCTCAATCGGGCGCCAGGTTTTGTAGGCGCGCAAGCGGCCCGCCACCGCGCCAGGGAAAGGCACCTGCGGCTTCTGGCCAAAGCCGACCTGGGTGAACATTTCCCACATGGCCTGCGGCGGCATTTGCATGGCGATCTTGACCGTGCCCACGTTGCTCGACTTTTGAATGACTTCGTTCACGCTGAGCATGGCGTGCGGATGCGCATCGCTGATGGTGTGGCCGCCGAGCGACAGGCGGCCAGGCGCGGTTTGAATCGGGGTTTCGGGCTTGATCAGGCCTTTTTCCAAGGCCAGACCCACCACAAAAGGCTTCATGGTGGAGCCAGGCTCAAAGGTGTCGGTCAAAGCGCGGTTGCGCAATTGCGCGCCGCTCAGGTTGCCCCGGCGCTCAGGTGAATAGCTGGGGTAGTTGGCCAGGGCCAACACCTCGCCGTTTTCCACATCGAGCACCACCACACTGCCCGCTGCCGCCTTGTGCTCCAAGACGGCGTCGCGCAATTTTTGATACGCAAAGAACTGAACCTTGCTGTCCACGCTGAGTTGCAAATCTTTGCCATCGACCGGGGGCACCATTTGGCCAATGTCTTCCACCACATGGCCGAGCCGGTTTTTGATGACGCGCCGAGAGCCTGCGCGACCGGCCAGCTCTTTGTTGAACGTCAGCTCAATGCCTTCTTGGCCAATGTTTTCCACATTGGTGAAGCCCACGATGTGGGCTGCAGACTCGCCTTCCGGATAGATGCGCTTGTATTCCTTGCGGGAATGCACGCCTTTGATGTTGAGCGCAGCGATTTGCTTGGCCACCGCGTCATCGACCTGTCGCTTGAGCCAGACAAAGCTTTTGTCCTCGTCCAGCAAGCGGCGGTCGAGTTCGGCCAAAGGAATTTCCAGCAACTTGGCCAAAGCCTTGAGCTTGACCGGGTCACGCTCCAGATCTTCCGGGCTGGCCCAAATGCTGGGCACGGGCACGCTGGACGCAAGGATCAGGCCATTGCGGTCCAGGATTCGGCCACGGTTGGCGGGCAACTCCAGCGTGCGCACAAAGCGCACCACGCCTTGTCGCTTGAAAAATGCGTTGTCAATGACCTGCACATAGGCCGCACGGCCTACCAAGCCCAAAAAGCCCAGGGCAATGCATGCCACGATGAACTGGCTGCGCCACACCGGCGTCTTGCTGGCCAGCAAAGGGCTGGAGGTGTACTGCACGCTGCGCCCGCTCATGGCTTGAGCTCCTTGGGCGGCGGCGTCAAGGTCATGCTGGTTGGCTTGCCCGTGGGGTCGACGTATTGGGTGATGGCCGGCGTGATGGTGCGCATGCTCAATTGCTCACGCGCAATTTTTTCAACACGCAAGGGCGTGGCCTGCGCCCGGCGCTCGAGGTCCAACCGCTCACGCTCGACCTCGAGCTTGTGGGCCTCGGAGCGCGCACGGTCGTAGTCGGTGAACAAGCGGCGCGAGTCGTACTGGGTGCGAACCAAAAAAATGGCGGTGGCCATGATGGCCAACAGCAACAACACATTGAGGCGCGTCATGACTGCGCCCCTTGGGGTGCCAAACGCTCGGCCACCCGCAAGATGGCGCTGCGCGAACGGGGATTGGCCTTGACCTCTTCAGGGCTTGGCTTGAGGCGATCCAAGGCCTTCAGGTCCATGACCTTGGGTGGCGCAAAGGGCGCGCGGCGGTCGAACACCTCTCGCGAATGCTTCGCGATGAACTGTTTGACGATGCGATCTTCCAGCGAATGGAAACTGATCACAGCCAAGCGCCCTCCAGGTTCAAGTACATGCAGTGCGGCCTCTAGCGCTTGTTCGAGCTCTTCAAGCTCGGCATTGATGAAAATCCGAAAAGCCTGAAATGTCCGCGTTGCAGGGTCCTGGCCCGGCTCGCGGGTTTTGACCGCGCCAGCCACGAGCTGGGCCAGCTCAAGGGTGCCTGCAGGAATGCCCCGTTCTTGTCGGCGAGCAACAATCGCCTTTGCAATCGGAACA
>JACCDT011387551.1_pt1 | contig 13650 bp, 16 predicted proteins | sample 7446291 | NCBI WGS metagenome assembly JACCDT01 (sample SAMN15323446, study PRJNA562643) | freshwater metagenome | isolation source: river surface water | place: USA:Blue River Watershed | collected 2017-08-17
GCAGGTGCCGGCATGAAATCGATGAAGAGAGGGAACATCCCCTGCACCTGTTGCCTCTGGCCTCAAGTTGCTGGGGTTGATTCCGATCATTCAGGGGTACAGTCTTGTATCCGGGAATGAAAACCATGCGACCCAATCTAAAAGCCATAGAGAGTTACGGTGACGTCAAAGTCACCACCGGCGTGTCTAATGCCAACAGCATCGAGTTGATTCAGATGCTGTTTGACGGTTTGCTCGAGAGCCTGTCGGCTGCCCGTGGGCATATTCAGCATGGCGCCATTGCCGAAAAATCCAAAGCACTGGGCCGTGCCAGCCGTATCGTGCTGGGCCTGCAAGGCGCACTGGATTTCACCCAGGGCGGCGAATTGGCCAGCAATCTGAATGAACTGTATAGTTATGTGACCAAGCGGATCTTCCACATCAATGTGCGCAATGATCTGGAAGCCTTGGATGAGATTTATGGTTTGATGAGCGAAATCCGGGAAGCCTGGAACGAAGTGCCTGCCCTCGTGCCGGCATCGTCCAAGTCCCCTCGCTCCTTGAATTGATTCGGCGGGTCGGGCACTGGCCTGATCCGTCCTGACCGTCTAGGCTGCGCTCCCTTGGGACCGAATGCCGGGACATAGTGGAGTGGATGAATGAATGCAGTAGGACTTCTCGTACTGTTCGGTTGCGTGTTTGGTGGGTACATCATGGCCGGTGGCAAGATGGCGCCCATCATCAAGGCTGCGCCGATTGAAACCTTCATCATTGCCGGCGCCGCTGCGGGCGCCATGTTGGTGGGCAACAGCATGGTGGTCATCAAGAGCGCCATGGGCGGCCTGGGCAAGGTCTTCAAGGGCTCACGCTACAAAAAGGAAGATTACCTGGCGGTGATGTTCCTGGTAGCCAAAATATTGAAAACGCTCAAGGCGGAAGGGGCGGTGGCGCTTGAAGCGCACATCGAAAACCCAGAGTCCAGTGCCATCTTTGCCGAATACCCGGCCATCATGCATGACCACGGTCTGCTGCATTTGATCTGCGACACCGTGCGTTTGATGGTGGTGTCCTCCAGCAACCTCAGCCCCTATGCCGTTGAAGACGTGATGAATGCGTCGATCAAACTGCACCACCACAACGAACTCAAGGCCGCCGAAACCTGGGCCGGTATTGAAGGCGCCTTGCCTGCGCTGGGCATTGTGGCCTGCGTGTTGGGTGTGGTGAAAACCATGGGCGCGATTGACCAACCGCCTCCTGTGCTGGGGGCCCTGATCGGCTCGGCGCTGGTGGGTACCTTCCTGGGCGTGTTCATGGCCTACGGTATTGCTGGCCCCTTTGCCAACCGCATCAAGCAGGTGGTGGACGAAGAGGGTGAGATGTACAAAATGGTGATGCAACTGATCATCGCCAACCTGCACGGCCACCCCATGCCCTTGGTGATCGAAGCCGCGCGTGTGTGTATCAGCCACCACAACCAGCCGTCCTTTGCCGAGGTGTTTGACGGCATGCGAGGCAAGTAACCATGGCTGACGAGAAGGAAGCCGCACCCGCAGACGCTGGCGCAGAGAATGCCGACGCGGCGCCTGCCGCGCAAGCACCTGCGCCTGAAGCGCCTGCGGCCAATGCGCCCGTCATCGTCATCAAGAAGGTGATCGATGAAGGCCATGGCGGGGCTCACGGTGGCGCCTGGAAAATCGCGCTGGCCGACATGATGACGGCCATGATGGCCTTTTTTCTGCTCATGTGGTTGCTCGGTGCTTCCAACGAAGACCAGCGCAAGAGCATCGCCGACTACTTCCGTCCCAGTTCCCACAGCCTGAATCCGTTTGGTCAACTGGCCGGTTCCAACGGTGTGCTGGGGGGACGCTCCATCATCGACCCCGACGCCTTTCCCTATGCGGCGCGCCAGACCGGTTTGCTTGAGCGCCTGACACCGCGCAGCGAGGGAGGCCCCAACCCGGACACCGACCCTGGCCCCGAGAATGAAAACCCGGCCGATCCGGACAAGCTGACTCCCGAGCAGAAAAAGCAGATCGCAGCCCAAGCCGATGCTGAAAATTTCCAGAAACTGGAAAAAGAAATCAAGCAAAAGCTCTCGGAGAACAAACGCCTGGAGCAACTCAAGGATCAGGTAGCGATTTCGCGTGACAAGGACGGCTTGCGGATCGAGATCATCGACAAAGCAGACTTCGCCATGTTCCCCAGTGGTTCCAACAACATGCAGGGCAAGGCCGCGGCGTTGATCAAGGAAGTGGCCAACTCACTGGCCACCATGCCCAACAAGGTCGCCATTCGTGGTCATACCGATTCGGTGCCCTTCCAAAGTGCCGAAGGCCGCAACAACTGGAGTTTGTCGGCTGAGCGTGCCGAAGCGACGCGTCAGTTGCTGGAGAAAAACGGTATTCCGCCCGATCGTTTCACCCGTATCGAGGGCGTGGCCGACACCGACCCGTTCAACCCCAAGGACGCTCGCGACCCGCGCAACCGCCGCATGAGTATCACGGTGTTGAACCAGGATCCGAACTGAGTTGCTGACATCAAGCCGAGCGCAGCTCGTACTTGTTGATCTTTTCGATCAGCGTGGTGCGTTGCAGGTTCAGCAGTTTGGCTGTGCGTGAAACATTGCCCTGGGCGCGTTGCAGGGCCTGTTCAATCATGCTGCGCTCGATTTCGGCGAGTTTGTCCTTGAGCGAAATGCCCTCAGGCGGCAGCACGTCCAGCCCCCCTTGCGCGAGCATGATGATGTCTTCGACATTGGTTTCTTCGCGCGTGGGCGCTTGCTCCATCTCAGCCAACACCTCAGCCGGCGGCGTCAGCGCCTGGGTGACGACAACCGGGTGGCTGTCGCGCATCTCGTGCTGAAGGATGGCCAGCCCTTTGGGCAGGAAGCCGCGCGGGATGCCCATGAAATCCACTTGCTGGCCCGAGTACAAGGTGCTGAAACGGTCCACCAGGTTGGAGAGTTCCCGCACATTGCCCGGCCACTCGTAGCGCTGCAAAACTTGCACAAACACCGCGTCGAAGCGAATGGGGGTCTTACCCGGCGCCGTGAAAAGCCGCGCGAAATGCTTCAGCAAGTCTTCGATATCGTCGGGTCGCTCGCGCAAGGCAGGCGTCTCGATGGGCAGTACGTTGAGCCGGTAGTACAAGTCCTCGCGGAATCGCCCGGCGGCTATTTCTTTCTCCAGATCACGGTGGGTAGCAGCGATGACTCGAACATCCACGGGGATCTGCCGGGTGCTGCCCACCGGGTCGATGGTGCGTTCCTGCAACACCCGCAGCAACTTGACTTGCATGTCCATCGGCATATCGCCGATTTCATCGAGAAAGAGGGTACCGCCGTGGGCCAGTTCAAAGCGGCCGACCCGATCGGCCACGGCGCCGGTGAAGGCGCCTTTGCGGTGCCCGAACAGCTCGCTTTCCAGCAATTCCCGGGGAATGGCCGCACAATTGATCGGGACAAACAGGTTGCCGGCCCGCTCCGACTGTTCATGCAGCGATCGCGCCAGCAATTCCTTGCCCGTGCCACTTTCCCCGGTGATCAAGACCGTGGACGGGGAGCGGGCAATCGTGGAAAGCATGCTGCGCAAAGACTGCGCGCAGGCGCTCCCACCGATGAAATGTGAATGCGTTGTCATGAATCGGAAGCCGAAAGTGAATTGTGAAGCGTGCATTTTTCAGCGCAAGTCAACAAAAGTATCGATTCCTGAGATGACCCTGTGATCTCGCTGTTTATTTAAAGAAAACCCCGCTGCGGCCGAAACTGAGGCTGTAGCCCCTGTTGCGTTTCATCTTGACGATGCACCAGGGTGATTCATCGAATGCGGAGAAAAGTACTATGAAACGTTTGGCCACCACCCTCATGCTGACGGGTTTGACTGTGTTGACGGGCTGCCAATCCCTGGTTGCCGAAGCGCCCAAGGTGGTCGAGGCTCCTCTCGTGGCGGCCCCCACCATGATTGCCCCCATGGTGGAAAAGCGCGAGACCTTCATGGCCACCGGCTATGCCGTGATCAGCGTGCAAAACCACAAGAACCCGGCCCAGCAGCGCCTGTTGGCCATCCGCGCGTCCAAACTCGATGCCTACCGCTCCTTGACCGAGCAGGTGTACGGCCAGCAACTGGATGCCAACACCACGGTGGCTGACATGACTGTGCTGAACGACACCTTCCGCACCCGCGTGGAGGGCGTGATTTATGGAGCCAACCTGGTGAGCATCACGCCGGTGGGTGAGGACACCTACGAAACCACACTGTCGCTGGACCGTGCGGTGGTTCAGGATCTGCGCACCCTGTACCTGACCCAGTTGGCCAGCCGTCGCCGCTGATCCTGGAGTTCATGGTGCTGCAATCGTTGACTCACGGCTGGCGAGGTGCGCTAGCGGTTCTGGCCCTGATGGCCGGTCCCGCACTGCAGGCGCAACCGCTGACGCCGGATGAGCAGTTGCAAGCGATCCGCCAGTCTTTGGTGCAACTGGCCCTGGATGGACCGACCGAAGTGCGCAACACGGCCTGGCTCGACGACCAAGGTCGCCTGCAAGACAGCAGCACTTTTCGCACCGGCATGACGGTGCGCGGTGTTCGCGTTATCGCTTACGGGCGTGATGTCGACCAGCAAGCCACCGCGCAGGTCAGTGCCAACGCACATGCCGTCCCCGCTGCCAGCGCCAGTTGTGCCAAGGGAATGATGCCTGGGCAGCCGTGGCACCAGATGCAACTCGATTTGGCGGTGTCTCCCCAGGTTCCATTGGCCAACCGGCAACAAGCCCACCAGGTCGCACGTTATGTGCGCACGGTCATGCTGGAGCAGGGCCGGCGCTCAGCCGTGTGGCGCATGCAGGAAGCGGCTGTGCCTGCGAGTCCCTACGAGCGTGCGTTGAGCCTGCAAGGTGAACAACACGTGCCGTGGCGTGTGCAGCTATTGATCGCCCCCGCCTCCGAGTCACGGGACATGCCGCCCACGGTGTCCTTGCGCTGGCGTGCTGTGCACCGGCACGACCCCACCCTCGCGTTTGACCATGATGCCGTGGTGACACTGGAGGAGCGGGGGGTGTCCATGCATCCGGATCGTTTGTCGGCGCAGGTGATGGCCGAGTTGCACACCACGGTGGAAGCTTTTCTGACGAGCGTGGAAAAACGCTTGTCGTGCCTGCCCCCGCAATTTCAAGTGCTCAACCGAGAAGGCTCATCCCGCTACCGCATTGCGGGGGGCCACACCAGTGGGCTCAAGGTGGGGGATCGACTGGTGATGGTGGATCCGCAAAAAATCCCGGGTCGCACGCTGGAGCCCAAGTCGCTGGACCGCATGGCCCTGGCGCAGGTCGACAGCCTGGGGCCTTACTATGCTGAACTCAAGCAGGTGGCGGGTCCGTCACTGCCAGCGGGCACGCCCTGGGTGGCCGTGCCTGTGATTCCCTGATGTGTTGGAGAGATACCATGTTTGACAACCTTGTTCGTTCATTCGCTGTTCCGGCGTGTCTGTGCCTCGGGCTCTTGGGGGCCGTGTCAGCATCGGCGGCTGAGCCTGCTGCCGAGCCCGCTTCCAAAGTCAGCTACGTGGTCAAGCCGGGTGATACCCTGGACAAGGTGGTACGCGCCGCCTTTCCCAACAGCCCGCTGCGGCTCGATTTGCTGCGCGACGAGATCACGCGCTTGAACCCGGCAGCGTTCACCAAGGGCTCGCCCAAGGTGCTGATGGCGGGTGCCAACCTGCAATTGCCCGAGCATGACGCCTTGCTGAGCAAGCATTTGGGCAAGCCTCCCACCACTGGTGGCAGCGCGGACACAGGGTCCGACGCGCGACGCCACTGGGTGCGTTATCCCTGATGTGCTGAACTGAACGTCCTGGCAGTATCCCTAGCATGCTGGGACCCGAAAACGTTCTCGGGGTGGCCCGTGTGCCGCCTGTCCAGTGGGATGCTCGCCCACTGTGGGTCGAGACGCGCGTGGCCGAGCAACTTGGCTTGCAAGATGGACAGGTCATTCCTGCGGTGGTGGGGGTTCAGGAGGGTCGTGTCCGTTTGTGGTTGCGCGACTTTTCGTTCGGGATTCCCAATGGCTGGAATCTGAAGGATGGCGATAAGCCCTTCCTGCGCGCGAGCCAGACCCCCGGGGGTTGGGGCTTGCTCATCCAGTCCACGCCGTCCGATGGTGTGCTGCGCAGCCCCTCCCTGTTGCCCGCCGATGGCCTGGCGCGTGCGCGCGCCGGCGTGCTCGAGACAGGTGCCATCGCGCCCACGCCCTTGCAAACCCTGCTGGCCCAGCCCGAGGGTTTCTCCAAAGCGTTGACCTGGTTACAGCCCGGCCTGTTGTCTGTCTTGAGCTCATCGCCAGAAATTGCCAACTTGCTGTTGCGTTGGGATGCCATGAGCCTGAGCATGGCAAGCCTGCGCACCGATGCGCTCAAACGGGCTATCCTGGCGCAAGGACGCTCGGTGGAAAATAGACTCAGCAAGGGTGAGACCGTTGAGCCCGATGTCAAATCCCTGTTGCGTCAACTGCTTAACTTGCTGAGCAACCAGTCGGACGAAACGGTGTCGGACAAAGTCCTCAAAGAATTGCGACAGACCGTGGAGGAGATGGACCGAAGCCAAGCCCAGGCGACCCAAGCCCAATTGCGCGGTGAACTGTCCCTGCACCTGGTGTTGCCCTTCCTGGATGCGGACCCCGTCACCCTCCATATCCATCAAGACCGCGCGTCAGCGGAGGACGAGGCCCCCCCCTTCAGCGTCGACATTCACTCCCGAACCCGTCTGTTGGGGGAGTTGTGGCTGCACACCCAGCTGTCTCAGCGCAAGCTGATCGATCTCACCATGTCGGCGCAACGCGCAGACATTGCTGAACAGGCGCGTCTGCGCAGCCCCCAACTCCATGCCGAACTGGCCAGTGTGGGCCTGAATCTGCGGTCGTTTCAGATTCACCATGCCAGCCGACCTGGCCATCAGTTGACGCACGCTGGCAATGACCTCGGATACGTCGTGGACGCACGGGCATGAGGTGGGCATGAAGCGACCCCGTCAAATGCTGGAAGCGGTGGCCCTGGAATACGGGCGCTACAAAACCCCCCGCGTCACCGCTCGGGGCCACAACGATGTGGCGCTGCAATTGATCGAGGCGGCACGACGTCAGGGCATTTATGTGGCGGAGGATCCGCAGTTGCTGGCCTTGCTCAGCCGGCTTGAAGTGGGCGAGGAAATTCCGCAGGAGCTGTACACGGCCGTGGCGGTGATTCTCTCGTGGGTCTACTGGCTCAAAGGCATGAAGCCAGGGGATGAAAAGCGTCAAACTTCGCTGTAACCGCGGCTGCTTCGCCGGCCGCGTCGAACTTTACCCAGGCGGTCGTACACCTCGAGGGAGCTGGTCGGGTCGTTCATTTGCAAGCTGTCGAGGGCGCCACGGATGGCGTCGAGCTTACGGATCAGAAGAATCTCATTGCGCTGGTGGAGCTGGCGGCAGCTTTGCATCTGCGCACGAAAGCCGTCCCAGCGGGTATCCAGTAAATCCGCGTCGGACTTGTCCTGGACGCCGGTGATGCTGCCCAGGCGTTGCAGCATCACGGTCTTGGTTTGCACCAGGGCTTCGAAACGGTCGAGCTCCTGAGCTTTGAGAGCATCGAACTCCTGCTCGAGCAATTGCTCAAGTTCTCCCACGCAGGCCAATGCCTGGGGCAATGCTTGAGGGTCGGACAAGGCGTTCAACGCGGTCATGGGATCAGCCCGTGATCATCTGCTCAAGCGCGACGAAGCTCTCGGCAATGCGGCGCGGGTTCAGCGGGTAAGAGCCGTTCTTGAGTGACTCCTTGATGGCTTCCACCTTGCTGCGGTCGAATTCGGGTTGGCTGTTGACGCGCTGGTTGACATTGCTCAGGGCGAGGGTGTCCGAGTCGACAGACTTGCGTTCGGCGGCTTTGTTCTGGGCGGCAGGGGCGTGGCTGGACACCGCCTTTTTGTCGGCCTTGTCCGCTTTATCGACCTTGTCGGCCTTGTCGGTGGCCGTGCGGGCCGGGCCCACGTTGGGGGGCAACCGGGACACCTGATTGGAAATCGGATCGGTCATGTTCTGTACTCTCTCTGTTGAAGGTCGGATAAATCCTTCCTTGGCCTCTGCAGCATCGGCACGATGGCCAATAACTTTAATCCATCAGAGGTCAAAAAAAGAAATGATTGAAATGAATCCTTAAGATTTAAATTCCTTTGGCTGAGCTGGGGCCACTGACCACGGCACTGATCATGCGCCCAGATTCCAGGTTCTTGAGCCGGATCTGCTCGCCCATCAGGCCGTCTTGCTGGGCTTCCGCCCGAACCGTGATCTGAAAACCGCGCCCCTCGCCCACCGAGACCAGCACTTGCTGACCGCGTTTGACCAGTTGCGTGGGTTTGACGTCGTAGCTGCGCAACGGTGTGTTAGCGGGCCAGTCGCGTAACAATTCCATATTGTGAACTTCTCGCAGGTCGACTACCAGTTGGGTGTCGCTTGCCGGAAAGGCCTGCGTGGCTTGTTGCAGCAAACCGGGTTGAATCACTGTGCCACGCTTAAGCATTTGCGGAGAAACCCAGACGGTGCGCATCACCAAGCCGGGTGTGGTCGCAGGTGCTGGGGCGGCACTGGCCACGCCGCGCGTGGTCACTTGCAAGAAAAGTTGCCAGGTCGGGGCATCACAGCGAGCGCGGACCGACTGACGGTTTTGAAATGGGTAATCAAAGCGCACTTCCCGCTCGCAGGGCTCCACTTTGAGACGGGCGTCTAGCGGCGCGACCACCAATTGTTCCAGCGGCACATTCTGGGTCTGTCCGACCCAGACCTTGGCCTGCTGTAACACGGACTCCTGAGCTTTGACCATTGAACTGGCCAAAGTCAAGCCCCAAACCAGACCCAGGGTGCAACCTGCCCGCCACCAGGCGGTGTCAGGATGATGGCCATGCCGGCTGTCTGCGTGGATCGGGAGGCACAACATTTGCATTCTTATGTGTTGAGACTGAGGTGTGTGACAGTTTTTCGTCGTATGCCAAAGCCTCATGCAAATTCGATACCAACTTTGCAGACCCGATTCAAGGTGAGCCATGGCAATCAATATTGATTCAAATATTCTGTCTAAATCTGAATATTTAACCCAAAAGAATTCAGAAGATCTGGTGCGTCAGAATCTATCGGATGCGGGATCGGGCCTGAATTTCAGTCGGGTGCTGGGTGACGCCCGGTCGTCAATTCGAGTAAATAACCTGCAATCCTTGCCGCCCGACACCACTGTTGTCAAAAGTGGCGACACCTTGTCAGGCATCGTGAAGCAGTTTTTGAATAGCCGTGGTGTCAATCCGTCCATGTCAGACGTTCAACGCCTGACCAAGGAAGTGGCCCAGGCCAGCGGAATTCAAAACCCCAACCGTATCTTCCCAGGGCAGCGCATCGCGCTAAACAGTCTGCATGCCTGGTTGCCGGGCGCAACTCCCCATCTGGCCGCGTTGGACAAAACATTGCCGCAACAGTCCGCTGGGTTCAGTGCCACCGTTCCCACCCCCGCCAATGGTGTGGAAAGCCACTCCCTGGTGCCCAATACCCAATTGCAATTGCTCACCCGCATTGGCAATCAGGCCAATCCCATTCTGCAAAAAACACTGGATCGCGCGGTCGAAAAAGGGTTCATCCCGCCAAACGAACGCCAGGCCGTGCATGACCGCATTCTGCAATTAGCCACGGAATACAAGTTTTCACCCGATGATTTTGCCCGCATGACCTTGATGGAAAGCGACGGCATGAACCCGAAGGCCAGCAACAGTCGCTGTCACGGCATCATCCAGTTTTGTGACGGCCCCGACAGAGGTGCGGCCAGCGTGGGCTTTGGCCAAAATCCGAAAGCCATCATGACCAAGAGTGTTTTACAGCAACTCGATCTGGTGGCCAAATATTTTGACGACACCGGTCTGAAAAACATGGGCCCGGCAGGGCTCGATGATTTGTACCTGACGGTATTGACGCCCGCGGCCCGTCAAGAAACCCGGCAACAGGTCAACCTGAATATTCCGGGAAACCAGGCGCCGCATCTGTATGTGAACCGTGATGTGCGCGCAGGCATCACTCGGCAATCCATCCAGCAGGGCTTGCATCAAAACGCGAACGAGCGTTTGGGACTTGACACGCCGCCGACCCTGCAACCGGTGTCCGGCAGCGTCAGTCGCGTACAAGCCCTGAAGGTGAGTGCCTACGCCAACGCCTCAGGTTCCATCACCCGTTAAGCGGCAAGCTTTCGCCGCTGAAGGAACCGACAGGCAGCCGTTTGCCACCTGCAGGCAGCGGCACGGGGTCCTCATCCCCCCAATTCCCACGCCATAGCCCTTTTTTGACAGGGCACGGTTTTTGCAAATGTCGGTTCGAGGTCTTGTCACTTGAGGCCGAAGACCCGAAACATCGCGAGAACTCCTGGGGACGATGATGGACATATTGAACACTGCGTTTGGCATCCATGAGCAGGCACTGAAAGTCAGAAGCCAGCGCATGGAGGTGCTCGCGCGCAACATTGCGAACGCCGACACACCCAATTTCAAAGCCCAAGATCTTGACTTCAAGGCCATGCTGAAAGAAGTCAAGAAAGACTATCTGACCGCTACCCACAGCAAACACTACGCCGCCGTGGCAGACGCGCCTGACAACGGCATGCGGTACCGGACCCCCTTCAACTCGTCATTCGATGGCAACACCGTCGAGATCAGCGTCGAGCAGGCCCAGTTCGGTAAGGCCGCCGGCGACTACCAGGCCACCTTGCAGTTCCTGGAGAACCGCATTGGTGGCATTCGCAAGGCGCTGCGAGGAGAGTGAACATCATGAGAAGCCTGGACAGTGTTTTTGGAATTGCTGGCACCGCGCTCAATGCGCAGATGGTGCGCATGAACACCACCGCCTCCAACCTGGCCAATGCCACCACCGTGGCGGGCAGCGAAAAGGATGCGTTTCGCGCCAAGCGCCCGGTGTTCAAGGCCTTGCTCGAAGAAGAAATGACCCACGCGGGCGCCCCCTACCTGGGTGGCGTCAAGGTGGACATGGTGGCCGACGATCCGACCCCCATTCGCAGTCTGCATGACCCCGGCAACCCGATGGCGGACGCCAACGGCTATGTCTATCTCTCCAACGTGAATGAGATGCAGGAGATGGTGGAAATGATGTCGGCGTCGCGCTCCTACCAAAACAACGTGGAGGTGGTGAACACCGCCAAGCAACTGATGATGCGCACGCTTGACATCACCAAAGCCTAAGTGAAACAGGACACGCCATGACGACCACCACCACCTCTCAACCCGCACTGCCCAGCGGCATCGTGCGCTTTGAAGATTACACCGCGAAGAAAAAATTGACCCCTCAGAGTACCGAGATGGGTCAAAACCAGTTTCTGACGCTGTTCACCACGCAGTTGAAAAACCAGAACCCGCTAGACCCGATGAAGAACGAAGCCTTCGTTGCACAGTTGGCCCAGTTCTCTCAACTCGAAGCCACCACGGCCATGAAGAACAGCCTGGACAGCATGGTGTCGAGCATGAAGTCCGACCGCATGCTGGCGGGCTCGTCCTTGATTGGTCGCAAGGTGGCGGTGCCCGACGGACCGGCCACGCTGCTCGGCGGCCAGTCGGTGACAGGCTCGGTGGATCTGCCCACCGGCGCCGATGGCGTGAAATTCGAGGTCTACAACGACAAGGGCCAGTTGGTCCGCTCACAGATCTTGGGCGCTCAGACCACCGGCACCATGAACCTCAGCTGGGACGGTCTGGACGACAACGGCCAGGCCATGGCCGATGGCAACTACCGATTCAAGGTCACCGCCAGCAGCAATGGCGTGACCAGCACCCCCACAGTCAATACCTTGAGCACGGTGCGCAGTGTCAGCAGCGCTGGCACGGCTGACGATGCCTGGTTGCTGGGTGTCGATGGCGGCAAGACCATCAGCCTCAGCGATGTCAAACGCATTGGCTATTGATTCATTTCTCACATTTTTTTCATCAGTTGTCTGATCATCTCGGAGCACACGCACCATGTCCTTTTTTACCGCACTGACAGGTCTTAACGCCGCCACCGCACAGCTGGCCGTGACCAGTAACAACATCGCCAACGCGGGCACCGTGGGTTACAAGCGTTCGCGCACCGACTTCGGCGACATTTTCGCCACCTCGCCGTTGCAAAAAGCCACATCGACTATCGGTCAGGGTGTGTCGCTCAAGGGGGTAAAGCAGGAATTCAGTCAGGGTAACGTGAGCTTCTCGTCCAACACGCTGGACCTGGCGATTACCGGTGACGGTTTCTTTCCCCTGAAATCCGCTGACGGTTTCCAGGACATCTACACGCGTAACGGATCGTTCATGATGAACGACCAGAACAACGTGGTGAACTCGGCAGGGCAACGACTGATGGCGGCCTCGGTCGATAGCTCGGGTAAAGCCAACCTGAGTGACCAGAACGTGCTGACCATTCCGCAAAAGACGACGGGGCAGGCCAACGAAACCACGCTCATCAAGCTGGGATTGAACTTCCCAGCAGATGCGACGGTTATCGACTCGGACTTCAATCGAAACGACCCCAACACCTACAACAAGAGCACAGCACTCACCGTGTATGACCAGGGTGGCAACGGCTACCTGGCCACGGTGTATTACGTCAAGACGCAAAACGCGAGTGCGAGCAAACCCACCAACAAGTGGCAGACCTATGTGTACATCGGCGACTCGCTGGTGAGCGCCTCGCTGCAGCAGTCCACCGACTCGACGGGCCAGAAGATGTACGTCAACAAGTACGGACAGCTCAAGCCCGAGAGTGAGGTGAGCGATTTGCTGGTGAACAGCAAGACGCAGAAATTCGCGCTCGATGATCTGACCGACGTGCGTACCTCGGTACCCGCCAGCGTGGTGAGCAACAGCTTGCCCAACGTGTACATCAACGCCGACGAATTGGGTGCCAATTTTTCATACGCAACCCCTGCTGAGCTGACCACGCTGCTCAACGGCACTACCGGCACAGACGGTAACAGCACAGGGGGCCTGAAGAACTTCATGACTGTGTCGATCGATGGCAGCAAGGATGTGACCCTGGACATGAGCCGACTGGCGGGAACCAAACTGACGGGCACACAACTGGCCAAAGAGCTGACTAACGAATTGAACTACAAGTTTGGTGACGAGCGCTACTTCGACTTGTCCACCATGCAAACCACCACAGCAGCTAACTCCAACAAGATTGTCCTGGCCTACAACTACGACGCCAAGGGAGCGGGCCAGCCGGACTTGGCTATTGATCTGAGCAACCTCAAAACCACCCAGAAGGATGGCACGGCGTTGCCAGTGGGAGGTACGCCTGCCTCCGCGAACCCCGCCAAAATCACCACCGAAGAACTGGTGGCCATTGTGCAGGCGCGTCTTGATAAAGCAGTGGATGCCTACAACAGCACAGCTCCAGCTACTCTTGTACCCGAATTCACGGTCTCGTATGACACGGTGTCTCGTGGATTCAAATTCAAGCCCAACAGCGATGTCACCGGCACCTTGGGCATCAAGTCTTCGCTCAGCACCAACAGCATTTTCGGTCTGGCCACGTCATTGACAGACCTCACGATTGCCGATGGCAGCTACCCGGGATTGATTGGACCCAACGGCGATTTTATTCAACCTGCCGCTGAACAGCGCTATGGTCTCAAAGTCGA
>JACCDT011161396.1_pt1 | contig 13649 bp, 12 predicted proteins | sample 7446291 | NCBI WGS metagenome assembly JACCDT01 (sample SAMN15323446, study PRJNA562643) | freshwater metagenome | isolation source: river surface water | place: USA:Blue River Watershed | collected 2017-08-17
AACCGGGTCCAGCCCATGCAGCAGCCTTCTGCGCCCATGGGGGCACAAGCCATGGTGTTGGCCGCCGGGCGGGGCGAGCGCATGCGCCCCTTGACCGATGTGTTGCCCAAACCTTTGTTGCCTGTGCGCGGGCAGCCGCTGATGCATTGGCCCATGCAGGCACTGGCCCGAGGGGGGTTCACCCGGCAAATGGTGAACACCGCGTGGTTGGGCGAAAAAATCGTGCAGCAATTGGGTGATGAGATCACTTGGCCCGGTTTGCCCAAGGTGCAGATTGGCTATTCGCATGAGGGGCAGGACTTTGGCCAAGCCCTTGAAACTGCGGGCGGTATCGTGCGTGCCTTGCCGCAGTTGGCAGAGGTGTTTTGGGTGGTGGCCGGTGACGTTTTTGCACCCGACTTTGTTTTTTCGCCAGTAGCGGTTCAAGCCTTTGCCAAACGCGGCACTTTGGCCCACTTGTGGTTGGTGCCCAACCCCGCGCACAACACCGGGGGCGACTTTGGCTTGTCGGCATCGGGCCAAGTGCTGAACTTGCCCAAAGGATCAGCGGGTTGCGACTTCACGTTCAGCACCATCGCGCTGTATCAAAAATCGTTTTTCGACCACAGTGGTCTTTCAGCGGGCAACCCCCAGGGTGTGCCGCTGGCGCTGGCGCCTTTGCTGCGTGCTGCCATGGACCGAGGCCAAGTCTCGGGTGAGATTTATTCTGGCGCGTGGACCGATGTGGGCACGCCCGACAGGCTGGCGCAGTTGAACGCCTCTGCAGACCGCCCCATTGCCTGAACGGGGCAGGCCTGTCGCAGCGCCTTCAGGGTTTGCCAAAGCCCATGCGGCGCAGCAAGCCGTCGCGTCGAATGAAGTGGTGATAAAGCCCCGCCGCCGCGTGCAAAGCCACGGCCAGCATGAGCAACTTGGCCGCCCAGCCGTGTACGGCGCGCGGCACCAGGTGATCAAAGTTGACTGGCAATTGGCCCACCCCCCAGAACACCGTCTCGGGCAGCCCCGCCAACACCGACATGGCAATGCCACTGCCAGCCATGACCAGCACCAAGGCATACAAGCCACCGTGCATGAGCGGCGCCAGCCGATCGAGCAATGGGTGTCCGGTAGCAGCCGGGGCGGGATGGGCGGTTTTGAGGCGCACGGCCAAACGCAGCAGCGTCAACAACAAGATCAGCGCACCCGCCACCATGTGACCTTTCAAGGCCCACAGTTTTTCGGGTGAGCTGTTGGGTATTTCTTTCAAAACCAAAGTCCCCATGCTCAGAGCGACGAGGATCAATACCGCCAGCAGCCAGTGCAAAGTGACCAACGCAGGGTGGTAGCGAACGGGTGTGGGGGCGAAGGTGGAGGAGGGGGTGGGGGTGAAGAGTTTTTTCATTTGTTGACTGGCGAAAAAGTACCGGGATTGACATCGCCAAACTCATTGGCGGCAGCGACCATTTTTTGAAACTCGGGCTTGAGCCAGAGGGCTTCCCAGTCCTTGAAAGACCTCCAGCGCGAGACACCCACAAATTCCGGTTTGCTGCCCGGGTTGCGGTTTTCCATGAGGGCGTTTTCAATGTAGCCCGGTTGTTTGCGCAGGTAGTCTCTGATGACCAACATGCGCTCTTTCAGTGCACTGCGAGATGCCGAGTTTCGGGCGGAGAACTGCATCACGGTGACCACGGTGTGGGTGTCGTCCAATGCCGGCGCCGCATGGGCCCCCGGGCCAAAGGCCGAAAGGGTCAAGGCCAGTGCGGCCAGCGTGCTGATAAGTTTCATAGAGGGGCTTTCAAAAAAGTGCCAGGCCGCAAGACCTGAGTCAAAAATAGAAACATAAGTATGCTTTACTTGTGTCGCGATGCAAAGCAAATGAGAGCGGCGGCCACTCTGTTGGCCGCCCCGCTCCCATAACCCTTTTGGCCCCATGGGAGGGCTGACCAACAGTGCGGGCAAAGAAAGTGCTCTTTACAATGAATCTATGAACGACCCCACTCTCTACGCCCAACGCCGCGCCCGTCTGGCAGCCCAATTGGGCGCAGGCGGCATTGCCATTGTTCCGACCGCGCCTGAGCGGCCGCGCAACCGTGACAGCGATTACCTGTACCGGCACGACAGTTACTTTTATTACCTGACCGGCTTCAGCGAACCACAAGCCACCCTGGTGATCACGGCTGAGGGGGAAACCACTTTGTTCTGCCAGCCCAAGGACGTGGAGCGTGAAATTTGGGACGGCATTCGCTTGGGGCCCGATGCGGCGCCAGCGGCTTTGGGGCTCAGCCGTGCTTTTTCATCGGCCGAACTCGCCACCCACATGCCCAAGCTGCTCGAAAACCGCAGCACGGTCTGGTACCCGTTTGCCATTCATGCGGGGCTGGAGGGGCGCATCGACAGTTGGTTGCAGTCGGTGCGAGCACGGGTGCGTTATGGGGCTTTGTGCCCAGACCAGCAGCGGGATCTGTGCAGCCTGCTCGATGAGATGCGCATGGTGAAAGATGCACACGAGCAAGACATCATGCGACGCGCCAGTGCCATCAGTGCGCGGGCACACATTCGCGCCATGCAGCGCAGTGCCGCCATGTTGCGAGCAGGACAAGAGGTGCGCGAGTACCACCTCGATGCCGAGTTGCTGCACGAGTTTCGCCAGCACGGCTCGCAGTTCCCGGCTTACGGCTCTATCGTCGCGGGCGGCGCCAATGCGTGTGTGTTGCACTACCGCGCCGACAAAGGGTTGATCTGTGACGGCGACTTGGTGCTCATCGATGCCGGCTGCGAGTTGGATGGCTATGCCAGCGACATCACCCGCACATTCCCAGCCAATGGCCGGTTCACGGGGCCGCAGCGTGCGCTGTACGACTTGGTTTTGGCCTCACAAGATGCAGCCGTCGCGGCCACCCGCGCTGGCGCCCGTTTTGTCGATCCGCATGAGGCCACAGTGGCTGTGCTGGCGCAGGGCATGCTCGATGTCGGTTTGCTCGACCGCAACCGCGTAGGCAGTGCACAAGATGTGATTGAGAACCGCAGTTACTTTCAGTTTTACATGCACCGCACAGGCCACTGGTTGGGCATGGATGTGCACGATTGCGGCAGTTACGTTGAGCCTTCGCAAGTGGGGCAGGTCAGCGAACGGCGTGACCCGCTGAGCGGCGAGATCATCAAAGACCGGCCCAGTCGCATTCTGCAAGCGGGCATGGTGTTGACCATCGAGCCGGGCTTGTATGTGCGCCCTGCGCCCGGCGTCCCGGAGAAGTTCCACAACATTGGCATTCGCATTGAAGACGATGCCATCGTGACCCCCACGGGTTGCGAGTTGATCACGCGCGGAGTGCCCGTCAAGGCCGATGAAATTGAAGCCTTGATGAAAGCCTGAGGCATGGGCCAAGCCAATCAAGCGGCGAGGACGCCAGAGCCTGCGCGCGCCGCCGGTCATTTGCTGTCCATTCAAACGGGCCGGGTGCGACCTTTGCAGGTCGGCGATCGCAAGTACATGTCGGCCATTGGCAAGACCACCCGCGTGGGACCCGTTGAGGTGGGCGTGTTGGGCTTGCAAGGCGATGAACAAGCCGACTTGACCGTGCATGGTGGACTGAGCAAAGCCATTTACGCCCTGCCTTCAGAACATTTGCCTTGGTGGCAAGAACAACGCCAACAACGTGGCGCATCGTTGTTTGATGACGCCATGACGCCCGGTTGGTTGGGAGAGAACCTCAGCCTGCACGGCGTGAATGAAGCCACCCTGTTCATTGGCGATTGCCTGAAGTTTGAGACGGTGGTGTTGCGAGTGACGCAACCGCGCGAACCTTGCGGCAAATTCAATGCGGTGCTGGGCTATGCCCAAGCCGGCAAAGACATGGTGCAAAGTGGCCGATGTGGTTTTTATTTGGCGGTGAACGCGCCAGGCGTCTTGCAAGCGGGGTCGGTATTTGAGGTCATCCCCGGGCCGCGCTCGGTCAGTGTGGCGCAGGCTTTGCAGCACAAGGCGTGGAAGCATTTGCGCTGATTGGGCCGCAAAAAACGGCTTTGATTTGTGCGCAAAAGTCAAAAGCTTCCTCACTTGGCATGTGGATTTCCGCAGTCTGATCCCCTGCATCCGGGGTCTACAATGAAAATGACCCCCAAACCGGTGCTGCAATTCTTCTAAACAGGCCGGTCGCCGAACAGCAGCGGGCCCTGCCCTCATTCCTATAACGGAGCAATAGATGACCAACAAGGTTCAAGCCGAAGTCAAACGCGCACAGTTGCGCAAAGCGGCTTTGGAGTACCACGAGTTCCCCACGCCCGGCAAAGTGGCCATTGCGGCCACCAAGCAGTTGGTCAACCAGCACGATTTGGCTTTGGCCTATTCCCCCGGCGTTGCGGCGCCTTGCGAAGAAATCGTCAAAGACCCCGCCAATGCGTTCAAGTACACCAGCCGCGGTAACTTGGTCGGTGTGGTGACCAATGGCACAGCGGCCTTGGGTCTGGGCGACATTGGGCCATTGGCCAGCAAGCCGGTCATGGAAGGCAAGGGCGTGTTGTTCAAGAAGTTCTCGGGCATTGATGTGTTCGACATCGAGATCAATGAAAAAGACCCCGACAAATTGGTCGAAATCATTGCCTCGTTGGAGCCCACTTTTGGCGGCATCAACCTGGAGGACATCAAAGCGCCCGACTGCTTCTACATAGAGCGCAAATTGCGTGAGCGCATGAAGATTCCAGTCTTCCACGACGACCAGCACGGCACCGCCATTGTGGTGGGTGCGGCCATCTTGAATGGTTTGAAAATCGTCGGCAAAGACCCGAAAAAAATCAAGTTGGTCACTTCCGGTGCGGGCGCAGCAGCGTTGGCTTGCTTGGGTTTGTTGGTCAAGTTGGGCATTCCCCGCGAGAATATTTGGGTCACCGATTTGGCTGGTGTGGTCTACGAAGGCCGCACCGAGTTGATGGACGAAGACAAGATCCAGTTTGTGCAAAAAACCGAGCACCGCACGCTGGCGCAGGTGATTGCCGGGGCCGATGTGTTCTTGGGCTTGTCCGCTGGCGGCGTGCTCAAGCAAGACATGGTCAAGTCGATGGCTGCCAAGCCTTTGATCTTTGCCTTGGCCAACCCGAATCCAGAAATCGATCCTGACGATGTCAAAGCCGTGCGCGATGACGCCATCATGGCCACCGGTCGCACCGATTACCCCAACCAAGTCAACAACGTCTTGTGCTTCCCCTACATCTTCAGGGGTGCTTTGGACTGTGGCGCCACCACCATCACGCTCGAGATGGAAATTGCCGCTGTGCACGCAATTGCCGAGCTGGCACAAGCCGAGCAAAGCGAAGTGGTGGCAGCCGCCTACGCTGGTGAGCCGTTGGCCTTTGGTCCTGAGTACCTCATTCCCAAGCCGTTTGATCCGCGTTTGATGATGAAGATTGCGCCTGCCGTGGCCCAAGCAGCGGCCGACAGCGGCGTGGCACTGCGCCCCATCAAAGACTTAGAGGCGTACCGCGAAAAATTGCAAGGCTTTGTCTACGCTTCGGGCACCATGATGAAGCCGATCTTCACGGCCGCGAAGCGCGCTTTGAAAAAGCGCATCGCCTACAGCGAGGGCGAAGAAGAGCGCGTGTTGCGTGCGGCGCAAATTGTGGTGGACGAGGGCATTGCCCGTCCGACCCTGATTGGACGCCCTTCCGTGATTGCCGAGCGCATCGAGAAATTTGGTCTTCGCCTGAAAGAAGAACTTGACTACGACGTGGTCAATGTGGAGATGGACCACCGTTACCGAGACTTTTGGCAGACCTACCACCGTCTCACCGAACGCAAAGGCGTCACCGAGCAAATAGCCAAAATCGAGATGCGCCGACGCCTGTCCTTGATTGGCGCCATGTTGCTGCACAAAGGCGATGTGGACGGCATGATTTGCGGCACTTGGGGCACCAACCCCATGCACCTGAATTACATCGACCAAGTGGTGGGCAAGCGCAAAGGGGTCAACACTTACGCCTGCATGAACGGCTTGATGCTGCCTGGCCGTCAGGTTTTCATGGTTGACACCCATGTGAACTACGCCCCTACCGCCGAGCAATTGGCCGAATTCACCATCATGGCGGCTGAAGAAATCCGTCGCTTCGGCATTCAACCCAAAGCGGCTTTGCTGTCGCACTCAAATTTTGGCTCATCCAACCAACCCAGCGCCGTGAAAATGCGCACGGTGTTGGAGCTCTTGCGTCGAGACGCGCCATGGCTCGAAGTCGATGGCGAAATGCACGGGGATGTGGCGTTGGACACGGCGGCCCGTCATGCTTTGATGCCCAACAGCACCCTGATCGGCGATGCCAACTTGTTGGTTTTGCCCAATATCGATGCTGCCAACATCGCCTACAACCTGCTCAAGACCGCCGCCGGTGGCAACATCGCCGTCGGCCCGGTCCTGCTGGGCGCCGCCAAGCCGGTACACATCCTCACTTCCAGCACCACAGTGCGCCGGATTGTGAACATGACCGCCTTGACCGTGGCCGACGCCAACGCTGCTCGGTAAGCCTAAAACGACAGCAAGCACTCACTTGAGTGCTTGTTCCCCGTACTTACTTTGCCTGTTTATTGGGCAATCGCTTGCTTTTTTGCGCCGTTTGCTTCACACTAGCGCCTTCGAGTTTTCGGGTTTACCCGAGGGCTTTTGAAAGGTGTTTTTATGAAGGTGGCGCGAGCATACGCCGTCCCAAACCGCTGGTTTTCGGTGATTTTGGGGCTGGTTTTGACAGTTTGCACTTTTTTGGTGCATTCTCAACCTGCCATCGATGCCCCTGCTTCACCGACTTTGTTGGTGACAGATTTGCCGCGAGAAGGCCAAGAAACTTACCAACTCATCCGCAAGGGTGGTCCTTTTCCCTACGAAAAGGACGGGACGGTTTTTGGCAATCGAGAGCGACTGCTGCCGCGTGAAGCGCGAGGGTTTTACCGTGAATACACCGTCAAAACGCCCGGGTTAAAGCACCGAGGGGCCAGGCGCATCGTTTGTGGTGGCCTTGTTCCGCGGAGCCCACAGACCTGTTACTACACCTCTGACCATTACGCGAGTTTTCGCGTGATTGTAGAAAAGCGTTGATTTTTAGACCTTAGAGAAAGACCACGGAGATGGACACGCCGATTCGTCATGACCAAGAACCGCCCCTGAAGGGCGTGCGGTCGAACATCGTGCAGTCGATTCGCGCCTACCGCGTGAGCGATTTGCAAGAGGCCGCCCAAGGCCTGGGGCACCACTTTTTGTATGCCAATCTTGCTGAAGCCCAGAGCAAGCAAGATGTGCTCGACCTGATTGGTGCGCAATTCACATTGCCTTCGCATTTCGGCAAGAACTTTGATGCCTTGTACGACTGCATGACCGACCCGCTGCACAAGTCTGGCCCACAGCCGGGCTTTATCGTGGTGTTGGAGCAAATTCCTGCACACGTCAAATTTGACAAAGAAGCCCGCGAGCAATTGTTGGACATCTTCCGGGACACGGCAGATTACTGGGGAGACAGGAAGATACCCTTCCGATGCTTCTATTCTTTTCTGTAGCCCGTTCTGCACAAAACAGCCAAGCAGGACGGGCGATTGAGGCAAAAACCGAGGACGCCGAAATGGCCGAATTGGTCGAAGAAGGCGAAAAAATGCCCACCGACAAACTGGTGGACGTGTCGCCTTTGGCGCTGCGCATGAGCAGCCCATTCAATGCGGGGTATTGGCTCGCTGCAGCCTGATCGCCGTTGAGCCGTTGATTCGGTCAGCCGCAAAAAAGCCCGCACACAGCGGGCTTTTTTCATGGGCCGGCGCTTTCCAAGCGTGGCGTTAAACCGATTGCGCCAAGCCTACAAATTCGGCGACCGGTACTTCCTCGGCGCGACGCTGCAGATCAAAGTCACCGGCAAAGTTTTTTTCCTCGAGCCACTTGCCAAGGGTGTTGCGCAAAATTTTTCGGCGTTGACTGAAGGCCACTTGCACCAGTGTTTCCAATGTTTTGACATTCACCTGAGGGGGCTGTGCCCAAGGCCGCATGCGCACCACAGCGCTGTCGACGCGCGGCGGGGGGTCAAAACTTTCGGGCGGAACAAACAACACATTGCTCATGTCGTAACGCCACTGCAGCATGACAGACAAGCGGCTGTAATCCGAGGTCGCAGGCTGCGCCACCATGCGGTCGATCACTTCTTTTTGCAGCATGAAGTGTTGGTCTTCAATTGCATCCACGTGCGCCAGCAAATGAAACAAGATGGGTGTCGAGATGTTGTAGGGCAGGTTGCCCACCACGCGAATCTTGCGAGCGCCATGGGTCATGGCCACGGGAACGGCCTCGGCTTGGGGCTGCATGTGTTGCGCCAACAAGCTGAAGTCGACTTTCAAAACATCGGACTCGACGACCGTGAGGTGGGGGTGCTCACGCAGGCGGACCGCCAAGTCTCGGTCCAGCTCAATCACCGTGAGGTGGCCCAAGCGCTCGACCAAAGGCTGCGTCAGGGCCGCCAAGCCGGGGCCGATCTCCACCATGGGCTGACCGGCTTCAGGTTGGATCGCATCCACGATGGCATCGATGATGCCGCCGTCGGTTAAAAAGTGTTGACCAAACCGTTTGCGAGCAATGTGCTTCATTGCGGCGGCTCGCGCATCTCAACATAGGCGCGGCTGCGGATGTCTTGCACCCAAGTGGCGTAGCTTTCGTTGATCTTCTTTTCACGCAACACATTGCGTGCCAAGTTGCGCTGCTCTTGGTCTGTCATGGGGGCGTTGCGCCGATCAGTGACCTCGATCAGATGCACGCCAAATCGGGAGACCAAGGGCTCAGCCACTTGGCCGGGGCGCAGGCGGTTCATGACTTCTTCAAATTCAGGCACGAACATGCCAGGGTTGGCCCAACCCAAATCGCCCCCTTGTTGGGCACTGCCGTCTTGTGACATTTGACGCGCCATGACGGCAAAGTCTGCCTTGCCCGACACGATGGCTTGGCGCACTTCGGCCAACTTCGCAACAGCTTGGGTTTGCGACATCTGGGCTGTGGGGCGCAACAAAATATGGCGTGCGCGCGTTTGGGCAACCACCAAGGTGTTGATTTGGCGGCGCTCCAAAACTTTCAGCACGTGAAAGCCCGCGGCAGAACGCACGGGTGCAGCAACTTCGCCAGTTTTGAGTCCGCGGGTGGCATCCATGAACAGTTCTGGGTAACGATCGGCAGGACGCAGCCCCATTTCACCGCCATTGGCGGCGCGGTCTGGCGCTTGCGAAAAAGCCTTGACCAGCTCGGCAAAGTTTTCGCCTGCACGTGCGCGTTGTGCCAAATTGGCGGCGCGTTCACCCAAGGCCTTGATCTCGTCTTCGGTGCTGTTTTCGGGCACTGCGACCAAGAGCATGCCCAAATTCACCAGGCCTGGTATTTGAGTGGCTTGGGCTTGCAATTGCGTGCGCAAATACTGCTCGATGTCCTGATCACTGACGCGAACTCGGCCTTCCACTTCACGCTCACGCAAACGGGTCAAGGTGATTTGGGTGCGCAGTTGCTCGCGAAACGCGTTCAAGGAAATGCCATCTTGCGCCAGTGCTTTGTGCAACTGTTCGGGCGTCAGCTGGTTGCTGGTGGCGACATTGAGCTCGGCTTGCTCGATGGCCTCAGGTTCAACTTTGATGCCGCCATCGCGGGCTTGCTGCAGCTGCGCTTTTTCGTTGATCAATTGCTCGAGTGCGATTTGCGTGAGCTCTTGTGCGTCGGGTTGACTGCCGCCACGTGCCACGGCGTCGTTGGCAATCCGCTGGCGCAAGACCTGGACTTCGCGGTTGGTGATTGGCTCTGAATTGACCACCGCCACAATGAAATCGGCCTGACGGATGGGCGCCGTTGCAGCGGCTGGGCGCGCTGCGCTTGGGGCTTGTGCCCAAGCGACTGAGGCACAGAAGGCACCAATGGCCAAAGCCAACCTGGCTGAACGGGCGGGAAAAAACAGGTTATTCATAGTGCTGGAACCGACTGGGTTGAACCGTGTTGTCACGCAGGTATTGGTAGCGCGGAATATTGTCACTCAGGCTTTTGAGCGGGCTGATGCCTACTCGGGCCAGACCGATGTATTCCAGCTGGAAAAAGATTCGGCTGGCGGCAGTGCCGGTGATGACATTGGAGAAATTGGTTTGTTTTCGCTCGTAGGCCACGCGGCCAATCCAGCAACCTGCATCGTATTCCAATCCCAACAAGGAATCGACCAAGCTGCGCTCTTTCAAGCTGTAATTGAGACGGCCCACGGTGTACCAGCGGTTGGGGCCCAGACCTTGGCCGGGTGAGCGTGACCAAGCCGAGTCGGCTTGTCGATCGGTCTCACCGACCAAGTCGCTCAAGGGCCATTGCCATCCCACGTCCATAAATGTGGAGTTGGGGCTGGTTTGGTTGTTCACGCGGTAGGCCGCATTGATGACGCGGTAGGCGCTGTGGTTGTAGCGAGCTTGCACCGTGGTGCGGGCCACATCGTGGGTTTGGTTGTTGGCTTGAAGGGTGGCATCCAAAGACCAACGGTCGGTCCAGCGCACACCAGCACCGAAAAGAATGTCGCTGAGTCCGGTGGGGGTCGCTGTTTGACCGGGCAGCACCACCTGTTGATCTGAAAAGCGAATGCGTTGCGCAACGCCGACACGCAGCATTTCAGCGCCATTCTGCGGGTCAAAAAACCGACTGCTCACCCCCAGTGTCAGCGCATTGTTGTCGGCCAATCGGTCTTGCCCAACGTAGGTGTTTTCGCTGTAAATGGTGGACAAGTTGAAGTCGGTGGCGCCGCTGTCGTAAACCGGCAGCATGCTCTGGTTTTTGTAGGGGGTGTAGGCGTAGAAAGCGCGTGGCTCGAGCGTTTGCAACACGTCACGACCAAACCAGCGGGTTTCACGTTCAAACACCAAGCCCGAGTTCAAGCTGAAAGTGGGCAACACCCGGTCGGACGTCATGACCCCGTTGTCCAAAACCCGGTCCATGCTGTAACGGGTGGCATGCAACTGGAGTTTGGGGGTGAGAAAACCCCAAGGGCGAAGCCACGGGCGGCTGACTTGGGCGTGTACAAAACTGCGCTCGCCATTGCGCGGCAAGGTACCTGAAGCGACCAAGCTGGCGACGCGCGAAAAGTCGGCCTCAAAGCGGGTGGTGTCGCCCACCACCGACCAGTCCAGGCCATCGGCGTTCCACTCGCCATAGCGCATGCTGATTTGTGGTGCGCGGTCATATGGCGGTGCGGCATCTTGCAGGTTTTGCCAACGCTGCACCTGAGCCGTCATGCTGAAGTTGCCACGGCCCCAAGACAAAACCCCGGTGGAAGGCAAGATGCGCTGTGTCAAGAGCAAGCCTGAGCGCGGAAAATCTCGCCAATAGTTGTTGTCACTCACCCTGTTCAGCGTCAGGCCCAGGCCGATGCGGCCCACCCCCTCGAGGCCCGTGTCGATGCCCCCGTTATGTTGGCTGGTCAGGCCCCAGCGCCGGCTGTCGCGCAGCTGGTCAGAGGGCATGAAGTTCAAACGCACTTGGCCGTTGTAGTCACGCTCCAAATAGCGAAACTCGGTGTCGGCAGCGATGCCCCGCTTGCTCATCACATGGGTCGTGATGGTGGCATCGCGGTTGGGCGCAATGTCGAAGTAATAAGGCTGTGCCACCTCGATCCCGTTCACCGTGTCGATGCTCAAGAGAGGGGTCAACAGCCCCGACTTGCGTTGGTCGTTCAAGGGCAAATTGACGGTCGGTGCCGAAAACACGGGGAAATTCTTGAAGCGAAACTCCACGCCCTTGGCTTCGATGGTGGACTCTTCTTCATCGATCGTCATTTGCGTGGCTTTGAGCAACCACTCAGGCAGCCACTCAGGCCCTGGGGTTCGCCTGCAGGTGGTGTAGCTGGCTTTGCGAATCACCGAGCGTTTGTTGTCAATGAACTCCACTTCAGAAGCTTGTCCATAGCCCCCACTGCTGTAAAGCTCGAACACAGGTTGCTCAAACTTGCCCTGAAAGCTGTCCACTTTGAGGGTCAACCGAGGCCCGGTGAACACACTTGTAGGCGTACTCACCCGCACTTGGCCCGTGGCCTTCACCACGTCTTGGGTTTGGTCGTAATCCACCCTGTCTGCACGCAGGGCAAGCCCAGGACGACGGACGCTGGCCTCACCTTGAATGAGCAGGTCCATGTCGGGGCGGGCGGTCATTTGTTGGCCGTTCACAAAGACCGCACCTTCTGCCTTTTGGCGATCAGAAATGGCCTCTTCGAGCAGCGGGCTGCTGCGCAATGGCAAGCCAGTGGTTTGCGCCCAAGCGCCGGCCATGCACAGCGAGCACAAGGCGGCCACCCAAGCCTTCGCATTGGGGGCCTTGGAGGTGACGGTGTTCAGCGGCAGAGAAGGCGAATCGAAAGGGGTGGCCAAAATGAGAAACAGTCTTCAAGAGAATGGCCCGCAGTCAACACAGAAATGGCCAGCGGGCTTTGTAAAATGGGATTATCCATGAGCCATCCCTCTTTCTCTCCTCTTTCTTCGCCCGCGCTCCTTTCTGGCGTGACTTGGTCTGACCCGGCTCGTGAAGCCTTGTTCAAAGCCTGGATGTCGGGTGTTGCAGCCAGCCACGGGCTTTTGCCCGACAGTCTGCGAATTGCCTCGGCCGATGCCAGTTTTCGGCGTTATTTGCGTGTGGACACCACGCAAGGCGGCAGCTGTATCGTCATGGATGCGCCCCCCGACAAAGAAAATTCAGAGCCCTTTGTGCGCATTGCGGCGTTGATGAAAGACGCCGGCTTGCGCGCGCCTGAGGTGTTGGCTTGGGAGGCGGCGCACGGTTTCATGCTGTTGAGTGATTTGGGCGATGCCACCATGATGTCGGCCATTGACCCTGAGCGGCCGCAGGCCAACCACGGCTTGTACCTGCAGGCGACAGACGCTTTGGTGCAATGGCAATTGGCGTCTCGTCCCGGCGTGTTGCCGCCTTATGACGAAGCGCTGCTCAAGCGCGAGTTGAGCCTGTTTCCGGACTGGTATCTTGGCCAGCACAAGCAAATTCAATTGGCTGAAAAAGACCAAGACACCGTCAACAAAGCGTTTGCATTGATCGTGCAGCGCAACTTGGCCGCCCCGCAGGTGTATGTGCACCGTGACTTCATGCCGCGCAATTTGATGATGCCGACAGGCCTAGGCGCTGGTCACGATCGCTTGGGCGTATTGGATTTTCAGGACGCTGTTTACGGCCCCTTGAGCTACGACATTGCCAGCCTGATGCGGGATGCCTTTTTGACATGGGATGAGGATTTTGTCTTGGACATCACCATCCGCTATTGGGAAAAAGCCCGCAAAGCGGGCTTGATGGATTTTGAAGATTGGCACAGTGACTTTGGCGCCTTTTACCGTGCCGTGGAATGGATGGGGTTGCAACGCCACCTGAAAGTCGCAGGCATTTTTGCTCGTTTGACGTTGCGTGACGGCAAACCCAAATACCTGGCCGACGCGCCGCGCTTCATTCACTACATCCGCAAGACCTGTGACCGTTACCGCGAATTGGGCCCCTTGCTCAAGTTGATTGACGAAATAGAGGGCACCACCCCACAAGTGGGTTTTGCCTACGGGCGCATGTGAGCATGCCGCGTTTTTATTGCCCTGCTCCGCTGGCCACCGGCTTGAGCCTCGACTTGCCTTCCGGCGCTGCGCGCCATGTGCAGGTGTTGCGCATGCAACC
>JACCDT010422566.1_pt1 | contig 13643 bp, 18 predicted proteins | sample 7446291 | NCBI WGS metagenome assembly JACCDT01 (sample SAMN15323446, study PRJNA562643) | freshwater metagenome | isolation source: river surface water | place: USA:Blue River Watershed | collected 2017-08-17
GCTTGTATCGCCCCGGAAGGCGGCTGGCGGGACTGCGAGGCAACACTTTGGCCCATCTGCTCGGAAATAGCCTCGAGCGGGCCCGTCGAGGTCTCTTGTGGGCTGGCAACCACTTCCACCCGCGGCGAAAAGCCAGGCGCGATGCCTAGCGCAGCCGCCATCAGCGATGCAATCAATGGGTCTGCTTGAGGTGGACTCGCATGGAGGGGAAATGCGCCAGCCTCGGGGCGGCTCTCTCGCTCCACCATTCGCAAGGACGAGTGAAGCACCTGCTGTCCGAATTTCCCATTCAAAGCAGGAAGAGCGATCGGTGCATAGGGTTCAGGCGGACTCCCAAGCCCCTGGCCTGCGACATCCGGGAGGGTCGCCCCGATTTCGACTGGCTTCGTGAAGGAAGCAGGCTCCTGGGGTTGGTCGGATTTCTCATTCACAACCGGCATTCGGACCGCTGGCTTGCCAAGCGTACTGATGCTGCCGTCATGGCCCATGCCGGGGAGATCGCCAGAGCTGGGCGTCGTACCCTTCCCTGGAAGGCTGGCTATCCCGGAAAGTGAACTGCCGTCGGCGTCAAGCAGCGACTCCACACCTGCAGCAGAATCTCCACTCTCCAGCGCACGCTCGAAGCGCAACACTTGGCCTGCTAGAGCCTTCTCGGGCGGGAGGCCCGGATTCGAGCCGGACGATGTTGCGGAGGGTGTCCGGCGGGAATTGGAACCGGCAAGGAGCCCTGGATCCAGGGCAGCAGACGGGTCCCCTGCCGGACCGACCTCAGCGCCGAGGTATCCCGCAAGGGGCACGCTGTCGATCGGCACAGTCTCGGAAGTGACCGGTCCAGCGGCAGGCGGGATCCTCGATGTCATGCATTCTCCTGTTCTTGTCGTCGCTCGTTGAGGACACGCCCACTTCGGGTCTCAGCGACCTCTTCCAGTTCGAGCTCTTCCAGCCGGTCGGCCTCAAGGCCAGCCTCTTCCGCGGCAACCCGAACGAGTTCCACGAAGCGCTCTTTCACTTGCAGGGCAACTGAGTGCTCGGTGCGTCTTTCCTCAAGGGCTTGTGCCTCTCTGTGCCGCTCCGCACGCGCTTGTTCCAGCCTTTTTTCATGTTCTCGCTCTTGAGAGCGCATCTCGTCGACGGCCAGATGAACGTCCTCGATCTGCGCCAACCGAACCACCCGGCTACACAAATCGTCGAAAAGGGCCTGCTCGCGCAGACGCGACTCCTCCCGGAAGGATTCCAGCGCGACTTCCCTCGACCGCACCTGGTTGGCAGCCTTCTCCAGCGCCTGGCGCTGGCGGGTGACCGCGAGACCCGCCCGGGCTTCACGAAACGACTTGATTTCCAGGACTTGATCGAGCATGCCGGCCATGGCTGCGTCCGAGTTCGCGGAGGAGCGCTCAGGACTCGACCAGTTCGCGCAGCCGAGTCAAGGTCTGCTGGTAATCCGCCACGTCATCCGTGCGCTGGCGAAGGAACTGGTTGATCAGGTCCTGCTTGTCGATGGCCTCGTCGGTTGTCTTGTCTCCCCCGCGTTGGTATTCGCCGATCTTGACCAGCAACTCCACCTCCTTGTACTTGGCCATCAACTCCCGCAAGCGGCCGGCAGCGGCACGGTGCTCGGGGGTCACGACGAAATGCATCACACGGCTGGCCGAAGCGAGGACATCGACCGCGGGATAGTGGTTGGCTGCCCCCAATTTGCGCGAGAGAACGATGTGTCCGTCGAGGATGGATCGGGTTTCGTCGGCGATGGGCTCTGTCATGTCATCACCCTCGACCAGAACGGTGTAAAGCGCAGTGATCGACCCCTTGTCATTCATCCCCACGCGCTCCATGAGCCTGGGCAATGTGGCAAACACACTGGGCGGGAAGCCCCGGCGGGTGGGCGGCTCGCCGGCTGCCAGGCCAATTTCACGAAGCGCCCGGGCAAACCGGGTGACGCTGTCCATCAGGAACAGTACTTTTTTCCCCTGGTCGCGAAAGTATTCGGCGATGGCAGTGGCTACGTAGGCAGCCTTGGCCCGCTCCATCGAGCTGCGATCCGAAGTCGCACAGACGATCACACTGCGTTTGCGGCCTTCGGGACCCAATTCGTGCTCGAGGAACTCACGCACCTCCCGCCCCCGCTCGCCGATCAATGCCACGACCGTCACGTCGACCGCCGCGCCCTTGACCAGCATCCCCATGAGCGTGGACTTCCCGCCACCCGCAGCGGCGAAGATCCCCATGCGCTGTCCCTCGCCGCAGGTCAAGGTCGCATCAAGAACCCGAACGCCCAGCGGCAGCGGCTGCTCGATGAGACGGCGGGTGAGCGGGTCCGGTGCAGGCGCCATCACCGGATAGAACTTGTCGGCCTTGATCGGTCCCAGCCGATCGGAATCCATCGGCCGCCCCAGGCCGTCGAGCACACGCCCCAGCAAGCCCCACCCCACAGGAACCATGTGCGCTTGCCCGGTGGGAATGACTTCGGTGGATCCGCTGATACCGGTCATTTCCCCCAGCGGCGTGAGGAGCGCCGAATCCTTGGCCAGACCCACCACTTCGGCCTTGATCTCGAACCCATCGCCGGGATTCCGCAGGACGCACACCTCGCCAACTTTCACGTGGGGCACGACTGCCTTCACGATGGTCCCCACCACCTGCACAACACGACCCTTGATGCGCAGGGTGGTCAGATCGCGCAGGGCCATCGCCATCATGTCGATCACATAGTCGAACTGCCGCATACGGGAAGTGCCTGTTTGCATGGTGGCTTGGCCTCAAGAAGTCCTGCTTCCCAGAACACGCTCGAAGGCTTGGCGCAGGGCCGCGAGCTGGGTCTCGAGGCTGGCCTCGACCACGCCGATCTCGGTCTCGAGCATGCAGGCATCCCCTTCGAAACGATGGTCGCCCATGACCTCGATCACCTCGATCCCTGGAAATTCGGCCTTCAGTTCAGCGATCCGTTCCCGCACGAACGTGGCCTGGTCTGGCGCAACGCGCACGGTCACCTGCTTTTGGCTCCTGGCTACCGCCAGCACATTGCGCACGGTGATCAGCACGCGCTCCTTGTCGCCATACCCATGGATGACCGTCCGGACCGCGTCCATCACCAGATCGACCATGCGGCCTTCGAGACGAGCGAAGAAGTCCACCTGCCGTGCGACGTTTTCGATCAAGCGCTCGGCCGCCTCCATACGCGCCTGCTCCTGGCCCTCTGCAAAACCTCGGCGCTTCTCCGCCTCGAGAGCCGCCTGAGCCTGCCCCACGATCAGGTCAGCCTGCTCGCGGGCCGCAGCCATGACCGCCTCGCTGTCCGCCAGGACTTGCATTTCATCGGCATGCAGTACCTTGCGCCCAGGTTGAACCTGGATCGCGAGGCTGCGGGTCGGCGTCAATGGAGGGCGGGGAAGTGCGAAAGCCATGAGGCATCCAGTTCGCGAAGAAGCGCTATGCACACACCCAGCGCCTGGGGAGGTTCCGACAGGCCTGCGGGAAGCGCGAGACCATTTCCGGGTGGAAGAGGAAGCCGCAGCGAACCGCGCCGTGCCACGGGTACCGCACCGGCTGCGAACGCACAGGCCAGCAGCAAGCTTCCCCAAAGTTGCGCCTGGTTCACGGCATCCTCCACCTGGACACGCGGCGCTTGGGCGTCGCCGGCCCACAAGCGGGGCGCGGTCCGCCGGACGAAGTCCATCGACTCGGCGCCGAATTGCTGCTCGAGCGCCGCAAGCTCACTTCGGACGATGATCCGCCGGATGCCAGGCCCCAGCAGCAGCAACCCCGCAGACTGGAGCAAGGCACTGAACAGATTCGGCGGCGCGATGCACAAGGGCAAGGCCGGGTCCCGCGGGTCCTGGATCCAGCCAAGGTCCAGCTGCGCATCACGCAACATTGCTGCCGAAAGATGCCGATGCAAGATGGCTTCACCATTCAAATCGGAAGAGGAATCGGTGAGGTACCGCATCCCCTCTTCCAGGGTTCGCCATGCGTCAGGCCCCAGAGCAGCCCAGCTTGCGAGCCAGGTGGGGTGTGCCAGCGAAGAAGGCAATGCATTGGCCCGCAGCAGAGCCGGAGCGAGAATGGCCGCCGAACCCAACGCCAGGCCATCCTGGGTGCCCGCATTCGTCACATCCGTGTCCGTTGGGTCAGGGAGCGATTGCAGCCTGATCAGAGTGCTTGCGAGCCAATCGGGACCTGTCAAGCTCGCCATGCCTTATCCCCGCTCGAGTCGCGCCCGGACGGGAGCGGGCAACCACCGAGCCAGCCGCCCCTTTCGCCAGGCGACCATGCCGCCCGCTGCCACGAGGCAGAGAAGACCCAGCAGGAGGAGGATCAGCTGCCATCCCATTCCGCCTCCTGCGCCGTCAACGGCTGCAGGGGCCTGCTGAGTCGATTCGGCACCCCGCCCCACTGGACTCAGCTCATTGGCGGGCACGGATGCCGCCGGTGCGATCACAAGGCCGGGGGCTGCAGCTGCGGGCTGCACCCGCGCGCGCTGCGACTGGCTTGGCACCATCACGATGGTGAGCTTTTCGGCCGAAAGCCCAGGAATGCTGTTGAGGACCAGGCGCCGAACGAGGGGCTGAAGGCCTTCGATGTCATAGCCGTCCTGGTACTTCAGGAAGACCGCCGCGGACGAAGGCTGGGGCGCTTCGCCACTGGCGCTTCGTTCGGGCAGGACCACGTGCACACGGGCCACGATGACACCGTCGATCTGGTTGAGGGTGGCGCCCAGCTCCTGCGAGAGCGCATAGAGGTAGCGGGCACGTTCCTCCAGGGGTGAGGAAATGAGCCCCTCCTTCTTGAAGACCTGCCCCATGCCGGCGAACTTCTCCCGGGGGAGGCCCTGCTCTCGAAGCAGGTCCACCGCGCGGCCTACCTGGTCAGCCGCGATCTGAAGGCCCACCATGCCCTCTTTTCCGGGGATCTTTTCTGCGGAAATGCCGGCGTTCTGGAGGGCGCCCAGGACCTCGTTGGCATCGGATTCGGGCAGGGCAGCCATCAGCTCCACCTTCGAGGTGCAAGCAGAAATCAGCAACAGGGCCGCCAGGCTAGAGCCAATGGCAACAACCCGCCAAAACAACTTCATTGCATCTTTACCAGCTGATTGGTGTTGTCGATGGCCTTGGCCGTGCCCTTGCCAATCGTCTCGAAGAGGAAGGCGAACTCCACCATGTCCCGTTGGAGCGACATCATCTCTCTGAGCGGAGGGAGCGGAACCTCCGCGGCAGAAGTTCCCGCGGGTGGCTGACCGGCCCGGCGGATCGCCTCCCAAGACTGGCTCAGGCCGCTGCTGAGGGTGTCCGCCGCATTGGCGAGGGCGTCGAAGAAGTCCTGGGACGGACGAACCTGCCCGCTCGCTGGTCCGGCGGCCAGATCAGCAGGGCCCACAAGATCGTCAGAGACAGGCCCTTGGGCCAGAAGACGTTCAAAGCGGCCGACAAGCGCGGCATCCGGAACCGGCGCGGCAGCAGGGACTGCCGCGACGCCCGACGAGGAGTCCGGCACAAGCGTTCCGTTGAGCTGGCCGACCAGAAATGCGGGATCCATGGGGCCTCCTACTTTGCTTGTTTCGAAAAATCAGTGTTGCGTCCAGCAGGGCTCAGGATGACAGTGCCGTTGGCTTGTGTGCCAGCAACTCCATGGAAAGCGGGTGCTCGCCGGCCTGGCGTAGCGCCGCATCGCTCTCTTTCTGCCGCTGCATGGCCCGCAGCACCAGACCGCGGAAGGCATGGAGGTCGGGATGGTCTTCGGACCGCGACAGTCGCAGGCCCCGGTCGGTGGCAAGCAGCGCCTCGGGCAGGCGCCCCACCGCGAGCCGCGCCATTGCCTGGCCCGCATATGCCATGGAACGCCCGGGGTGACTGCGCTCGATGGCGGCGAAGATCACTTCAGCGGTATCGATATCGCAACTGCGCGCTGCCATGAGTCCGACCTGGGCCAGGCAGCGGATGGTTTCATGCGCGAGCGGAATCACTCTTTCCATCGGGACCTCCCTGGCGATCGAGCAAGGTGAGAAGTGCCTGGACACGTTCCGGGACACGGCCTGCGACTTGGTGAGCTTCGCAGAAGGCCTCGGTGAAGATCAGAAGCAAGCGAGCTTCCTTGCTTCGGCCACTGCGCAACCAGCACTCGGCCAAGTCGAGCCCATTGCGTGGATTTCCGGGCTCCAGAAAATCAATCACCTGGAAAAATTTGGCGGCTTCCTCGAGGAAGCCGAGTTCGCGCCGGACGGTAGCCAACGCGCGGAGGTAGCGAACGTCTCCCGGCCGCAGGTCGCAGACCCGGGTCAGGACAGCGTTAGCACGCAGGAAATCGGCCTGGCCGACCAGCCGGAGCGCCACCGAGTAGAGACGCTCCACCTCTTCGTCCTCGAACTCTCCACCAACCCCTTGATCAGCGATCGCCTGGGACACATGCGCCGCCATTTTGCGCAGGTCTTCCAGGGTCAGGACTGAAGCGGCGGATGGGGTGTTCACCGACGTACGCTCGGAGTCGTTCGAGAGGGTCATACGTTCCCCATGCCCTTTATCGCACCTTGCATGTCGGCCGTGACACGATCGAGGCTGCTGGCTGAATTGGACGCATCGCCAACAGCACCTTGGCTAATTGAGTCCCCGGTCTGCTTCTTGTCCTTGGCGACATCGATCTCGGCCTGGTTGGTCGTCAATTCCAATTGAGCCACGTTTTCGGCAACCTGTGCATCGATCTGCGCAGAGGTATCTCCGGTGTTGATCAACCCAGCTGAGGCTTGTGCAGCCACCTGGGTCTGTGTTGCATAGTGGCCCATCCGAGTGGATTCGATGGATTTTGTTTCCGACTCAGCCAGAATTTCCGCTTGTTGGTTCATTGCGGGGGCATCACCCTCCAGTTCTCCCCCCTGCCTGAATTCTCCCTGGGCCTCGGCCTTGGCGGCAATCTTGGCCTCTTTGGATAGTTGAGCGGACCTTTCAGTGGCATACCCACCAGCTCCAGCGATTCCGGCCTGAACCACACCCGAAGCGATCTCGGTTCCAACCCGCTGCATCCGGACGGCTTCGAGCTTCCTGCCTTTTTCCTCGAGGGCTTTGACAGAGTCCATGCTGGCATCGAACGAGACCGTCATCGAATGGGCGCCTATGTCTGCGCCCAGTCTGCCCCTGTCAAGGGCATCGCGGACGATGCCTCGCTTCAAACGAGCCAAGATGTTGGCGTACGACATGCCCGCTTCACTTGCCTTGCTGGCCTCCTCCATCGCCTGCATGAAGGCCGTGGGATAGTCGTCATGGATCTTGGTGACGCCGCGCTGGAATGCATTTTCGAGGCTCTGGAATCTCTGCGACCCTGGGTCATGGCGCGCCTCATACTTCACCAGCTTGGACAGCGCATCTCCTCCGACGAAGACATCGTCACCGACCCGACTCTCATCGAGTGAGTCCAGCAGGCTGTTGATGGTCGCTTCATCGGCCACCAAGGTCATTTGACCGTCTTCCCCCATGAAATACTGGGGCTCAGCACCTACCGTGCTCGATTTGACCAGTTTGACGTCTCCTGCACCGGCGACAAAGTTGTATGCCGTCGAATGGCTTACGGGGGGGGCCTGGTTATTGACTGGCATGGGACTCTCCTGGCTTGGGCAATCTGATCGGGAATGAGGGGCAGTTCTTGCGGGGGTTCGACAGAAACTCTTACTTGGCGCGGTCGCGTCTAAGCAAGCATCTCTCTGCTCGATTCGGCTTCGGAATCGAACATCCGGATGAAGCTCTCGAAAAGATTGCTCTCCTTGCCGACAACCTGCGTCACATATGTCATCAGCCGGGTCAGGGAGTCTGCGGCCAGCTCCATCAGGAGCTTGGACGAATCCACGGCGGCCTGAGCGTTGACCTCATCGATTTGGGCGGTCATGGTCTCGTAGGTGACGCCGGCCTGTGCGCCACTGGCTTCAGCACTGGTGATCTGCATGACCGTGTTCACTCGCTGGCAGTTCCTGAAGGTCTTCTCCATGAACTCCGCATCCATGGCATCAGCCATCTTGTTGGCTGCTTTCTTGTAGGCAAAGATCATCAGTGCCACGGTCAGGACGATGGAGATGATGGACACGGCGAGGAGCACCTTTTCATCCGTCACACCTGCAGCCGCCACGATATCGGTCAACATGCCCGGCAGGTTTCCCTGGAAAAAATCATCAAAGATCTTCCCGTATTCCTTGTTCAGACTTTCGATCCCGAAGGGGTTCTTTCGATCTTCCACCTCGTAGGCAATGCTCCCGGAGGTATAGACGGCCGTCGTGATCGCAAGCAAGGTGGAAATGAGCGCCGCCATCAACGTCACTGCAGGAGCCGCTGCAAGGCCTCCCGATGCCACCACGGCGGCTATCGCAACGTAAGCAGCTGCAGCGGCGATCACCAGCATGGCCGCTTTCATGACCCACCCAGGCAGGTGCTTGAGCAGGCTGTCTGCCGCAGCCCTCATTTTTTTCAGTAAGTCCAGCGTGTCGTTGACGAGTTTTTGCACCTGGATCTCGCGCTCGTCCCGCTTCACCGCAATGGTCTTGTTCGCGTTTTTCATGAAGTCTTTGTTGACCAGCTCCATCAGCAGCTTCATCGCGATCATGGCGTCCCGAATGTTGTGCGGCCCGTCGGGAGAGCGCAGCTCCAGATCCTCTGCCGGGGGTGATGTCGCCATCTGCGGGGTCTGCATTCGCGCCACTCGCCGAGGCGAAGGATTCGAAAGCGCGCCCGCCGGAACAGGTGCGGCGGCAGAAGGGCCATCCTGTTCGGGCAGCGGGCTCTGCGGCGGTTGTCCGGCATTCCAGGTCGTGCCGGATGGGGAGGTACTGCCTTCGCCGAATGCGATGGTCATTTGGAGGCTCCAGGGAGAGGGGAGGGGTCGGAAAGCTGCAACTTGAGCAAGGCTTCGGCACGCAGACGCCATGCGGCGTGTCTGTCATCGGCTTCCTGGACGATGGTCTGCAGAAAACCGACTGCAGCCTCGCGCTCCCGCTCAGCCAGCAGGCATTCGGCGAGCCGGAACATGGCCTCAGGGTTGTCTGGCTCGATCAGGACGAGGTAGGTATAGCGCTCGATCGCGTCACGGAGATGGCCCATCTTGTGAAGACAGGTTGCCAGCGCATGCTGGAACTTCGCCTTCAGGGGAGCCAGCGTTGCAAGCGTTCCAAACACCTTGAGCGCTTCCTTCAATTTCCCCTGGCCGTACAGGTGGTGGCCCAGGAAATAGACCAGGTCGAGCTCTTCGTCATCGAGGCCGAGCAGCTCGCCGATCGACTCTCCCTTTTCTATGCGCGCGATGAGGTCGGGAATCAGTTCAGGAGGCAAGGCCTGGGCGAGCGCTTCACCGGGAGACATGGTTGGCGTGGCCATGGTCCTCTCCTCAGCCCAGGAAGTTGCCCATGATCTTTGCCAGATCCTTGGCCAGGCTATCGATGAGGTTGTTCGCCATCTGGACCAGCGAACTTTGCTCGCCCGTCTTGTTGGCGAGGCTGGAGCCGAGCTGGCTGATGTTTTCGCCGTCACCTGCAACGTCACTTCGGACACGCTGCTGGGCCCCCCGGATCACGGCGATGTTGCTGCTGAGCGAGAGCCCGTTGGTGACGCTGCGGGTGTAATCAGGACTGATAGTTGTGAGTATTGACCCGCACGATTGACTGAATGCGCGATCGAACTTGGCGAGAACCTCACGTTCTTCAGGGCTTCCGCTCTTTTCGATTCGCGCCCTGAAAACGTCGAGGTTATCGATGAATTGCCCCAAAGTTTTTCTGTCATATACGCCGACAGGTCCACCTCCAGTTCCAGCAATTATTCCAAGCTCTGCCCAACCAATTCGCTCAGATGCTCCTTGAAACTGCACATCGAAAACAGTAATGTCGTCGGTCGTACCCCATTCAATAATCGAAGCGCTTCGGATGGCAGCTTCTCTAGCGACCTCTTCAGCATTGGCCTGGGCATCCGGCCCATTGAAAGCGAGGGTGACCACCGTCGAATCACCCACCAGACCGAATTTGCGCTCTGGGGGCGGCTCGAAATTCACAGGGTCGACTTGCCCCACGTACGGGCAATAGCCCAATTGATTGGCCAGGAAGTTGATCTTGTAGACCAGCGCGATGGCCTTGGCCTTCTTGGTGGCGTCCTGGATTTGCTCGATCGTTCCCGTCTCGCCGGTCATCAGGGTTTCAAGTTCGGTGATCGCTGAGTCCAGCTCCTTGCGCTGCTTGGCTCTCTCGTTAGCAGTTTCCAGGTTGATCTTGGCCGTCAAGACCGCCCGCATGCCACGCGCCGCGACCATGATCATCATGGCTGCAAATGCGCCAGCTACCGCTGGGAAGACATGGGATCCGAAGGCCTCCGCCTGATCGATGTCGGCTTCAATCCAGTCGCTTTCCCTTTGCAGTGCCGGAGTCGGAGGAGTCGGAGTGCCGGATGTGGCGTTGGATACGGACATGGTATGAGGGGCCCTGTGAACGAAATGACCGTTGAAATTGCAGTCTGTGGCGCCTCAGATCCGGGCCTTCAGGCGGTCCCGGAGGACACGGGGGACAGGCGGGATTGAGGCCCTCACGGCCTCATCCACCAGTCCCGGGGCGATTCCAGCTTGCCCCAAAAGCGCCTGGGCTTTTTCACGCACCTCGGGTGACGCATTGGCAACAGTGGCTTCAGCCCACTGGAGGTCAATTCCCAGTGCGCCAAGACGAGCCTCAAATTCACGTTGGTATGCAAGTGCGGCATCGACCTGCTGCAGCGCCTGCGCCACGATCTGCTCGGTCTGGTCGGCGGTGTGTTCCATAGCGGGCTATCAGTAACTCCCCCGATGAACGAAGTTCCCGTCCCGCGCGGGCCGGAACCGCCCCCATTCCTCGGTTACTACCCTTCGCCATGAATCCACGCATCGACGGTCCTGTGGCCACCCAGGCCGTCCCCAGCCTGGGAACGGGGCTTTCCGAATCCCTGCGTGGGCAATCTGGAAAACTCCAGGGTGAGACGGTTCAGGTCCAGCCCCCCGGCGAATCCGTGCTTGGCGATGCCGCAGAAGAGGTGACGATGCTCTTTGCCGAGAAGGCGGAGAAGCAACGCCACGAAGACCGTGTGGTGAAGGCCACGGGCCACCCTTCGCTTGCGGCGCTTGAGCAGATCAACGCCTACCTCGATAGCGCGCACAAGGACGCCAGCAAGAGCGACAACCAGCAGGCGCTGGAGCAGACGGCCCAACGCCTGCTCCAGGCCGGGGGCGAGAATCTCTACGCGCTGGCCCGGAGCCACCCGCGCTTCCAGCAGGCGACCGAGCAGTTCCTGCTGTTCCAGTTCGCACGCCAAAAGGGCGCCGAGCAGGGTGTGGACGCCGAGGTCTTGCGTCGTCTCGACGCTGCGATCGCCGACCTCGATCTGCTTCACGGGGACCAGATCCAGACCAACCTGCTCACCATCGAGCCGGCGGCGGCGTATGCGCAGACTTCCCGGGAAGTCGGCCGCTTCCAGGGCTCCATCAAGGAAGTGCTGGGCGCGCCCACCATGGCCAAGGCCCTCCAGGAGGTGCTGCAACTGGCCGGCCAGTCGGGCCAAAGGCTGGACAGTGCCCTGGACAACCTGATGAAGGCCCTGGGCGCCTGCATGGGCACCGGCCTCACCACTCAGGAAGGGCTTCTGGAGACCGTGGTGAGTGACCTGTTCCACCTCAAATCCATGAACACCGTCCTGGCAGCCTGCCGCGAAGTGGTCAAGAAATTGGGGCGGGAGGACAGCGACGAACCCGAGAGTCGGCAGGAGCGGGAAGGAAGCGACGGAAAAAACTCGAGGAGCTCACGTGAGCGTAGCCACTGAGGCAGGCGTCGATGTTCGGGCTTTCGACCTGCTCAAGGAGTTGGTGGCGCTCACCTCCGAGCGATGGATTCATGCCGGGCGGTTCAGCGCACTGGCCCAGACCTGGGCCCCCGAGAGCATCGGTTCGCAGGTTCGATTCCTCACCCAGATCAAGGGCGTGCTCCGGTCGATTCCAGTGCAAGCCTTCCCCGACGCCGATGCCCGTTTTGCTGCCCTCAATGCATTGCAGGAGGCGCTGGACACTCTCATCGAGCGGGAAGAAGAGGATTCCACCGGGAGCAGCCCATGAACGGAAGCACCGGTTGCGGCGGATGGAAGGCATGAACCATGGACTGGATCGCAAGCACCCTGGCTGAATTCGGGCGGCAGATCGGTATCGACAACCTGCAAGCCGACGACGAGGGACGCCTCAGCCTCCAATTTGAAAGCGGGGGCCAACTCTCGATCGAGCAGATCGAGCGGTCGGGGCAGGACGAGCTTCTGATTTTCTGGATGACGCCGGTGGGCTACCAAGCGGGCACCTGGGTTCGGGCCGCGCTGGTTCGCTGCCACGACGAAGGCCTCACGGCCTGGCCGGTCCAGGTGGGCTTGCGTGGCAGCGGTCCCGACACGATGGGACTTCTCCTGGTCCGCACACCAGCGCGCGGCTTCACCCCCCAGACCCTGGGCCAGGCAGTCGAGCACATGAGCCGCTGGGTGACCACCCTCCGCAGCGTGTCCTGATTTCCTCGTCAATTTTCACAGCATGGCCACTCTGAACCATCTGCCGCAGCCAGGCAATTCGCACACCGGCCTGCGCTTCCGTTTCGATAGGGGCCTGGACTCCGTCACGTCACAGGAAACCCCCCCTCTGCGACTGCCCGACGGGCAAGCGACACCGGCGCCCGATGTCCGCAACCAGGCGGCTCTGGAGCGGCTGTTGTCCGTCCCAGACCTGGACAGCCTTGTGGAGGCAGCCATCCGGCCATCGGTCGGGGACTCTGCACTGTTGCTGCCTGGAAACTTCGCGAATGCCCTGGGCAGGGCACGGGCCAACTTCCGCCGCAATCTGGCTGGACGTCAGATGGAAGGCAGCCGGCGCCAGCGACGCCTGAAAAAGGCGATCAGCGTTCTGGAGGAGCAGGAAGACCTGCTCGGTCTGTTGTGGACCTACCGCAATGCCCTGTACGCGGGGTGAAGCCATGCGGGATGACGAACGGCAAGCCCTGTCCCTTCTGGCGTTCGTGCTGCTTCAAAACGGCCGCCCGGAAAAAGCTGCGGCCCTGATGGACGCCTTGGACGCAGTTCTGCCGGCGCACCCTCCCACCCTCAAGACACTGGCGGTAGCACAACTGCGGAGCGGGCAAGCAAGCAACGCCCTGCAAACCCTTGACCGCCTCGAGCTTCTGGGCGAGTCGGAACCGCTCCTGGACTTGCTGCGCGCACAGGCACTGGCCGCAGCCGGACAACGAAGCCAGGCGGAGACCGCGATGGCGCACTTCCTCAGGCAGCGCCAGGAGATGACCCCATGAATGAACTGAATGCCCGCCTTCAGAAGCTGGTGCTCCTGGCCACCAGCCGCAATGACATCGTGCTGGCGGTGATGCTGGTGGCGATCACCTTCATGATGATCCTGCCACTGCCGACATGGCTCGTGGATGTCCTGATCGGCGTCAACATGACCACCGCCGCCCTGCTGCTGATGGTGGCGATGTACCTGCCCTCGCCCCTGGCTTTTTCGAGCTTCCCCTCGGTGCTCCTGGTGACCACGCTGTTTCGTCTTGGCATCTCCATCGCCACGACCCGGCTGATCCTGCTCAATGGCGACGCGGGACACATCATCCATACCTTCGGCAATTTCGTGGTCGGCGGCAA
>JACCDT011406876.1_pt1 | contig 13642 bp, 34 predicted proteins | sample 7446291 | NCBI WGS metagenome assembly JACCDT01 (sample SAMN15323446, study PRJNA562643) | freshwater metagenome | isolation source: river surface water | place: USA:Blue River Watershed | collected 2017-08-17
CGATTGCGGCGGGATCGGCTCAGGAATGCGTCAGGAGGGCAGAAGATGCAAGAAAAAAATGTGGGCAGGATGGAAAAAAAACAAAAGCAAGCACGAACACGCACTGCCGCCCGGCAGGTGCATGATGAATTAGTATTTGACTGTCCAGATGAGCATGTAGATTTTGCCACACGAGAGGTTAAGTCTATTATGGAGACTTCGCATCGGTTTTCTGTTCCGATTATTGCGGACCCAGGAAAGGGTCGATCTTGGTTGGAGGCTAAGTAATGGCTAGAGGAGTAGAACTCAAACTACGTGAGCGCGAGGTTCGTGAGAACTTCACCATTCGGCTGAAGCCGGACGTGGTAGCCCGTATCCAGCGTATCAAAGACGCGATGAGGAAAGAGGGAAAGGTCATTTCCAGAAGTGAGATCATTGAGCAGTTTTTGATTGCAGGCTTGGATCAGTTTGTAGAGAAGTAATCCGCTCCCGGTTCGATTGGCGCTGCTTTGCGCTGGACCTTCTCCGCCGGAATATGCGCGGCGAATACTCCGCACAATTCGGCAAGCTGATCTGCAGAAAGCTTCTTCTGGATCCCGGCAGGGATTTTTTCCAGATGCGCGATCGATGCGCCTGCAAGTTTTGTTACCTTGTTCAGTTTTGTTTTCGTAAGCATGGGGTGCCCCCTCCGATGTGGGCGGCGATTAGACTACCACACTTCTAAGAAAGTTGCAAGCGCGTTATTCGCTTATTAACGGTTTTTCGACAAAATAAACAGCGCTGCGAGCGCCGCGCCTGCATACATGAGCGTTTCGGATCCGCTTTCCAGCTCTTTCGCTTTCAATCCAAGCCTTTCATTGTCCAGCTGGATTGTGACAGCAGCCTTTTTCATCTGTTCGATTTCGTCTGCAAGCTTCGCGTTCTGTTCTGCGAGCGGGGCGGTTGCTGCTTTGACAGCATCAAGCCGCGCCTGCTCTTCCGGCGTGAGCGCAGGCACGTTAGGCGCTGTGGTTTCGTCTCCGCGAATATACATTACTTCAACCACCAGCCAAGGACAACGCCGGCCGCAAGTGCGCCCAGAATGTATGGCGTGACTTTTTCTTTGCAGGCTTTCTCGCACGCATCGCACGCGGCCTGCGGGACATACCACGGGCAATCGCCGTTTAGCTTGATGATCATTTCAGCACCAGCAACGCAAGGCCCGCCAGAATAACAATTGGACCAAGAAGTCCATAGTTTGTCCGCCATGTGACCGATACGCCAGATGTAGGACGTAGATTGTATATCTTGTCCTGATCCCGTGGGTTTGATAGCTCAAATTCCAGCGTCTTGATTCCGTGCGAATCTCTCAGGATTTTTGCGGGAGTAAGATGAGGGACATTTTGCAGAAACCATCTATCAACATTTTCAGCAACACCGGTTACTGTAAAAACTATACTGTAGTTCATGTGGTTAACAGGAAAGCGCCTGCGGCGATGGCTGCTATCATTATCAATCGTTTCTGCCGCGCGTTTTCCTCCTCCAATTTTTGTTGCAGCGTTTTGTTCTGATCCTCCAGAGCGCTTTTGCGAATCGAAACAACAATCTGGTTTTGCTTCAGCTCTTGAGTCTGGCTCTCGGTTTCTTTCAACGCCTGCTGCACCGCTGCATCCTTCTCTGCCTCAATGCGCGCCTTGCGCTCTTCCTCTTTCGCGGCTGCCTCTGCTGCCTGCTGCTCTGCTTGAATGCGCGCATTCTCTGCGTTCGCGCGCTCCTGCTCTAGCCGCGCCTGTTCGGCGTCATGTGCGGCGGATAGAATCTGCAGCCAAGCCTGCCACGGCATACTAGTCGCCCCCCGGCAGCCATGAGGGCAGCCATGAGGGCCGCTCTGTAACGCGTCTTAGAGCCTCTGAGAGCGCTTCCTGCGCTGTGAGCAGGGCATAGACACTGCCTGCAGCGCCCGCGGCGTATAGAGCGGGCCGGATGCGGTCTGCTTTGCCGCGGTATCCATACGCGCCCGCAGCCGCGCCTGCAAGCAAGACCCACAGCCATTTGCTGTTTTCGTCTGCATAGCGGGCCGGTGTATTCGATGGCACATCGGCCTTTGTCAGGTAGTATGCAATCCGGACTTGCTCTTTTGCAGCTTCCCATGCCGGAGACCGGCCGGTGTAAACTAGTTCCCGGTATGCCGGGCGCTTCCCGTATTCAATCCAGCTCTGGCCCTTCAGCCCGGGCCTGTAGTCTACGTGCAGGTGCTTGTCTGCCGTGGGGATCCCGATTCCGAGGCCGTAGGGCGCCGGGTTCTGGTGGGACTGCAGGAAGACACGGCCGAGCGCCTGCCAGCCCGCCTTTGTGGTTCCCACAAAATCCACAGCGGATCCATTATGCGGCGGATCGTTTCGGATTACGCTGGAAATCCGAATGTCCGGCAGATTCGTCTGGTTCTGCAGCCAGCCGATGGCGTTGTCTACGCCCCACACGTCCACTGGATGCCCGCCCGGATGCGCGGGCCAGCCTTTGCCGTGCAGCGGGATCAGCTGCTGCACTCGGTCCAGCACAAAGGCTACACAGCGCTTTTCATTCTCTGATAGGGCAGACCATTCGCCAAGTGCAGCTTCCCACAATGGGAAGTTGACCTTGTCTTTTTGATTTCTCCAGCGCCAAGCGGCAGACAGACGGTCCTTGTCACGGTTCCACCAAAGCGCTGCCTGTAGTCTGCCAAGGTCATTCATCGGTAGGACCGTGGTTTAGAAAGTTCTCTCTGGTTCTCTGCATCTCTCAGGGGCCGGCATTCGGCCTCGAGCCATTCATAGCCCTGAATAAGCGGCTGGTAGTGCCATTGTGCGACGAAGTAACCGCCAGCCACGGCCCCCATCAGAAAAAGCAAGAGCGCTGCAAGGATGTTGAATACTGTTGTTCTCATGCAACATTTGACCGCCCGGTTCCGTATTTGTGCGAGCTTATTTCACAGCATAGCCAGCCGGAGGCACAGGATCAGCGCTGCGCCGAATCCGCCCCCGACCCACGACAGGCGTTCTGCCCATGTCGGGGCAAGCTCGGCGTTCTGGTTGGCCGCCTTGGCATTTGCCATCCCCCAGTCATAGTGATAGGTGCCGCAAAGAGCGTTTGCATGCTCGAGCTCGCGCACAGCCCGCGCCGGGATCAGGGCATGATCCGGCACGGTCGGCGGCAGCATCATCTTGTCATAATCGCAAAAAGGCGCCGGCTCATAGGCAGCCGGCTTAATCGGAGAACTCATGCAGCTTACGGAAGAATACAAGGGCACAAAACAGATAATGGACACGTAGCTATAACGGAGCAGCCAGAGCATGGCAAAGCGAACGGGCCGAATTTGCATCAGCGTTTCCATGGGTTTTCCACAATGGGCGCCCCGTTGATTTCTGTCACACAGTCCGGGTCCGGGTGCGCGAAGTATCCGCCAGCAGCGCCGAGGATCAGCCCGCAGAGAAAGACGTAGAGCTCCGGGCGAGACGTTAAGAGAGTTTTGATTTTCTGCAGCATACTCAGCCCCTTCTTTTCTCGTATTCTCTTTGCAGCTTGTTCTTTGGAAATGGATTGCGTTTAGTGCGCCGCGTTTGCGTGAACCGTGGAGCGGATGATCCAGAACCGGCTTTGCGGTCTTTGTGCGCCTGATAGTTCTGGACCTGCTCCAGCACATGGATCCATTCTCCGAGTCTGGCATAGTAGTCTTTCCAGACTCCGAGCGGGGCGCTTACGCGCGGCTGTTTCGGCGGCTTTGGTAGTCCAATCATTTTGGCGGCTCCCGGTCTTTGAGGCTTTCGGATTTGATGCGAACGGCGAACAGGACACCCTCACGGAGAGCGGGCACCATCAGCAGTATCCCGACACCACCCACAAGAAAGCGATAGGGGATCGACGCACCGCAGCACGGAACAAGGCTGCTTGATTCCGGCAGAAAACCGCCGGCAAAGAGCGCTGCCAATCCGGCAAGCACCCACGGAGATGAACGGAGAATCGCAGACTTGCCTTTGCTGCTCATGTTGTTACCAGCTTCATTGCAAAGAGATTTGCGTAGACTTCTGTGCCGAGAGATCCCGCCTGACCGTAACCGTTTGTGGTGTGCGTTGTCGCGCAGCGATGCTCCACAGTATAGGCGGTAGGACTTGCGGGCGAGACAACAGCAAACGCTACTGCCAGATTTTGCACAGATGCAGCGCCATTAAGGGCATTGCATGTTGGACCGAGGCCCACGGCTGCAGAGCCGTCCCATATCCGCAGCTGATGCGCGTTGACGTTGTATGCGGGAGCTACAGCCACAAGCAGGTATGATCCTGCAGAAAGTGTGGCGGCATTCGCCGCTAGACTTGCGCCGGTTATCGTATTCACAACCTCGGTGTTAAGCGTTCGTGTCTGCCATGCGCCGGACGTGAAATCGCCGCCGGCAGTTCCGCTGGCCTTCTGATCCTGCCACAGACCAAACTGCAGCGAAACGCCCGTAGTCAGCGCGGCAAGAACCGGATTTTGCAGCAGGTCCGCAAGCGATATACGCCATAGATCCTGCCCGCCAGCATAACAGACAAGCACGCTGTTTTCAATCTTGAAACCATACTGCGTGTTATTGTATGTGAGCGCGTTTTCTTGGACCCAAGTCATGAAACAAGCTCCGCGTTGACGGTGCATTGAGAGCCGAGGGCGAATTGAGAAAGGCCCGCAGTAGTAAACGAGAGATCCTCCCCATACGTTGGAAAGACAGACCCTGTTGTGTTGATGTCACACATCAAGATAAAGAATAGGTGCGTAAAGTTAGAGTTTTTGACTACGTTAACTTCAGGAATCAGCATGCCCTGAGAGTATGCCCCCACGACAGACAGCCGGGAGTATAGGCGCGAAACCATTGTTTCGCCCACCCAAGCGCCGCTGCTGCTGCTGGGATCGGTTATATTCAAAAGATTGATGGCCGCAGTATAGTCCTTGTCCTGAACCATGAGGCTGTATGCCTCCAGATCTGCTGCGCTTGCAATCGCTGTTGACGATCCGCCTGTTCCGAACGTTATACCGCCCGGAACAGCATAAAAAGCGCTTATCGTGTCCTGCAGCCATGTGTAATGGCTTTTAATGTCCCCGAGAGCCACATTCAACAGAAAGGAATTTCTTCCGGTTGTGGTTGTCGTTGCATCTGTTGCCTGTGACGTAGAACCGGAGTATCCGATGGCCAGATTCCTGATTTGCAGATTCTCAGAAGGGGGCAGGCTTACTACCCCGATCGTCATCTGAAGGTTGCTGGTAGACGCGCCCGGAGAGCGGACATACTGAAACCTGCATTTCTTAGAAATCTGGCGGAACACGGTTTTATTCCTGAAATCCCTGCAGCGCAAGCGTTATGTCTTGGGCAGAAATCGAAACACCCGCCGGCGTTGACAGATACAGCTGCACAGACTGGCCGCTTGCAATGACGATTGGATCTTTCAGCGGACGAAACAGAGCAGGCCGCGCGCTTGTGCGGTCGTGCCCGATAGTGCCAAGCGTCATATTTCCAACAATCAGCTTTCGATTGCTCTGTGTATCCTGCAATTCACAGGCTACAGACTCTTGGCCAGATGATCCGTCATAAGAGATGCAAAAGCTCTCAATCGTGAACGGGCCGCCCGCGTTATGCGTGATCGTTACGGCCAGCGCGTTAGACGTGCTGGCCGCAATAGAACCCGTGTTCCAGTTAGCTTCAAACAGCGGTTTGCGATTCATACTTCAAACCCTCCGCTTGATTTACTGACGCACTTCTGCAAGGTTTACGTTTGGGTATTCCTCAAGAACCGCTTTCAGCTGGATGATGTAGTTATTGGCTACAGCAGCCACAGAGACACCGGAAGGCAGCGAGAGCTTGAAACTCAGGTTGCGGCCGAAATCCACAATGATTGGAGGCGAAAACCACATGCCTTGCACGTTCGCGTCTCTGTTATACATTGTGTTGTCCTGCAGAGCGTATGGAACCACAGGCTTTGCAACGTTAGACGCTGTGCCGAACTGGTCAGCCTCGATCAGGATAGGCAGCGGCTTAATCAGATCGGACAGCATTGCAATATGGTTTGGCTCGCTGTCCAGGCTGATTGTGATTGTCGCCTGAGTGATGATCTGGTTAAGGGCGGTTGCAATGTCGCCGTATGTCGCAGACGTAATGTCTGTGATGGCAGCATAGCTGGCGCCGTAGATCGATGCCTGCAAACCGAGCAGGGCGCCACGGTTGCTGTAAAAGATATTCTGGCCAAGATTGTAGTTGCGGAGCGTAGACGCTTCGCTGTTGGCGAAGAAATCATATCCGGTGTTTCCGGTTGCCAGTGTCCATGTGGAGTAGGCCGACCGTTGATAGAAGCGGGTTTGCTGGCCCGCGATTTCGCGCATTCTCATTTTCGTTTTACCTCAATTTTTAAAAGTTCGTTCTTTCAGTTTACACCGAGCGACAGATAGTCCACTTCACGGGGGCCGCGCAGCGGATCAGAATTGGATCCGCGCATCGCGTAAGTTCCGGCCAGCGGATCGTTGTTGGATCCGCGAAGACCTACGCGGCTTGTCACGGCCCGAGTCAATGCCTGCAAATCCTCAACCGAGTTGATCGGGATTTCGAGCGCGTCGCCGCCGAGAGGCTGCAGAAGCGCGTTTACCTTTTCGCCGACTGCGGATTGCACTTGCGGCAGTTTCAGCACGGCACCGAGCGCAGAGATTCCAGCGCCCACAGCCACACCGGCCACAATGTCTTTGTTTTTGATCTTGGCTTTACCAAGCAGCATTGGCAGCGCAATCGCTGCAGCAGCGCCGGCGATAACGTCCGTGTAAGTGCCGGGGATTTTCTCGCGCGCCTGCTGGCGCACAAATCCGGCTGCCATCAATCCGCCCACGCCTGCGGCCGCGGTTTTGACTGCGTTTGTGATTTTCAATTTTTTCAGGATCTTCATTTTCTTTTTGCCTCACATTAGGAAAAGTGCAGCGGCCACACCGGCCGCGATAAGGAGCCACGGCATCTTGCCGCTGCTTTCGTTTGGTTGCTGCTGAACAGATGGCGGACTCCAGACGGGCGCGGCTGTGTTTTCTCCGATTCGCGCTGGAATCGTCAGAACCTGCCCCGGAAAAATCACGTTATACTGGCCGGATGCAAGATCCGATTCGCTGTATCGCGAAATCATAGAGCGATTCGCGCGCATCAAATCAATCAGCGGGACGCTGTAGCGCGCAGCAATTGCGCTCAGTGTATCGCCGATGCTCACCCGGTGGTAGTCCATTTTCTAGAACCATCCTCTGGAGCGCCGGCGAGTCCTGCGCTTGGGTGTTACGACCTTTCTGCGCTTTGTTCTGCGAACCTTGCGCTTTTTGGTGGCAAGGCGCTTCCGGGCAGGGGCAGAAATAGCTTTCAGCTGTTTACACAGCGCGGCCCATTCGCGTTTTTTCTTCGCATATGTTCGCCACGCCGAAAGAGTCTTTGTGGCTGGCGGCTTTGGTGCTGGTGGCAGCGTTCTGCGTTTGCGTGTTTTTCGTTTCATAATTTCACCTTTGCATCATCACGACAGCGAGCAGCGCTGCGCCTCCGAGAGCCACATACAGCATGGTATTGTCTGCCTGCGGCGCGGGCTGTGCGGCTCTCTGCCGATAGACTGGCACCGGGCGGTCGATATACTGCGGAACTCGAATGATTACGGGCTTGGGCGGCTGCGGCGCGGCAACAGACGGCGCGGCAGAAAATCCACCGATCAGATTTTTAGCCATCGGCAGCAGAGTCGGCAGGAGCATTTCAAGGCCCATTATCTGCTGCGCCCCTTCTTCTTGCCCATGAGCACAACGACCGCGAGCAGTGCTGCGCCTGCGATCAGCATGGTTTGATTTTTGTTTTGCGGTGCTGCCGGTGCGGGCGGCTCGTCACTGGAGAACGAATCGAAAGACCGATCCTGCGGTGCCTGCGGTATCAGCTCATTTGCAATCTGGTTTGCCTGCTCTTCAATGGCTGCAGCATTCTCAGCAAATCCGTCTGCGCCTTCCTGCGGCATCAGTCCGCCGGGTGTTCCGAGAGAATCGAGCAGGCCGCCGGCGGCACCAGCGGCTTTGTCCAGAAGGCCCGTGGCTGTGCGGCCCATGTCTTCAAACGGCTTGATGAAATTTTTAGCGGCCTTTGAGAAATCCGGAAGCTTGATCTTCATCCGGAATTTAGGCATTTTCATTTTCAGCTTTGGCAGCTTGATCTTGGGGAGCCGGACGCGAAGCTTCGGAAATTTGATTTTCGGAAGTTTGATTTTGAAAAGCCCGGCAAGGCCCGGCTTTTGAATTTCCATTTCGTCGGCGTAAAAATCTATAATCGCGGTGCCGTCTCGGTCTATGCCGTGAAGCACGCAATCACCGGACAACGCGGTGACAACAGACCCGGCAGGAATCGCGGCGAGACGCTGCAAGCGGGGGTCTCCCTCAAGGGTTACGAGCTTCACGGCGAAAGTTAGATGCTATTTCTCAGAACCTCGCAAGCATGAAATTTTTGATGCGCGCATTGCTGATGCACTGCTGAAACACTTTTCGATTTTTTTTGCCTCACTGCGGATAGAACTCTTTGCGAAACTGCTCTTGATACAGGCGAACACCGAGAGAGCAGCGATCAGAGTATGTCGCATCGGCCGGAACATATCCGCCGGATCCAAGTTTGATTTCCGGGTAAACATGATGGGGTGTTTCTCTTTCGCCGCACACTACAATGCGGTATGGGATGCTGTGCAATTCGCAGTATGCGGCCAGACACAATGTCTTGTCGTCACAATCGCGCGGCCCGGGCCAGTTCTGATTGAGCGTGTAACGCGGGCGGCTCATGTGTTCGATTCCTTCCGGGTCATCGTGATATGGCAGCCGCCGAACGTAGTCGTAAAACTCGAAAACGCTTTTTCCGGCGTATGGCTTGCAGTCTGCTTTGTGTTCGCGCGCCATCCGCAGCATTTCGCCGATTGTGGTTTCGTAAGTGCTTATCTCTTGCTCTCTGCGTGTCATACCTTCACCCCTTTCTCTCTGGCATTCTCCAGCACCCACGGAGGGACGCCGGCCTGTTTGCGGTGCTTCACGCATAGCCGGTGAAAGAGCAGCCTTGCGGCCGCTCCGTCTTTTGTGCTTGGATCTCTGCCCGCTTTCATCAGCTCGCGCAGCTGGCGTCTTGTTTCAGGATTTGCCGCCACGGATGACCTCCAGCAGGTAGGCGTTTTGCCGTTCGAACTCGGCATCCTCCTGCGCCGTTTGGGGCGCAGCGCTTCCCGTGTTATCTTTTGATGTTGTCTTCCTGATCTCTTTGTGCATCAGCCTTGATGCACCCCCCGCATCAGCCTTGATGCACCCCCCCGCATCAGCCTTGATGCGCTTAACAGATGTTGGCGCATCAGCCTTGAGACTGGACGTTTGAGTAGTAGTCTCAAGAATTGGGAGCAAAACGGCGTAGTGTCGAGTGCCCGTTTTTTTGTCAATAGCGGCGGGTGCAATCCATCCACACTGCTGCAGTTTCCTGATGTGCCTGTGCATGTTGTTTCGCGTGAGTCCGCAGTCCTCTGCGATCGTTGCCATGCTGGCCCACATGGTTTCGTTGTTCCCCCTGCGATAGGAAAGCGCTGTGTAAACCGCAATGTCCTGCCGCGATAGGCGAACGTCCTTTACAAGATCCAGAGGCACAGCGCCCCACGGTCCAACCGCGCCGCGCGTCATTTGCTGTGGAACCCCTTGCAGATTTCTGCAGCCGTCTTTCCATCTACTCCTTTTGCAATGAGGCTTACTGTGCAGCCTTCCATCTGTGCCGCGCGCCATCCGCAGCTGACAGCTAGCAGCAACGCCAGAAGAAACATGCGCGCGGTCATGATTCCACCGCCGCGCCCACCGCCGCGCGTGCTTGATGCGACCGCACTGCCGTTGCAAGCCTGCGACTGATCCAGTCTGCCGCCTCATCTCCACTATCGTTAAAATACCAGACAAACCCTTCTTTAGAGTAAAGCCGGGCCTCTGTTCTCTTTGTTAACACAATAAACCGAGATGTTGTAATTTCAACATGCGCGACAAATCCTTTTCCTTTCTTTTCAAGTGAGAAAATTTCTAGTATCATTTTGCTACCTCCAGCAAACGCGGCTCTGTTAGCTCGCGAATCTCCTGCACACACCAGTTCTTTCTGGCGCTCAATTCCTGCGCTTTGCGTTTCAGCTTCATGCGCTCTGCTTCCAGCTGGCCGATGGCCAGATAGAGCAGGCGCAGCTTCGCGCTTTTTCCTTTCGCCTGCGTAACTACTTTTGCGATTCCAGTTCTTTCACGACTTCCGCCCATTGTTCCTGCTCCTGCTTTGTGATTAATCCGAACTTTCCAAGCCTGCCCATCATCGTTTTAATCAGGAGTGACAGGAATTTCCGTGCTTTCTGATCCACCATTGTTGCTTACTCCCGCAAAGCGCATAACGAGCGCCTGCACAATCTCAGGGTTTTTCTCTATGAAGCCCGACAGAGCGGCCACAATCGGACTTTCCTCATCCGCCGGTTTTTCCGGCGGCAGAACTTGCGGCTGTCTGGCATACGTCCGCACAAGCTCTTTTCGTTCTTCGTGCAGTTCCGCGCGCAGCAGCTTTTCCTTTTTCCCTAGCTCGGAATAGAAATCGCGGGTGTTCTGCATTTGCTGTTCAAAAAACGCCCGTTGCTCTGTAAGCGCCTGCTGCGTCATCTGATCCCGCAGCAATAGCAGCTCTTTGAACTCCCGAGAAATGCCCATCGGCTGCGCTTCCTCCGGCAGCTCCGGGGGCGCATCAATCGTTATGCGGTTTGCATACACCGGTTTGTCTTCAAAGTCTTCGCCGCGCATGACATAGAGCTTCACCTCATAGTCCCCGGGCGGCAGATAGTCTGGAATTTCCTTCACGGGAAGGATGTGAGCCGCGCCGCTGCGGCCTGTAATTTCAAGCCGGAAGGCGCGCGCCTTCACGCTCTTTATTTCTTCGTTAGCTGTGTTACGGTCTATCATGCTTGATGTCTCCTCCGAGCTTTTTATATGCGCGCAGCAGTGTTGAGCGGGACGGGAGGGCAGGGAGTTTCCACTCTGCCTGCAGCTTGTCTGCGATCAGCTGCCATGTGTAGCCCCGCACCCGCAGATCAAAAACCCGCTGTTGAAAATCTCTGTTATCCGTGAGCCGCGAACGGTATGCGGCAAACGCGGCGGTCATACGGGGATCCCCAGCGCCAGAAGAATTGGCCGATGGTCCACGACCTGCCAGTCCAGAGAGTATGCCTCAAGGTGCAAGTGCGGTCCGTAGGAAAAGCCCACGTCCCCGTAAACCCCGATTATGTCTCCTTGTTTGACAAGCTGACGCAATGTGCAGCGGTTCTGCTCCAGATGCAGATACCGCCAGAACAGGTGCAGCCCGAATTGCCGGCGCAGCACACCGACTGGCGTTTCATGCTTGATGCAGACATAGTTGCCGGCAGTGTGCGGGCCGCTCCAGCGTTTGGCATGTTCGTATCCGTCGAAGTCGATGCAGACTTCACCCGGCAGAATGGCGCGCACCTCGCGCGCCGGATCTGCAGAAATATAGTCCGTTCCAATGTGCCAGTTCCGCTGGCCGTTTAACGTTCTCCAGCCAAAATGGCTGGAGACAATTGGACCTTTGACCGGGATCATGCGCGGACCTGCTGCGGTGAGCCGATCGTAGCGCCGACAATTCCCGTCTGTGATTGTGGCACATAGGTTAGCACCGCATAAAGAAATGGTTGATCCGTCTTCTGACGGCAGACGATTTGCTGCGTCAGTGATACAACCCCAAAAGGCTTTCCGTCGTTCACTCGCAAAAGCCAGTTATCCCATTGCGCGTTTATAGTCTGACACGCTAGAGACTCTTCGAAGACTGCTATTTTCATTTGAAAAACTCCTGTTGTCTGTGATAATGCGAGAGGCCTGCTGCAATTCGCGCAGCACCTCCGCAAAGGAAATTCTCTGCCTCGCGCCGGTTGTCCGGTGTTGGCGGTAGTATGTGTGCGCGCCCTGTTCGCTGCGCTCTCGAAAGATTTGTGTGTTGATTTTCATAAGCCACCATAGCCATAGCCAGAGCCAGAGCCATGGCCATCGCCAGAGCCATGGCCATAGCCATAGCCATAGCCATCGCCATAGCCATCGCCATAGCCATCGCCAGAGCCATAGCCATAGCCAGAGCCATAGCCAGAGCCATAGCCATAGCCAGAGCCATCGCCATAGCCAGAGCCATAGCCATAGCCATCGCCATAGCCATAGCCAGAGCCAGAGCCAGAGCTTATACCCGCCACACCGGGACTCCTTCAATGGATTCGCGCGCCGCTGGCGTTACATGCAGGATCTCGATTGCTTCCGTAAGCTCGACAACATCCACGGCCTGCGGGAACTTGCATTGCTTCGGCGCACTCGTGCCCTCCATTGCAAGTTGCGAAAGTGTTGCCGCGCCTTGCCAGTAGTAGATTCGGCGCGCATTCTGCAGCCGCACTTCACGGCCCTTGCGTGATACTAGCTCGCCGGCGAAAACTCCGGCAGAGTATGTCCTTACGATAACGTATTGGAGTTTGCTTTTCTTCATGTGATTTCCACTCCTTCAATTGAAACCTTTTTGCCGTGTTCAAACGCATCTATGTTTTCGATGCTGAACTCAGGCAGCGCAACCGTGTCTGAAACCGGATGCAATACGACTTCCGCTGTTGGCGAAAAGTCCTGTAGTTGTTCGATCAATTCGCGGACCGTCATTTTTCCCCCCAGAGACCGGCGACGATCTTGCGGCATGTCTGTTCTACATGCGAGACTCCTTCTGCAATGAGCGCCCGAGCTTCGCGGGAGATTTCGCGGCGCAGGATTTCGCCCACGGCAATTTCCCCATCATTGAGAAAGGACTGGTATTTATCGCAGAGCCTCTCGATTGATTCGGCGCCGTCCCGCATCTCATGCGAAAGTCGGCGGATGCTTCCAAGTCGGTCGACTGTCAGCTGTTCGCGGTTTTTTTGTTTTCGTTTCTGCTGCTTCAGGTCATCGATAGACCGGACAGCAGGCAGCCGTGCTGGTTCGTGCATAAGCTTTCCTCCGATCCCATACAATTCGGAGCCGGCTTTGCGCCGGAAAATCACCCAAACGGCCGAAATCTAACTAGACATAAGATCAGTTATGTCTAGAATCAGCCTTTCGGGACATAAAACGGCACTTTTATGTCGTTTTACTCCTGATTTTATGTCTCGCGATTGCGGCGGGATCGGCTCAGGAATGCGTCAGGAGGGCAGAAGATGCAAGAAAAAAATGTGGGCAGGATGGAAAAAAAACAAAAGCAAGCACGAACACGCACTGCCGCCCGGCTCTATGCAATGCGGCGCGCTAAAGCCTTGATGGCTGGCGCCGGTATGTGCGCCATAAAAAAGCCGGCGCAATCCTGCAGCGAATCCCGATTGCGACATGGCTACATTCGCACACTCTCTGGGAAGTACCGCCGTCTTGAGTCCTACCGGGACTACTATGATGGGTCAATGGGGCGCGTTGCGGTTAACACTATCGTCCAGGGCGGGGCGGCCGACTACCTGAAGTTATGTATGGTGCGCGCTAGAAAAAGATTTAAGGGGACAGGTATAAAAATGATTATGCAGGTGCATGATGAATTAGTATTTGACTGTCCAGATGAGCATGTAGATTTTGCCACACGAGAGGTTAAGTCTATTATGGAGACTTC
>JACCDT011922107.1_pt1 | contig 13634 bp, 7 predicted proteins | sample 7446291 | NCBI WGS metagenome assembly JACCDT01 (sample SAMN15323446, study PRJNA562643) | freshwater metagenome | isolation source: river surface water | place: USA:Blue River Watershed | collected 2017-08-17
GACTACCTCGTTCTTGGTGTGTACTTCATCTTCATGCTGACGATCAGCTGGGTGTTCCGACGGTTCGTGACGAACGTGAGCGACTACTTCCGCAGCGGGGGGCAGATCGTGTGGTGGATGGTGGGGGGCTCGGCCTTCATGGTGAGTTTCAGCGCGTGGACCTTCACTGGGGCGGCGTCGAAAGCCTACGCCGACGGCTGGCCGATCGCGGTGATCTACATCGCCAATGCATTGGGCTTCGTCGCCAACGCGCTCTACTTCGCCCCGCGCTTCCGCCAACTGCGGGTCGTCACGTCCGTCGAGGCGGTCCGGGAGCGCTTCGGCCGCGCCAATGAGCAGATCTTCACGTGGCTCCAACTGCCGACGGGCACGATCTACGCCGCGATCTGGCTGAATGCGCTCGGGGTCTTTTTCTCCGCCGCCTTCGGCCTCGATCTCACGCTGACCATCGTGGTCACGGGGGTGGTCGTGCTACTGATGTCGCTGGTCGGTGGGAGCTGGGCCGTCGTCGCCTCCGACTTTATCCAGGTACTGATCCTGATGCCGGTCTGCGTCGCGGTGTGCGTGCTCGCCGTCGCCAAGGTCGGCGGGCCTGCCGCGTTCCTCGCCGCCGTGCCAGAGCACCATCTGGATGTTGGCGAGCTGTTCTCGCGGGACTTCCTGCTGTTCTGGTGCGTCGCGATGCTGGTGAAGCAGTTCATGTCCACCAACAACCTGATGGATTCGTCGCGCTACCTGTGCGTGCGCGACAGCCGTCACGCGCGCTGGGCGGGCTTCCTCGGCGCCGGCCTGTTCTGCATCGGTATCTTCATCTGGTTCGTGCCGCCGATGGCCGCGGCCGCGCTGTTTCCCGACCTGCGCGCGGCGTTCCCGAATCTCCGCAATCCCGAGGACGCCGCGTTCATGGCGATTTCCCAGGCGGTCCTGCCGGTCGGCATGCTCGGGCTGTTGGTCAGCGGCATCTTCGCCGCCACGATGTCCTCCATGGATTCCGGCCTGAACAAGAACGCTGGCATCTTCATCAAGAACTTCTACCAGCCCGTCCTGAAGCCGGGCGCCTCCGACCGCGAATTGCTGCGCGCCGGGAAGGTGGCCACCGTCGTCCTGGGTCTGCTCGTCATCCTCGTCGCGTGGCGGCTCAGCCAGCTGCGCGAGCTGTCACTCTTCGATCTGATGGTGCGTTTCGGTTCGCTCGTGAGCGTCCCGATCACGCTACCGCTGGTCTGGGGGGTGCTGATCCGGCGCACGCCACCGTGGGCAGCCTGGAGCACCGTCGCCGTCGGCTTCGCCTGCTCGGTGCTGTGCGAACAGGTGCTCACCTCACAGTGGGCCGCCGAGTCGCTGCTCGGGAGCACGCTGCCTTTGGGCAAGGCCGAGGGCGAGTACTGGGGTCAGGGGATCGCCGTGGCGCTGAGCGTCGTCGTGGGATCAGCCTGGTTCCTCGGTTCCACCGCGTTCTGGCGTCGGACGCCGGAGGCCGAGCGCGCGCGGATCGAGGCGTTCTTCGCCAAGATGCGCACGCCCGTCGATGTCCGCACCGAGGGGGTGGTCGACAACACCGCGCGGCAGGAATCCCTCATCGGCTGGCTCTGTCTGGCGTACGGTTCCTTCATCACGCTGCTCGCCTTCATCCCCAATCCCGTCGGCGGCCGCCTCGCGTTCGTCGGCTGCGGGGGCATCGTCGTCGTCATCGGCGCAGCCCTGCTGCGCAAGGCGCGGCGCTCAACCTGAAGCGGGACTCGGATCCTCGTTTCGCCGAATCCCCCGGCCCACTCTGTCCCGCCTAACCACTCCGATTGTCCGTCCCGGCTCCCCGCCGAGTTCGCCGTCCGTCCGTCGGATTTCCTCCCATGCCCTTCCTCGCTCACCGACAGCACCCCATCATCCTGCCGCCGAACCGGGTTTGGCGCTCCTACCTCGGGGGACGCACCCTCGACACGCTCGCCGGGGTGGCGACGCCTTCCGACGGACACTTCCCGGAGGATTGGATCGCGTCCACCACCCGCGCCGTGAACGTGGGGCGCGAATCGGTCGTGGAGGGCCGCTCCGTCGTCGAGGTCGCCGGGCAAGCCCACGATCTCGCGACGCTGCTGGAATCGGACCCGGAGTACTTCCTCGGCGCCGCCCACGTCGCCCGCCACGGCGCGCGGCTGCCGCTGCTGGTGAAGTTCCTCGACTCCTCCATCCGGCTTCATTTCCAGGTGCATCCGACGGCTGCGTTCGCGCGCCAGTTCCTGAATTCACCGTCGGGCAAGACCGAGGCCTACCAGGTCCTCGCCGTCCGGCCCGAGGTGACCGCACCCTGCGTCTACCTGGGTTTCCAGCGGCCACCGAGCCGGACGGAACTGCGCCGGATGATCGCCGAGCAAGACATCGCGGCCCTCGAATCCTGCTTCGATCCCATCCCGGTCGCACCCGGCGACACGCTGCTCGTGCCAGGAGGCATGCCGCACGCCCTGGGGCCCGGTTTGTTCCTCGTCGAGCTGCAGGAGCCGACCGACCTCGTGGTCCGTTTCGAATTCGAGCGCGGCGGCTTCGTCCTCCCGGAGGCCGCCCGCTTCATGCAGCGCGGGCTCGATTTCTGCCTCGATGTGTTCGACCTCACGCCGCGCTCGCGCGAGGACGTGCTGCGGACGCAACGCTGCGCCCCGAAGGCGCCCGTGCCGCTCGGGCCGCGGTCTTGGCTGGAGGAGCGGATCGGCGCCGACCGCACCCCGTGCTTCGGGGCCGACCGCTTGATGCTGCACGACCGGATCGAGTGGCAGCCACGCGGGCTGGAATTGTGGATCGTCACCTCCGGCGCACTCCGGCTCCGGACGGGGGCATCGGAGCGGCGAATCGGACGGTACGAGAAGGTGCTGCTGCCCGCCGGGCTCGATCCTGTCATGCTCGAGCCGGAGTCCTCCGCCGAGATTCTCGTCTGCCGCCCGCCGGCCTGAGCTCGCGCCACAGGCTCCACTCCTCCTCCCGACGTTTCCCGCCGCCGTCCATGGACGCCTCTTCGCCCCCTGCTTCATCACCCGAATCGCTCTTGGTCACGCTCACGCCGACGGAATGGCGGGACTTCCTGCCGGAGCCGATGGCGAGCGAACTCAAGACGCTGGCCCGCCGGACGCAGGTCATCGACCCCACCACGCTCGCGCCGGAGGCGTTCGTGCAGGCGCTCGCCGAGCTGAATCCGGAAGTCCTCATCGCCGCGTGGAAGACCCCTCCTCTCCCGGCGACCCTCCCGCCGCGACTACGCTACGTGTGCTATCTCTGCGGCTCGGTCCGCCGATTGGTGACGCGCCGTCATCTGGAAAACGGCCTGCACGTCACGAACTGGGGCAGCTCCATCAGCCGCGTGGTCGCGGAGGGTGCCCTGTTCCACGTACTCTCCTGCCTGCGCCGCGGCCCCGCATGGGCGCTGAGCATGCACTTGGAGGGCGCATGGAAGACGCCGGAAACCGAGACGGCTTCGCTCTTCGGGCGGAAAGTCGGCATTCACGGCTTCGGCAACGTCGCTCGTGAATTCATCCGACTGATCGCGCCCTTCGGGGCCCGCGTGACGGTGTTTGCACCGGATGTCGACGAAGCCGCGCAGGCCGCGCTCGGGGTTTCGCGCACGCCCTCGCTGGAGTCCCTGTTCGCCGAAAACGACATCATCGTCGAACTCGCTCCGCTGATCCCCGAGACCGTCGGCTGCGTGACCGAGCGGCACCTGCGTCTGATCCGTCCCGGCGGCGTGTTCGTGAATGTCGCCCGCGGCGCCGTCGTCGACGAGGCCGCGCTCGCGCGCGTCGCCGCCGAGGGCCGGATCCAGATTGGCGTCGACGTGTTCACTGAGGAACCCCTCCCCGCCGCCTCGCCGCTGCGCGGCCAGCGCAACGTGTCCCTCACGCCGCATCTCGCCGGACCGACGACGGACCGACGCTGCGACGCCGGTGCGCTCGCGCTGGCCAACCTCCGCGCGTACGCCACGGGCCGGCCCCTGCAGGCAGTCGTGACCCCGGAGGTCTACGATCGCTCCACCTGATCCTTCCGCACCGTCACCCCCCTTCACCGGACATGCCGCACTTCCACGCTTCCCTTTTCCCCCCGGTGCCGTCCGTCGCGCGTTCCCGAGCCGGTCGCACCGCCCTTGCCGCCGCAGCCGCCGCGCTCGCGCCCTTCGCACTCGCGGCAAGCGCAACGGCGGCGGAGAACCCGGCCCCGCCGCCACCCGCCGCCGTCAGCGCGACCACGACGGCCGTCGTGCCGGCCCAGGCGCCGCGCACCCTCGTCGCCGCGGGCCGACGCGAGGCCTTCCGCGCCTACGTGACCTCGGGCCCGGGAGCCAAAGCGTTCCAGCGGATTCGCGAGGACTTTGACCGCGACCTCCTGTCCGCCCCGTTTCCCGAGGAGCCGCGCACCTACGGCGACCCCAGCCCCCGCCGCCGCACCAGCGAACGCGTCGACCGGTGGCGCGCGGCGCAGGACGTGTGCGGCTACGTCGGCGGCGTCACCGAAGCCGCCGCGCTCCTTTGGGTGGCGACGGGCGAACCGCGCTACCTCGAAAAGGCCCGCGACTTCCTGCTCCGGGCCTGCGAGTGGAGCCTCGATCCGTCCGGCTGGCCGGGCGGAGCGGTGCGTGGCGCGACGGCGATCACCTATAACGACGAGGCGCACTTCCGTCTCTGGCGGAAGCTGCCGCTCGCCTACGATCAGATCCGCGACCAGCTCTCCGCCGAGGAGAAGGCCCGTGTGCTCGCGCACTTCCGTGCCCGCGGCCGCGCCTCGTTCGCGTGGATCGAGGAGGAGGGTCGCATCTCGCACGTGCTCCGCAATTCCCTGCGCGTCGAACCCTCCAGCCACCCCATCCGCTTCATGCCCATGACCGGCCTTGCGGCGCTCGCGCTCTGGGACGACCTGCCCGAGGACGCCCGCGCGTGGTGGGAGACGACTTACCGCTTCTACCGCGACCAGTTCCCCACCTGGGGCGGCGACGACGGCGGGTGGTCCGAAGGGGCGGCCTACTGGCGCGGCACCATCGAGCACGCCGCCTTCCAGGATGCCTTGCTGGCCATCGGCGATGCCTCGGCCTACGCCACGCCGTTCTGGCGGCAGCACGGGTACTTCCCGGTCTACAATGTACAACCGTATCCAGCGACCGGATTCGGCGACTTCTCCAACGCCGGCAAGTTCAACCTCGATCCGGTCGTCGCTGAGTACCTCACCCACGTGGCCCGCGTCACGAACGACGGCGCGCTGCTCACGTACGCCCAACTCTGCGACGATTCGCGCCCATCGCCGGCCGAACGCGGCCTGCGCGGGCTGGACCGCATCTACCCCACCGCCACGGAGTTTCTCGTGCGCAACTTCATCGCGGCCGATCGCCCCCTGCCGGCGCCGCGGTCCCTCGGTGAGCTGCCACCGGACCGCTTCTTCCGCGACATCGGTTGGGTGTCGCTGCACAGCGCCCTCGGCCAGCCGGCCGACGACATCCACGTCACGTTCGTTTCCTCCCCTTACGGCAGCTTCAGCCACAGCCACGCCCAGCAGAATGCCTTCATCCTGAATGCCTATGGCCAGAACCTCGCGATCGCGTCGGGCTACCGTGAGTTCCACAACTCGCCCCACCACAACGCGTGGACGCGGCAGACGCGGTCGAAGAACGCGTTGCTGATCGACGGCGAGGGCCAGAAGCCGCAGTCCCGCGAGGCCACCGGCGAAATCATCCACTTCGCGGTCATGCCGCGCGCGACCTGGACGGCGGGTGATGCGACGGCGGCCTACCGCGCGAACCCAAAACTCCGCTACGTCGAACGCGTGCGCCGCGACCTCGTCTTCATCGACCGCCGCTACGTCGTTCTTTGCGACACCGTGGACCTCGCGCAGCCCGGACGGATTTCGTTCCTGCTGCATGCGGAGCGTCCGCTGACGTGGGACGGGGCGGAGCGCACGGCGTTGATCCGTGCGGACGGCGCGACTCTCTCGGCGCGCCTGATTCCGGAGGATGGAGGCACCTGGGAGGCCCAGCTCTCGGACCGCTTTACCGAGCCGGTCGATCCGAAGTACATCGGCCAGTCCGTGGCTGGCGTCGTCCGCTCCTGGGGCAACCAAGGCCACCTGCAGGCATCGCCCACCACCGCCGCGCGGCACCATCGCCTCTACACCGTCCTCTGGCCGGAGCGCGGCGGCACCCCCTCCCTCGCCCAAGCCCGACTCGAAGGCGCCACCCTCGTCGTGCAACGCCCCGACGGCCGCACCGACCGCATCACCTTCGCCGAAGACGCCGTCCGGGTGGAGTAATCTGTACGCGCAGCTGAGCAATCTTAGGTAGGGGGCAGATTCACGCGGGAAGCTTTGAACCCCCGATAGAAGGGCGAGCCCGGTACCCGGCGGAAACGGATTGGCCGGGGCGGCGGGGTGTGTGAGGCTACCGCCGTGCCCTCGCCGAATCTCCTGTGGATCGTCACGACCCAATGGCGCGCCCAGTCGCTCGGGCATGCCGGAGACGTCGATGCGCGCACGCCGCACCTCGACCAACTGGCCCGCGCGGGGTTGCGGTACGCGGAGGCGGTGACGCCGCATCCGTTCGGGCCGTTCGCGCGCGCGGCGCTGCTCACCGGCGTGCCATCACCGGCCAACGGCGTGCGGCGCTACCACGACCCGCTGCCACCCGGCACCCGGACCATCGCGGATGAACTGAGCGAGCGCGGCTACCGCACCGCTTACTTCGGCAAGTGGCACCTCGCGCCGCGCGACCCGCACGCTGCGCTGGTCGGCCCCGATCACGCGCGCACCCTCGTTCCGGCCGACGCCCGCGGCGGCTTCGGATTCTGGGAGGGCTTCGAAGGCGGCTTCCTGCTCAACGACCCGTGGTTGCACGGGACCCGCCTGCCGGAGCCCACGGTCTTCCCGGGATACCAGAGCGACGTCGTCACGGCGCGCGCGGCGACGTGGCTCCGCTCACGCGACGCCGCTTCACCGTGGTTCGCCGTCGTGAGCCTCGAGCCGCCGCATCCGCCCTATCACGCACCAGCCGCCGGCATTCCCGCGCGCGATCCGCAGTCGCTTCACCTGCGGCCCAACGTGCCGCGCGGCGGCGCGGTCGAGGCACGCGCCCGCCACGAACTCGCGGGCTACCACGCTCACCTCGAAGCCACCGACCGCGCGATCGGTCGTCTGATCGCAGCGTTGCCGCGCGATACCATCATCGTCTTCACGTCGGTGCACGGTGACCTCCACGGCGCGCACGGGCGTTTCCGGAAGGGCTGGCCCTACGAGGAAAGCGTCCGCGTACCGCTCCTCGTCCGTGGCGCGCCCGGCGCGTCGGCCGGCGCGGTCTCGGCGGAGCCGGTCTCGCTGATCGATCTCTCCGCGATGACGCTCGCTTGGACCGAGGGGCGGGCGTGGCATTGCGCGCGCGACGCGGCGGCGATTTCCATGCCGTCCGTCGTCGAACTTCCGCTGCAATGCGACCGCGCATGGAGCGGCTGGCGCAGCCCCGCGCGCAAGCTCATCCACGGCCCGGATGGGCGCGTGTGGCTGGACTTCGATCTCGCGCGGGATCCTGACGAAACCCGCAACCGGGCCGCCCGTGGCGGGCGGACCGATTACAGCTCGTAAGCCGGGAGGATCTTCTCGACGCGGCGCTTCTCGAGGTGCGCGAACGCCGGGAGTCCGTTGTCGAACGGCAGCGCCACCTCGCCCTGAATCAGCGGCTGGGCGTAACGGACGAACTGGAAGTTCATCGAGACCCCGTCCTCGTTGATCCACTCGCGCGGCAGCTTCTTCACGCCATTCGAAATGTCGCTCAACGGCGCCAGACCGGTCTCGACCGTGTAGTGGTCGCCATCGCCGCGGATGAGCGTGACCATCTTGTCGGTCTCGCCCTCGACGGCGGCCTGCACGGCCCGCTGGCCGGCGAGGAAAGCCTCGTCGCTGTCCGTCTTCGAAGCCAGGTGAGCGGCGGCGCGCTGGGCGTTGCCGAGCCGGACCGAGCGGGCCTTGATGCCGGGGAGGTTTTCCTCGACCAAGCCCTGAATGTAATCGGCGGCGCCACCGAGCTGCGCATGGCCAAAGGCGTCGGTCTTGTCCGCCGCCGCGACGTAGTTGCCGTCGGCGTCGACCAGGCCTTCGCCCACGACGATGAGGCAGTACTTCTCGCGCTTCAGGACGCGCTTGACGTCCTCGACGAACTTCTCGGGCGAGAACGCGACCTCGGGGAGGAGGATGATGTGGGGCGGATCGTGCGGGTGATCCCGGCGCTTCGCGAGCGCGGCGCCGGCGGCGATCCAGCCGGCGTTGCGACCCATCACCTCGACGATCTGCACGAGATCATGCTGGCCCATCGCCGCGTTGTCGCAGGCGATCTCACGCACGGTGGTGGAGATGTACTTGATGACCGAGCCGTAGCCCGGGCAGTGGTCGGTGACGACGAGATCGTTGTCGATCGTCTTCGGCACGCCGATGACGCGGAGCGCGTAGCCCTGCTCCTGCGCCAGCTTGGAAATCTTGTCCGCGGTGTCCTGCGAGTCGTTGCCGCCCGCGTAGAAGAAGTAGCGGATGTTGTGCGCCTTGAACACCTCGAGGATGCGCTCGAAGTCCTGCTGCTTCTTGAGCTTGTACCGCACCGTGCCCAGCGCCGCACCCGGCGTCGTGCGCAGACCGCGGATCGCCTGCTGCGACTCCGCCGCGAGGTCGATCAGGTCTTCCTGAAGAATGCCCAGCACGCCGTTCAGCGTCCCGTAGATTTCCTCGATGCACTCATGATTGAGGGCCTCCGAGACGACGCCCGCGACACTGGCGTTGATGACAGCAGTCGGGCCGCCGGACTGGCCAACCAGGACATTTCCTACGAGTTCTTCAGCCATGGGAGTGTGGTTTTTGAAAAGGGGTGGAAACAACGCGAGGGATAAGCAAAACGCCGGGGTCCCCGGGGTGGCAAACCCAAATTTCCCGGAATCCGGTCAGAGAAGGGGTGCTGGACGGTAGGAAACGGCCTCGGGAAAGCGGCGGGATAGGGGTTGGACCGTGCGCACAAAGGCATCCACCTGCTGCGGCGCGGCGCCGACGAAGCGCTCCGACTGCGCCAGCAAACGCTCCAAGCGGGGCTGGTCCAGGCCCACCCGGGCATCGCCCGCCAACCGCTCCAGCAACCCCGGCCCCCGGCCGCCGTCCCGAAGGTCGCGGGCCGTCGCCAAGGCGTGCTCCTTGATCGCCTGGTGTGCCGTCTCCCGCCCAGACCCCGCCTTCACCGCCTCCATCAGGATCGTCGTCGTGGACAGGAAGGGAAGCTGCCGCGCATTCTCCGCGGCGATCGCGGCCGGGAAGACTTCCAGCTGGCGCAGGATGGTGAGCAACGTCTCCAGCAAGCCATCCAACGCGAAACAGGCATCCGGCAGAACCACGCGCCGCACCACCGAGCACGAGACGTCACCTTCGTTCCACTGGTGTCCGGCCAGCGCACCGGTCATGGTGACGTGTCCCGCCAGCAGGGTCGAAAAGCCGCAGAGGCGCTCACAGTTGCGGGCGTTCATCTTGTGCGGCATCGCCGAAGACCCGACCTGTCCCTTCTGGAATCCCTCTGTGAGCAGGCCCTGCCCGGCCATGAGGCGCAGGGTGGTGGCGAAGCTCGCGCCCGCCGCGCCGACTTGGTGGAAGGCCGAGACCACGTCGAAATCGAGGCTGCGCGGATAGACCTGCCCCACCGCACCGAGCGCCTTGCGGAAGCCCAGGTGCGCGAGGATGCGCTGTTCAAGGCGCTGCACCTTCGCCGCGCTCCCACCGAAGAGCGTGAGTTGGTCCAGCTGGGTGCCAACCGCCCCCTTCAGCCCGCGTGCCGGATAGCGGGCGGTCAGCTCATCGAGCCGGATGAACGCCTGCAGCAGTTCCTCGCCCGCCATCGCAAAGCGCTTCCCAAGGGTCGTCGGCTGCGCGGGGACGTTGTGGGTGCGGCCGGTCAGCAGCAGCGTCCGAAATTCCTTCGCCCGCCCCGCCAGCGCTAGAAGGCCGGCCGCGGTTTTCACCCGGAACAGCGCCAACGAACGCGCGAGCTGCAGCTGCTCCACGTTCTCGGTGAGGTCCCGGCTGGTCAACCCAAGGTGAATCGACTCGTGGCCCGCGAGCGCGTTGAACTCCTCGATGCGCGCCTTGACGTCATGGAGCGAAGCCCGCTCGCGCGCATCGATCGAAGCCAGGTCCACCTGATCGCGCACCCGCTCGTAATCCGCAATCGTCCGCGCCGGGATCGCCAGCCCAAGGTCCCGCTGCGCCTTCATCACCGCGATCCAGATGTCACGCTCCACCCGCACCCGGCCAGCCGGGGACCAGATCGCGCGCAGCGCTGCGGAAGCATAGCGCTCCGCCAGGACGTTCGGGATCACCGCCGATGCCGCAGCGGAGGAAATGGAAGGAGAGGAGGAAGACTTGGACTTCGCCATCGCGCTCCCAGACTCGCAGCGCGGCCCCCCGGTTAGCAAGCCGAGGCACACCGCGCGGCCACCGGAGCCACGCAACGTCGCTTGCTAACGCAACGCGAAAGCAACAGATTTCGCGGTCTGTCCGCAACCCGTGCGATGCTTGACCCATCGCTCGCCTCCGACGGAGAACTTGCTCATGCGCCCCGATCCCCGCACGCCGCCGCTGCACGACTGGCGCACCACCGACCACGACGAAATCGCCCGGCGGCGCCAGCGCGCGCGCGAGGAAAAGCCGCAGGTCGAAAATCGCACGCCGGAGCACCCGATCTTCAGCAACTTCCGCGTCCTGTCCGCGAGCGGCTTCTCCTACGACGTCGAAATCCGCGATCTCGCGGAGCGGCGCTTCGCCTGCACCTGCGTCGACTTCCGCACCAGCGGGCTCGGCACGTGCAAGCACGTCGAGGCCACGCTGCTCCACCTGCAGGCCAAGGAGCCCGCCGCGTTCACCGCCGCCCAGCGGGCCGACACGCACTCCGAACGCACGGAGGTCGTGCCCGACGGCGATGGACAGACGCTGCGGGTCGAATCCGGTCTCGATCGTCTGCCCGCACGGCTCCGCGCGGCCTTCGACGCCGAGGGCCGCCTGCGCGATGCGTCCGCCGCCGCGCGGTTCGTGGCCGAGCTCGCCCAGCATCCCCTGGCCGGGGTGCGCCTCTCCCAAGAGGTGGCCCCATGGCTGGACCGCCGCCGCCGCGTCGCCGAGCGCCTGCGCCTGCGCCGCGAGTACGAGCAGAAGGTCCAAGCCGGTCTGCACCCGCTCAGCGAAACCACCGTTCCCCTCTTTCCCTACCAACGCGAGGGCATGCTGCACCTCGCGTTCACGGAGCGCGCGCTGCTCGCCGACGAGATGGGCCTCGGCAAGACGATCCAAGCCATCGCCGCGTCCGCCCTGCTCCACCGCCTCGGCCAGGCCCGCCGGGTGCTCGTCGTCACCCCGGCCTCCCTCAAGGCCGAGTGGGAGGAGCAGATCCAGCGTTTCACCCCGCTGCCATGCCAGGCCGTCAACGGCCCGCGCGCGCAGCGCCTCACCGCCTACGATCGCGCGCCGTTCTTCAGCCTCGTGACCTACGAGCAGGTCCGCAGCGACCTCGCCGAGCTGAACGCCCGCCTGCGCCCCGACGTCGTCATCCTCGACGAGGCCCAGCGCATCAAGACGTGGCGCTCCGCCACCGCGCAGGCGATCAAGCGGCTGCGCAGCCGCTACGCCTTCGTGCTCACCGGTACGCCGCTCGAAAACCGCATCGACGAGCTCTACTCGATCGTCGAGTTCCTCGATCCTTCGCTGCTCGGTCCGCTCTTCCGCTTCAACCGCGAGTACTACCGCTTCGACGAGCGGGGGCGGCCGATCGCGTACCAGAATCTCGAGAAGCTGCGCGAGACGCTGCGGCCGGTGCTGCTGCGCCGCCGCAAGGCCGACGTCGAGAACGAGCTGCCCAGCCGCCATGACCGCCAGCGCATGGTGGCACTCTCCGAGTCGCAGCGCCGCCACTACAGCCACCACGAGCGCGAGGCCGCCGCACTGCTCGCGCTATCCCAACGCCGCGCCCTGCTCCCGCGCGAGCAGGAGCGCCTGATGCGCGAGCTCGCGATGATGCGCATGGCGTGCGACTCGTCCTACCTGCTCACCGGCGATGCCGAGGACCGGGGCGACTGCCCGAAGCTGGTCGAGCTCGATGCCGTGCTGACCGCGGCGCTCGGCGAGGAGGGCGTGAAGGTGGTGATCTTCTCGGAATGGCTGCGCATGCTCGATCTCGTCCGCGAGCTGCTGGAGCGTCGGCGCACCGGATTCGCGCTGCACACCGGAGCGCTGCGGCCGGCGGCCCGGCGCGCGGAGTTGCTGCGCTTCCGCGACGACCCCGACTGCCGCGTCCTCGTCTCCTCGGAAAGCGGCGGCGTGGGGCTGAATCTCCAGATGGCCAGCGTGGTGATCAACTGCGACCTGCCATGGAGTCCCGCCCGCTACGAGCAGCGCGTCGCCCGCGTCTGGCGCAAGCACCAGCACCGCCCGGTCACCGTGGTGAACCTGATCGCTGAAAACACCCTTGAACACCGGATGCTCGGGACCATGGCGGTGAAGCAGGGACTGGCCGACGGGGTGCTCGACGGTCGGGGCGACCTCGAGCGCATCCCGCTGCGCCGCGGCGGTGCGGCGCTGCTCGAACGGGTGCGCGCCGTGCTCGCCACCGGCCCAGCCCGCCCGTCCGCGGCGGCACCCTCCGACCCGGCGGCGGCCTTCGTCGAGCGGGCCCGGCAGCTGCGCGAGGTCGAGCTCGTCTCCTGCGAGGAGCGTCTGGTCTCGGCGGGCGCCCCCACGCTGTGGATGGTCGTCGCGGACCAGGCGGCGGCGGCGCGGGAACGGCTGGAGCAGCTGCGCGAAGCCGCCAGCCATCCGGCGGAGCGCGCGCTCCGGCTGGAGGTGATCGACCGGGACGCCGCCGCACTGTTGACGCGGCTGGAGGAACATGGGCTCGTGCAACGCACCGCCCGGGTGAGCCGCACCCTTTTCCCGGTACCCGGCGAGGTGCCGAGCCTTTCGGCCGCCGCGCAGGCGCGGCTGGCGGCGCACCTCGAGACCGCCGCCCGGCAGCTGCGTCTGGCACGCCTGCTCAGCGCCGACGCGGGCGACTTTTCCGCCGAGGCCGCCGGGGCGCTGCGCGCCGCGGTCGCGGCGTTGAGCGCAGCCCTCGCAACCCAGGCAGGACTCCCCGAACCAATCGAGACCGTGGGCGTGCTGCCCGCGCGACTCGCCCCACTCTGGGGGCCGGCGCGCCCCGCGATCGAGGAATTCCTGCGCAATCAAGTCCGGCCCACCACGGCCGCGCTCGAGGCCGCCGAGGGCACGCGCTCCCGGCTCTCCGTTCGTATCTCAGCCACGGATACATGGAGAAAAAAAGAGGGCGCGCGCGACTGACGGACCACGGCGAACCTGATGCGGCCCGCGGGAACGCCGCTGAACGGCTTCCTTGACGAGCGGGGGCGGGGCGCGCACCACGCGCGCGAACCGGTCTTCCGGCCCATCCGCTGCGGTGCGCGGGCTCGAAGCCTCGCTGGCCGGAGAAGTCCGGCCGGCGGGTCGTGGCTTCACCTCCCGCCGCGCGGCTCAGACCACGCGGTCGGTCATCGGTTCGCCGCGCTGGAAGGCCGCGAGGTTCGCGAGGAAGTGCCGCACGATCGCCTCGTCCTGATCCA
>JACCDT010702796.1_pt1 | contig 13629 bp, 10 predicted proteins | sample 7446291 | NCBI WGS metagenome assembly JACCDT01 (sample SAMN15323446, study PRJNA562643) | freshwater metagenome | isolation source: river surface water | place: USA:Blue River Watershed | collected 2017-08-17
CCCGAGCGCGTGGGGCTCGGTCTTCGGTGATGTGCGCTACGTGTTCGAGCGCGTGGAGGGCAAGTGATGGGCTGGACGGTGTTCAACGGCATGCCGCGCGGCGGCATGCAGAAGGCGATCGACGACGCCGAGGCGTGGCCGCAGCAGCTGGCCGAGTGGTCCGCGCAGTGGCGCGAGCGCTGCCGGGCGCGGCTGGCGATGGAGGCAGGCGCGTGAGCTGGGTCATTCGCAACCTGCAGACCGGCGCCGTGCTGTTCGAGACCTTCGATCGGCGCGTCGTCGATCGCCTCAACCGCGCGAAGTACGAGGCCGTTCCGATCGCCAAGTACCTCGCGGACCTCAACCGCAACTTGGGAGCCGCCAAGGCATGACCACCACCGAACTCGTCCCCAGCGTCAGCGTCGCCAACATGGTGAACCAGCGCGCCGCCGTGCTCGATCGACTGGAGCAGGCCGTCGAGCTGATCCAGGAGGCCGCCGACCTCGCCGCGGCTGCGCACCTGGGCATGCCGCAGATCATCGTGTCGCGCGAGTTCTCCCGCAACAGCCACGCCTGCAGCATCGCCGCGGCCCGCATCAAGACAGACAGCAGCGGGCGCCCCTGGAAGGTCGACGCATCCCCCGCCGTCGACTTGGCGCGTGCGCTGCGCCTGGGCATCGACTGCGCGGCCTGGCAGTACCTGATGCACGAGTCCGGGCTGCGCTCGCTGATGGACGCCGATGCCCGCGCGAAGTGGGACAAGGCGATCAGCGAGGGCGACGTGCCCGAGCTGACCGATGCCAACGTGCGCAGCACCTTCAAGATGCTGCACGACTCGCGCGGCGAGATGTTCGAGCGCGGCGTCATCGCGTGCTTCAAGAGCCTCGCGTGGTGCTACAAGACAAACCTCCCGCAGAAGTTCGGCAAGCGCATCGTGATGACGTACCTCATGGGCGCGTACTACGGTGGGCGCAAGTCCGACGAGCTGGACGACCTGCAGCGCGTCATGGCCGTGCTCGACGGTAAGCCCGAGCCCGACCACCGCAACGGCGTGCGCGCGGCCCTGAGCAGCCAGGGTCTGCGCTGGGACAACAAGCGCGGCGAGTGCGAGACCGAGTACCTGCACATCCGCACCTTCAAGAACGGCAATGGCCACGTGACGTTCAAGCGCCCCGACCTCGTGGAGCAGATGAACAAGATCATCGCCAAGCACTACCCCGGCGCGCTGCCGGCGCCGAAGTGATGGCCGCCCCGAAGCCATGGACCGGCGTGAAGGGTCCGACCGGCCGCAACTGGCGCTGGGTCCACGAGGACCCCACGGTCCCTTTCGTGCAGCACTGCGGCCACCCGACGGCGCTGCGCCCGTACTACATGCCCGAGCTGCTGTGGGAGCTGGGCGCCTTCCCGAACCTGAAGCACGCGCAGAAGGCAGCCGAGCTGGCGGCTGCAGCGCGCGGCCGAGGCGAGGACCTGGCGCTCGACAGCGTGGGGTGGGCGATCCGCATGGAGGCGCTGGGCATGCCGGGGATGCCGATGCCGGCCGACCCAAGCCGGCGTGCGCGCGCATGAATTCCGTGCTGCACAATCAGCCCATCATGGCGAGCAAGAAGACCCCGGCGGCGAAGGCCCCCCAACTCGGCGGCGCCCGTCCTGGCGCGGGGCGCAAGCCCCTCGCGCCTGGCGAGCAGACCATCACCTACACCGTGCGCCTGACCGAGGCGCAGCGCACCAAGCTCGAGGCCCTCGGCGGCGGGGCCTGGCTGCGCGAGCGGATCGACCGGGCGAGGTTGCCGTGAAGCACAAGACCGCCGTTCTGACCGGGGCGCTGCTGTGGGCGGCCGTCGCCAAGGCCGATGGTAGAAACTATCGCATCGGCGACGACGGGCGCGTGCGCGTGAGTCGTAGAGGGGGATTCGACACCTGTCAGGGAGACTGGTTTCCTGGCGGGGACGCCGACTGGCTTTGTGCTGGCCCGATCATCGATCGCGAGCGGATCAGCGTCATTTCCGCCGCCGATGACGGAGTGCTGGTCCCTGGATGGTGGCGGGCGACCAACCGGTTCTGGTTTCAGGGCGGCATTGATGGGCCGGAGGGTTCGGGGCCCTCGCCACTAGTCGCGGCCATGCGCGCCTTCGTCCGGTCGAAGATGGGCGACGAGGTTGAGCTGCCGTGAAGATGCGCGACCGTCGCCGGCGCCCCGTAGCGCGCTCCGCGCCCGCCAGGTACTACGTCAGCATCCCGCGCCGAGAGGGCCGCGCGCAGCTTCTGGCCACCATCTCCACGCACATGGTGTTCGTCGGCACGGAGCGCGGCCTCGATGCCTACGCCATGCGCGACTTCGAGCCGACACCCAGCGGCGGGAAGATCGGCTAGTTCATTTTCTCGGCCAGCTCGGTGCGCAGCTTCTGCTTCTTCTGCTGCTGCGCCAGCATCTGCTCCTGGAAGTCGTCGGCGTCGATCCGGTTGGTCTGGCGGCGCCGCTTCAGATCGGCCATCACCCGGTCGATCTCCGCAACCTCCGCGCGCTGCTTGGCCATCAGGTTGTTGCGCAGCACGTCGGCCGGGTAGCTGCCCAGCTTCACGCCCACGCTGCTGGCCAGCGCCTGCGCCGTCGACATCTCCCGCCCGAACTTGTCGGTGCGCCCGGTGATGCTGTCGGCCACGCCCTGCGTGGCGTACGTGCCTGGCACGCCGACCAGGTTGGGGCTGAACGCCTTCCAGAGGTAGTCGAGCACCTTGCCCGCTTTCTCACCCGCGGTGTCGGTCTCCAGCACGATCGGCTTGCCGGTGAACATCGACTTGTTGGCCACCAGCTCGCCGAACACCACCAGCGGCCCGCCCGGGTACATCGCCGGCAGCAGCGGCACCGCGGCGTGGCCGGCTGAGACGTCGACCACATCGCCCACCGGGATCCAGCGGCGGATGTCCAGGTACACGGGCGAGCCGTGCGCGTCGTTCCAGGGCATGCGGATGAGCTTGGGCACCATGCCCCAGATCCGGCCGGCCTTCTCCTCGGGCAGCAGCTTGCGCTCCTCGTCGTCGCCGCCACCGCCAAGCATCACGCCCAGCGCGTTGAGGCCGCCGGCCAGCGCCATGAGCTTGAGCAGCTTCTCAGGATGCTTGCCCGCGGTCTCCAGCAGCATCGGCACCGCGCGGTAGGTGAAGGCGATGAACGGGAACGCGGTGCTGCGCATCGCCGAGATCCACGGCGCGTTGATCGAGTAGTCCAGGAACGAGCGCCGCGCCACCTTGCCGGCCTCCAGATCGGTCGCGCCCTGCTCCTTGGCCTTGAGCCAGGCCGCCAGCCGGAACACGTCGTCCTCGGCCTGGTACAGGTCCATGAGGACTTTCGCCGCGGCGGCGGTCTTCGTGCCCGTGCTCGAGCCGCGCAGCGCCTCGACCGCCTCGGGGAACCGCTTGTGCAGCAGGTGCTGCATCGCGGCGTAGACGCCGATCTGCGCCTGGCCCTGGTCGGTCTTCTGCAGCTCGCGCCGCAGCGCCTCGATGATCGGAGCCATCTGCTCGTCGCGGATCTCCTGCGTGACCCAGCCGCCGATCGCGCCGCCGGCGTCCTCGTAGCGGGTCAGGACCTCGCGCGCCGCCTCCCGATCGCGCGCACCCAGCGCACCCAGGCCCTTGCGGTCGGACGCGGCCATCACCAGGCCGAGCGCCTTCACCACGTGACCCGCGGTGACGCCGTGCCAGTCGGCCATCACCATGTTCGACATCACGTTGTTGGTGTGCACGCCAGGGCTGAGCGCCGTCTTGCTGATCTTCCAGGCGCGCAGCACCTGGTCGTAGACCTCGCCGAACGGCTTGAACCGGCCGTTCACGGTCTGGCGCAGGTCGTTCCAGATCGGGCCCGGCAGGTACTGCCCCGCCAGCTTCCCGTACTTCGACACCGACGTGCCGGGGATCTTCGACTCGGGCACCTTCACCCAGGTGCCGGGCGCGAACACGTCGCGCATGCTCTCGGAGGCGTCGACGAGCTCGCCGTCGATCGCGTCACCGTCGGCCTTGGCGTGCTTCTGGGCCAGCCACTCCAGGTAGCGGCCGACCTCGACATCGTGGATCATGCCGTGCAGCGTGCGGGCGATGGCGAAGCGGGCCTCGTCGATCTCGCCCATGCGCTCGCGCTCCTCGGGCGTGAAGTCGCGCCACATCACCAGGTTGCCGCCCTTCGTGTCGCGGACCTCCCAGGTGCCGGCGCTGTCCCAGTCGGCGTACTGGGCCGGGCGCTTCTGTCCAGCCGGCCACCAGTGGACCTCGAGCACCTTGCCCTGCGGCTTGCGGCCGTCGATCCCGGGCAGCGCGGCGGTGCGCTCGCCGCTGGCCGCGCGCCGCTCCAGGCGCTCGAACTTCTGGCCCTTCAGGCCGGTGTCGGCCTTGCCGTCCTGGAACTTGCGCTGCCACCACTCGGGCGCGACCTGCTTGATGCGATCCATCGCCACGGCCTGCACCATGCCACGGCCGCGGTACTGGTCGCCCAGGATGCTGATCGCCCGGCCGCGCCGCGCCTTCTCGGCGCCGGTCAGCTCGGCGGTGTGCTTGGCGTAGCTGCGCCGCAGGTAGGCCATGCGGTGCCGCTCGTACGCCTCGGGCTCGAGCTGGCCCAGCCGCACGGCTTCTTTCGACAGCGACTCGATCAGCTGCTGGACCTCCTGCAGCACCTTCACCGACTCCTCGGGCAGGCCCTGCATCATGGACAGGTACGCCCGCGGGTCGGAGCCGTCCATGTTCATCCACTCGTAGGCCACGCGCGACTCGGCCCGGGTGAGCGTGGACAGCTTCTCGACCAGCGCGCCGGCCTCGCGCAGCTGGCGGCGCTGCCGGCCCTGCATCGCGGCCCGCTCGTCGATCACCGCCTCGGGCACGCCGTAGTCGGACGTGACGCCGGCCTTCACCTTCTCGGGCGTGATCCAGTCCAGCAGCCGGCCGCCGCGGTCGTACGCGAACGCCGCCAGGCGGTTGATGCCCGTCACGCGGGTGAGCAGCCGCGCCGCGGCGTCGATCGGCGTGGGGGTGCGCGAGACCTTGGCGATGATCTCGTCGGCCCGCTGCGCGGCGGTCTTCGGCTGCTCGGCCGGCGCGGGCTCGGCGGCGTTGAACGCGGGCGCATCGTCGGCCACCATGGCGTCGGTCGGCTCGGCTGCCATCTCGCGCGGCTTCCACGAGGACCGATCGGCCAGCGTGTCGCGGCGCAGGTACTCGAACTCCGGCGACGTGGCCGCGGTCACGCGCGGGCGGCGACCCGGCGGCATGATCTCCTGGCTGCGGCCCACCAGTCCCAGGCTTGTCGTGGCGCCGTCGTCATCGACGTGCACCGAGTCTGTGACCAGCCCATACTGGCTGAGCAGTTGCAGCGACTTCAGGTCGCGGCCCACGGCGATCAGATTGGCGCCGAGGCCCTGCAGCATCTCGCGCCGCATGGCGGACTTGGCGCGGCCTGCGATGCGACGGCGCTCGTCTGCGGTTGCGCCCGGCGGCACCTTGGCTAGCGCGGCCGGCACGGTGCTGACGCCGCGGACCTCAAAGCGAGCATCCAGCACGATCAACGTGATCGCGTCGTCATCCACCTGGAGCCGCTTGGCCATCTGCATCACAGCGGCCGACGACAGGAGCAGCTCTCCGGCGAACTGGTCGGCGCTGGCGTACGGCTTCACCGCGCCGAAGTTCTTGCGCTTCTTCTCCCACTCGCCGGATCCGTCGATCACCGCGAACTCGTCGGTGTCGATGACCACGTGGCCCTTGAAGTCCAGCCCCGACATGCGATTCGAGTAGAGCCGCGACACCTTTTCATCGGCGCGCGACGGCGTGGCGTTGCCGCTCGGATGGTTGTGCAGCATGTAGAAGCCCGTGGCGCCAGCCTTCTTCGCGGTCGCGCCGAGCTTGCCGAAGTACTCCTGCAGGTCATCGCCCACAGCCGCGGCGGCCGACCCGGGCAGCCGGCTCGTGAGCCCGAACTGCGACACGATCTTGCCGCCCGTGTCGGTGAAGAAGACGCGGAAGGTCTCGAATCGCGGATCGCGGTAGACCTGAGCCAGCGTGGCCAGGTCCTCGGGCGCGCTGGCTACTTGCCCGACGAGGTTGACGCGCTGGCGTTCAGCGAGACCACCGGACAGGGCCCGAGCGAGTAGTGAGCCTGATCGTCGGAGTACGCGCAGTGCTTGCGCAGCTGCTCCTCGAACAGCCTCTGTTCCCGGTCCATCCTGGCTTGGGTCAGGCTCGGAATCGAGGAAGAGATCGAGCTGTCGCTCGAACTGCTGGTCTGCGAACAGGTCGCCTTGTCCGTTGCCGATGGGTTCGGCAACGCTGGCGGGTCCTTCGGTTCGCGGGGCATCTGGGGCCTCTAGTCCGGCGGCAGTCTCGCCGAGATCTCGCCCAGCAGGCTGTCCAGCCTCAGCAGCTCGGCCTTGTCCGCCTCGGGGATCTTCAGTGCCTTGATCCGCTCGACGGTCGCCACCTGGCCCGACATCAGCTTGTGCTTCCGGTACAGGTCCTCGAACTGGTCGTTGGTCTTGGCGAACAGGCGCCAATCCGCCTTGTTGGCCTCGGTCCACACCACCTTGGATGCCCCGGAGAGTTCTTGCGTCTTCATAGATCCGCCCGCTTCGAGCGATGGCCACATTGTACGCGCCAGGATCCTTGATGGTCAGGGTTCCCCCTACCTTCTCGGCCAGGTTCACGCGCGAGTCGCCGTTGTCGTACAGCCGCGCCTCGTCGGCCATCTCGGCGTACTCGGCGAAGGCTTGCGTGAAGCCCTTGTGCGCGGCCAGCAGCATCTTCGTGGGCACGTAGCGCCCGCTGCCACGGCCGCGCTGGAACATGCGCACGATGGCCGTTTCCGGCGGCACGGTGACGCCGATCAGCCGAACCTCGTAGCCGGCATCCTTCAGCGCCTGGAGGGTGGCGCGGCCCTTCTGCGGGTCGCCCAGCGTCACGTCGAGCGTCAGGTCGTAGCGGCCCTTGATGGCGCGCTCCCGGGCGCGGCCAGCGATCAGCGAGGACTCGTCGTGCGTGATGGCCGCAGCGCGCGAGTCGCCGGCGGCCACGATCAGGTTCCACTCCGGGATGCTGGCCTTGATGTCGTCCGGGTCGATGCGCACAGCTTCGGCGTCCTGCACCACGCCCTGCCTGCGAAGCTCGATCAGGATCGTCCCCTTCCCCGAGGCTCCGCCGCCGCCCATCACGTAGGCGATCGGCTTGCGGCCCTCCACCGGCTTCGCCGCCTCGAACAGCCCGTCCTCAATCGCGCGGCGCAGATCCTCGCGTGGCTTGCCGTCGGGCGTCTCGTCCAGCGTCTCGGTGGAGCGCAGCAGCGGGTGGCCGTCCGGGATCGTGATCGGCGCCGGCGGCTGGTCGAAGTTCGGCGCGTCCAGGTCGTACAGCAGCCCGCCGATGGCGATCTGGCGCCGCGCCTCGGCGTCGTCGAACAGCCCGCGCTGCGGAGCGTCGTCGCCGATCGCGGCCAGCGCCTCCTGCGCGGCCTGGCGCAGCTGCTGCGGCGTCACCTTGTCGGCGTAGCGCCGCGTGGCCGGATCGCGGCGCAGCGCGTTGCCCACCCAGCGCGTGACGCGCCGCAGGTCGGTGCCCACGATCCTGATGGCGGCACCGGCCAGCTTGCGCAGCGTCGGCGCCAGCCGAACCTCGTCCTCCGGGATCAGCGCGGCGCGCGTGTAGCGCGACGCGAGCATCGCCAGGTCGGCGAGCGCATCCTGGAAGTCGGCCAGCGCCTGCGCCTTGGCGTCGCGCGCCGGCGTGCTCGGCGGGGCCGAGGACTTCGTGCCCGGGAACTCGCGCACCGCGGCCAGCAGCTCGCGGATCGGCGCGTCGAAGCGCATCACGTCGACGGGCTTGTCGTCGACCAGCTGCGCCATCCAGCGGTGGTGCCCATCCAGCACGTACCCGTCGCCCGACACGATGACGGTCTTCGCGCCGCCGGTGTCCTGGCGCGCCTGCTGGGTCTTCTTGCGGGAGAACTCGCGCTGCGTCGGCCGCAGGCTGTCGGGCGCGACCTCGGTGCGCTCGTACGGGATGCCGCGCGCCTCGAGGAAGGCGACCAGCGCGCCGCGATCCTTGCCCGGGATCTGCGGCATCTCCGCGCGCGGGATGCCCAGCGTGCCGGTGGCCTCGGGGAAGTCTACCCAGTCGACTTCGGCGGCCGGAGCCCCAGCGCCTTGATCGCCGCGGCGATCGCCCGGCGCATCCGCGGGTTGGACTGCAGCGCCCTGGCGATCTGCTCCAGGCTGTCGCCGGCTGGCGTCTTCGGGAGCGGCTTGTCCATTCGTCGGTCCTTCCACGGCGGCGCGGGCCGCCTGCATCAGTGCGCTGGTGCGCGGCGCTTCGACCTCGCCCAACAGCGAGCCCTGCGCCGGGTCGCCGGCGGCGTCCAGCGCGTCGAAGTACGCGGTGATGAACTCTGCCATGCGCCGCGGCCGGCGGGTGTTCTCCGCGATGAAGCGCATCAGCTCGCGGGTCTCGGGGGTGAACTCCTCGCCCAGCAGCCCGGCCTGCGCCAGTGCGTCGTCGACCGACGTGCCGCGTTCCTTCAGGCTGGCCAACTGCTCGGCCGCGGCGACCAGGTGCGGCGTGATGTCGGCGTCGAAGCGGCGGCCCTCTGCAATCGCACCCCGGGCCTGCGCCACGCGCGGCGCGGCGATCATCAGCGCCCGGGTCACGTTGCGCATGTCGTCGCTCATGGATTCGACCATGCGGGTCAGCACCGGCGAGTTGCCGTAGGCTTTCGCCAGGACCGCGTTGCGCACTCGCGAGTAGCCCGCGCTCGACAGCCGGCCGCCGGCGTCCAGCATGCCGGCCTGCTCGGTCATCGGCAGCCGGCCCACGAACCGGCGAATGAAGTCGCGCGACGTGGCGAAGTCGCCGTTTTCGTCGGGCTGCAGGTCGTCCATCACGTCGATGCGCGCGGCGTCCGATCGCGCCTGCTCCACCGGCGACATGGCGGCCACCGTCGGCGCGTTGGCCTGGCGGGCGAACTCGGCCCGGTCCACCGGCGTCGTGCGCACCCGCACGAGCATGGGCTTGGCCAGCGCGTCGACCTGCTCGGGCTGCAGGCCGAACTGCGCGGCGTTCGCGCGCAGCCAGCCGCGGTATTCGTCGGCGGTCAGCCCGTCGGCCTGGTACACCCGCTTCATGGCGATCGTGCGGGCGTTGCCAGACTCGACCAGGCCGTCGGCGCCGACGATCGGCGCACCGGTGGCGGCGTCGGCCGACTGGCCCAGGCGGGCCGGATCCAGCTTCTGCGTGATGGCCTGCACCTGCATCTCGCTGGCGGCGCGGTCGCGCTGGCGCGGCTGCAGCTCCTGCGGGTAGGCGGCGTTCGCCTTCAGGTCCTCGTCGTGCGACGTGACCAGCTTGTCGATGTCGACCAGCGCGTACTGGGAATCGACCTTGGCGCCGGCCTCGGTGGTGAACGGCGCCGGCGCGCCGCGCTCGAGCTGCGGCCAGTTGCGGGTCAGCTGCGCGCGCTCGGCCTGCAGCGCGGCGGCGACTTCCCCCTCCGCGTTCGAGAGCTCGGCGTCGATCGCCTGCACCCGGTCCAGGTCGGTGAGCTGCCGCGGCTTGAGCAGCGCCTTCTCGGCGTCGGTGGGTTCAGCGGGTGTTCCACGTGGAGCGGTTTCCGTCTCGCCGCCGAGCACTTCCGTAGCGGGGATCGGCTCCGTTCCCGGCGTTCCCGGCGTTCCCGCGGGCGTTCCCGGCGTTCCAGGTGCCGCCGGCGCTGGAGCGGCGGCGCCTCGCATGCCAGCCGCCGCGTTGTAGCCGCCACCCGCGGCACCCATCGCCGCGCCGGTCAGCATGCCCAGCGCGGCGGCGTTGCCCACGCCCTCCATGACCGGCTTGCCGGTGGCGTAGTTCTGCCACATCTGCTCGGTGGCCGACTGCGGCAGCTCCTCGAACACACCCTCGCTGATCCCGGCGCCGATCACCTGCTTGGCGAAGCCGAGCGGCGAAGCCTTCAGCTTCGTGGGCCCGGCCACCAGCATGGTGTCGACGTCGCCCAGGCCGAGCCGCTGCGCGACGCGGCCGCCGGCAGCACCGAGAACCGCCGTCGTGGCGCCGGAGCCCAGCGCGGCCATCGCCTGCCCCAGCGTCAGCTCGCCGTCCTTCGACTCGCCGCGGATCTGCTCGGCCGCGCTGCCGGCGCCGATGACGCCCTCGCCGAGCGCGCCGGCCAGCCACGGCGCGACCTTCGGTGCGCCGGCCACCACGGCGCGGCCCACCGCGGCGCCGCCCAGCATCTGCGGAATCGACTCGATCGCGGCTCGCGCGATCGTGCTGGGGTTGTCCAGCGCGGCCTGGAGGGTGGGCACGAACCCGTCGGCCTCGGCGACCTTGCGGTTGGCGGCCTGCTGCGCCGGCGAGTACAGCTCGTCGAGCCCCTTCTGCGCGTCCTCGAAGCGCAGCCCGGCGTCCTCGAACGCTTTCGCGGCGCCGGGCCGGCTGGTCGGGTCTCCCATCGCCTCGCGCAGGCTGGCCGGCGCGGTGGAGCGGTTCACGGTGTCGGCCAGGCCCAGCAGCCCGGCGAAGGCCTGCGGCAGTCCGACGGCGCCCTTCAGCGCGGTGACGCCCACGTCGCGCGCCCAGTCGGCCGCGCTGCGCCCGGTGGCGGGCGCTGGTGCCGGTGCAGCACCGAACACTTCGTCGTCGGACAGGAGACGGCCCGACGGCCGGCCGAAGACGTCCTCGTCGGACAGGAGGTTGGTGGCCATGCCGGCGTCACCCCACGAATGCGATGGGGCGACCCTGCCATGCTTGGAGCGCCAGCTACGGCGCTGACAAATCGAGCGTGGTGGAGACCGACCACGTGGAAGGACGTGCTGGCCGATGTGGCGGGGCCGAGGGCTGGCGGCGTCGATGGCTTAGTCGTGCGGCTCATGGTGAACACACCCGAAATCCTGCCCCGGGTAGAAGTCGCCGCCCTCGGAGAATGGGTACATGAGCACATCGGCCGACGAGTGATCGCCGTCGTCATCTATCAACTTGTCCGACAGGCACCTACCGAACCGGAACTGGCGGCCCTCTGAGCAGAATTTCGCAATCTCGTTGCCAGCATCCCAATGCTTGCACGTCGAGCACCGATCAATATTCGCCATTGCAGGCTCCCGAAATGCGGATGGCGCCGAAGAGGTTTGCCAGCTGACATTGTCACGCCGGTTCCCACCCGTTCCCGCGCCAGATCATCGGCCCCTTCGGGGTCTGGTAGGTCTGGCCCACCTTGCGCTCCGCGGCCGGCGGCACGGCGCCCGGCGCTGCCGCGGCGCCAGCGGTGCGCGACCAGCGGCTGCTGTTGCCGGCGCGCTGCCAGCCCATCTGCTTCATCACCGCGTCGGCGCGCTCCACCGCCTGCTCGGGCTTCAGCATCTCCTTGAGCCCGATCTCGACGAACGACTTGTGCACGGCGTCGGGCTTGCTGACGATGTTGTCCAGCGCCGTCGCCATGTCCATGCCCGGGTTGGCCGCCATCAGGGCGCGCGCCGCGGCGACCTGCGCCGGATCGTGGCCGGCCGCGCCGGTGCCGCGCGTGCCGGTCTGCAGCGCCTGGAGCTTGGCCTGGATCTTGGCGATCCGCTGCTGCCCCTCGGGCGTGGAGTCGTCGGCCTCGGCCAGGTCCTTGCGCAGCCCGGCGATCGCCGCGTTGGCCTCGCGCACGCCGGAGCCTGAAGCGAACTCCGCGGCGCGCCGGCCGGCGTCGGCCTGCGCCACGCCCAGGTGGCCGCGTGCGATGTCGGTCTGCGCCCCGGCCTGCTGCGCCGACTGGTCGGCCCTGGCCAGCTCGAGCGAGTCCTTGAAGTCCTCGCGCGCGGTGCCGCGCTGCTCCTTGCGCAGCTCGCGCATCCGCTGCATGCCGCCGGCAACGTCGCCGTTCTGGGCGCGCCACATGGCCATCCGGCCCTCGATCGCATCGGCGCGGTCGGTCGACCGCTGCTGGCCGTTCACGTCGACGACGAATGCTCGAGACTTCGGGTCGTACTTGACCTTGGCCGGCACCCGCGGGTCGTCGCTGATGTCCTTGTACTCGGCCGCCAGCTGCTCGTCGGTGAGGCCGTTCAGGCGCTGGAACTCGGCCGCTTCCTTCTTCCGCAGGTCCTCGGCCTTGCGGCGATCGCCCAGGGCCATCGTCGTCCCGATGTCGCCCTTGGCCGCGGCCAGCCCCTGCGCGGCCATGTTGATGGCGGCCTCGTCGGGCACCATCGCCGGGTCCTGCATCACCAGGTTCTCGGGCACGCGCCGCGCCTGCGCGTCGCGGAACTGGCCCAGCGCTTCGCGCTGCACCTGCTCGTCGGCCGCGCGCTGCTCGGCCTGCCGCATGGCCAGCGCGTGCGACTGGGCCGCGCGCTGCTCGGCGGCCTGGCGCAGGGCCAGCTCCTGCCGGGCCTGCTCCTCGGCCTGCATCTGGCGCCGCGCGCCGAAGTACGCTTCTACGATGCTCATCAGCGTCCCCAGTTCAGCATGCCCAGCCCAGCCCCGATGATCTGGTTCCGCTGGTTGGTGTTGTCGCGCCCGGCCTGCCAAGCGTTGTTCGTGAGGCCCATTCCGACCCCGCCGAGCGCCTGATACGCCCCCGACGCGAGACCCATCGTCGAGTTGTACCCGGCGTTGTTGGCGCCCCAGGCGTTCGCCGCGGTGCCGATGCCCTGCGAGGCGACGCCGGCCGCGTTGCCGGCGCTGTTGCCGGCTGCGTTGGTGGCGCCCGGCAGGTTGGCGTTCATCCCCGCCGCGGTCATCTTCAGGCCCAGGCCCTTGTCCTCGGCCGCGCGCCGCGCCTGAGTGCCCGCCGCGGCGCCGGCCAGGGCCTCGTCGAGCGCCAGCTGCTTGAGCTGCCCGGCGTAGCGCCCGCTGCCCGGGTTGATGCCCATGCGCGCCAGGTCGCGGCCCGCGATCGCGCGCGCGGTGGAGAAGCCGCGGCGCACGTCGCCGATCGCCTCGCCGGCGATCTTCTCGCGCTCGGCGTCGCTGTTGTAGCGGTCGACGTCGCGGTAGAAGGCGTCCTGGTACTTGGCGGTGGTGTTCCAGTAGCGGTCGTCGTACTTCTGGGCCAGGCCGAGATTGAAGTCCTGCAGCTGCTTGGACAGCGCGGTGGCGGTGTCCATGTTCTCGAGGAGCCGCGGCGCGAAGTTCGCCTTCCAGTAGTCGTCGTTCGCGGTGGCCCGCGCCTCGGCCGACCTCGCCAGGTCCAGCTGGCCCTGGATCGCCGCAGCCAGCGCGGGGTCCGCGGTGGGCGGCGCGACCTCACCCGCGAGCACCTTCATCGCGATCGCCGGGCCGACGTTGCGCACGAGACTGCTGATCGCATCGGACGCGCCGCCGCCCAACCCGGAGATCACGCGCCCGATCACGTCGCCGGCGCCGCTGTTGGCGACCGAAGATGCGGCCTCGGGCCCGATCCAGGGCGACAGCGTGTCGAACAGCCCGGTCTGCGCACCGGTCATCCCGGGCCCGTAGCCGCTGGCGCCGTTCAGCACGGCGCGCGAAGCGCTGTCGATGCCGGTGGCGGCGGCCTCGCTCGCCGATCCACCGGCCAGGCCCTCGGCCGCGCCCGCGCCTCCGGTGGCGATACCGCCGCTGGCCAGTGCAGCCGCGCCCGCCTCCAGGCCCGCGCCGCCGGCGGCCAGCGAGGCGTTGGTCGGGGCC
>JACCDT010393185.1_pt1 | contig 13618 bp, 6 predicted proteins | sample 7446291 | NCBI WGS metagenome assembly JACCDT01 (sample SAMN15323446, study PRJNA562643) | freshwater metagenome | isolation source: river surface water | place: USA:Blue River Watershed | collected 2017-08-17
CCACCGACGCATGAGGCTCTGCCGCCTGGGTAAGCTTGACGTAAGACAGGCCGCGCTGCTGGGCGATCTCAGCCACGGCGGCCGCATAGGCTTCCAGATCCGCGAGCTTGGCGGGGGAACGCAGGTCCGGCGGACGGTGCGACGCCATGAACCCGACCGGCGAAAGCAGGACGATGCGCGGCGTGTGGCGGCTCAGGTCATCGAGCAGCTTGTGGTAGTCGGCCTTGAACTTGGCTAGGCCACCCTGTCCTTGCAGCGCCTCGGCCTGACCGAACTGCACGAACAAAGTAGTCGCCCCGACCGTCTCGAGCTGCCCCTTCCATGGACCGAAGTTCAGGTCGCGCCACTGCTCATGCACCGTGTCCGCCTCCCACGCCATCGAGCGGAAGACCGGGTTCATGGCGGCGAAGGCCGTGGCGAGGCGGGACTCGATCTCGCCCGACTTGGCTTCGCGCACGAGGTTCTCCTGCCCGATGAACACGACGACCTCATCCTGACCGAGCGCGAACCTGCCGTCCTTGAACGGCGCCGGCGGGACCCAGGCCGCCTTCGGCTCGCCGAAGCGATTGAGGACGTCGTCCTTCGTGACGACCGGCACCTCGGTCAACGGATCGAGGCTGATGTTCCGGAAGCGGATCTCGGCCTTGCAGTTGCCATGAATCTGGAGGCCGATCAGACCATAGGCGTCGTCGATCGACGGATCGGTCTCGGTGTAATCCAAGGTCGCCTTGCCGTTGAGGAAGATCGTGATGCGGGGACCCTCGGCCCGGATCTCATACTTGTTCCATTCGCCCTTCTTCTCAAGTTCGGCAATCTCGGTGTCGGCCTTCACACCATAGGCGCCGACCCCGGCGCCGGCCCGGGCGAGGAACTTCTTGCGGCGGGATTCGTCGTAAAGCGAGCCGGTATGGCCATGGCCGATGTCGGCCTGATAGCCGATCATCTCGTTGGGCGGATTGGTCGCACGTTGGCTGCGGAACTGCACGCCGGCGTTCACGAAGCCTTCGGTGCCGATGAGCTTATATTCAAGCGACAGCCGGAAGTTATAGAAAGCGCGTTTGGTCGTCAGGAACTCATTACGCGGATTGCCTTCGAGGGAACCCCCGACGATGGCCCCGTCCTCGACCCGCCAGACCTTGGGGTCGCCTTCCCAGCCGGCGAGCGTCTTGCCGTCGAACAGGGAGATCGGGGCGGCGCATAGGCCGAGGAGACCGGCGAAAAAGCCGAAGACGGGAGCAAGACGCTTCATGGGGTCAGGAGTTAGGCAACCCGTCCGAACGATTGTTCCAACCCGAAACGGATGACGGGCGTAAAAGGACACAAAAAAGACCGGAGACTTTCCAGCCTCCGGTCCTCATGGCCTCAGGCCCTCGATCTCAGGCCAACCCGAGATGCTTCAACGCCTCGGGCGTGGGTCCCGGGAATTCGACCATCGGCACGTTGCCCACGTACCCGACGTCCTTCCAGCCCTGCGGAGTGCTGTAATAACCGCTCGCGGCGAGATACCGGAAACGGTTGAAGAAGTTCTGGGCGGCCTTGAACTCCTTCTTCACGGGGGTCTTGCCGCAGATGTCGTCGGCGATCGCGCACTTCTGCGGCTCGGCGAGTTCGGCGAAGTCCTTCTGGAAGCGGCGGCGGGCTTCGGCGTCGAGCCAGTCGAGGCCCTCGGCGATCACCGGGCGGTCCTTGGCGGTCTCGTCGTAAGGAGAGCTGATCCACTCGTCGACGAAGTCCTGGACGCCGAGCTGCGAGGGCAGCTTGTCGCCGGGGTTGTCCGGCGGCAGGATGAGGTCGGTCAACGAGGCGGCGGCCTTGCGCTGCTTGGCGGTGAAGGTCAGCGGCCAGAGGTCGCCGGGGACGTAGTTCTTGTTCAGGACAGGATCCCAGCCGATGCGCTTGCCGCCGGGCGCGGCCGGGGCGTCGGGCTGACGCTGCAGGCGGCCTTGGGCGGACGCATGCGGGAAGGCCGCGGCGGCCGCGGCGGCGGCTCCGATCCACTTGAGGGCCTGGCGGCGGTCGATCTGGCCGGAATTGTCTGCGGGAGTGTTTTCCATGTTAGTAGGCATCAGAGGTTACCCTTGCGCATCTCTTCGATGAGATGGTCGGTGGCGCGCCACGCGAGCGCCATGATGGTGAGCGTGGGGTTCTTGTCGGCGTTGCTGCAGAACGCCGAGCCGTCGTTGAGGAGCAGGTTCGGGACCTCCCAGCACTGGTTCCACTGGTTGGTGACCGACTTCTTGGCGTCGGTGCCCATGATGGCTCCGCCGACCTCGTGGATGATCGAGCCGCCCGGCTCGATGGCCTTGGCGCCGTCGGCCTCAGGCTTCCGCGTCTTGCCGCCGATGGCTTCGATCATCATCGCGAACGTCGCCTCCATGTGCGCGGCCTGCTTGAGCTCGTGTTCGGACCACTTCCAGTGGAAGCGCAGGACGGGGATGCCCCACTTGTCCTTCACGGTCGGGTCGAGCTCGCAGAAGCAATTCTCGTTGGGGATCATCTCGCCGCGGCCGGCGAAACCGATGCCGGCGCCATACTTCTGGCGGACCTCGTCCTTGTAACTCCTGCCGTAGCCGGGACCGGCGCCGCCCGTGCCGAGGCCGGGCATGCGGCGGCCGGTGCCGAACTCGATGTGATAGCCGCGCGCGAAGCCCAGCTTGCCGGCGTCCTTATACAGCCACCACGGGATGTAGACGTGCGTGCCGGCGCCTTCTTCGTTGTGCACCGGGAGGTTCTCGAAGGCCGGGACGCTGCCGCCCAGCTTTCCGCCGACGGTGTCCATGATGTACTTGCCGACGAGCCCGGAGCCGTTGGCGAGTCCGTTCGGGAAGCGGTTGGATTTCGAGTTGAGGAGGATGCGGGCGGTCTCGCCCGAGCTGGCGGCGAGGATGACCGCCCGGCCCTTCACGGCGCGCTCCTGGCCGGTGACCTTGTCGATGTAGATGACGCCGTTGGCCTTGCCGTCGGCCCCGACGGTGACCTCACGGGCATGCGCGTTGCAAAGGATGTCGAGGTTGCCGGTCGCGAGCGCCGGCGGGAGGTGCACGGTGGTCGACTGGTAATTGGCCTTGATCGAACAGCCGCGACCGCAGTCGGTCGCCCAGAAGCAGGCGGCGCGCTCCTGCATGGCCTTGGCGATGATCTTCTGGGCCTTGGGATTGTTCGGATGCAGGCGGGCCGGGAAGTTCACGTGATCCTGACGGGTCGAAAGGATCGCGCGATGGATGGGGATCACGGGGATGCCCAGCTTGGCGACGTGCTTCTTGACGTAGAGTTCGCCGGCGCGGGCCTTGGGCGGCGGCAACAGCGTTCCGTTCGGTGAATCGGGCGTATTCTCCAGGCCTTCGTTGGAGCCGTAGACGCCGACGAGCATCTCGACCTTGTCGTAATAAGGCGCGATGTCTTCGTAGCTGAAAGGCCAGTCGAAGCCGAGGCCGTCGCGGGAATAGGGCTTGAAGTCGTAAGGTCCGTTGCGGAGCGAGATACGTCCCCAGTGGTTCGTGCGTCCGCCCAGCATGCGGGCCCGCCACCAGTCGAACCGCTGCTTAGGGTCGGTCGAGGCCTGGGTATAAGGTTCTCCGGGGACTTCCCAGCCGCCGTCGACGGTCGCGTCATGGAACCCGAAGGGCTTCTCGCGCGTACCCATGCCGAGCAGGGGCGCGTCGGCCTTGGACTGGAACATCGGGGTCTCGGTGACCGGGTCGTAATTGCGACCGGCCTCGAGCATGAGGACCTTCACGCCGTTCATGGTGAGCGTGTAGGCGGACTGACCGCCGCCTGCGCCGGAGCCGACGACGATCACGTCGTAGGTGGGCTGCAGGTCTTTTTCGGTGATGATGGCCATGGTGATAAGGAGAGGATTACTTGGATGCGCGGAACCGCCAGGCTTCGTCGAAGAAACCGGCGGCGGGAATCGCGCCCGGAGCCTGGGCGTCCGGCGCGACCTTGAGATCCACCACGGCCCAGTCGGGCAGCTTGGCGACCTGTCGGGCGTTGTTCAGGTAGTCGTATTCGCGGTAGGTGAAGCTGCTGTTGATCACGACGTACTTCTGGGGGTTCAGCGGGTTCGGGTAGATGAGGATCGGCGCGTGGTCGGCGGACGAATAGGCCTTGCCGTCGACGACGAGCTTGTCGGCGGTCCACTGGATCGGGAGCTTGGCGACGATCTTGGCGAGAACGGCGTTCGATGCAGGATCACCCCAGAGGATGAGGTTGTGCTTGGCGATGTCCTCGTCCTTGACCTGCGCGTCGGTCTTCGTCGGCGCGTCGCCGCGGAACTGGCGGCGCCATTCGCGGGCGCCGCGCTCCATCTCGGACTTGGCCCAACCGCCGACCTTGGCGTTGAAAGGCTGGCTGGTGGGCGCGACGTAAAGGAAGCTGTCCAGGAACGCGTCGTCGATCGGGCCGGATAGGCCGTGGCGCTTGACGGAGCCTTGGTCGGAATGCGCGGCGACCTGCGTCCATTCGCCGTTCTTGGGATCCCGGGCGAAGGTGGCCTTCCAGGAACGGTCCGAGGCGGCCTTGACCGAAGTCAGGACCTTGTGGCCGTCGATGGTGACGGCCGTCGGGGCGAACTGCGACTGCACGGCGTCGCCCGGGGCGAAGTCGAGCGTCAGGCCGGCGACGTTGGTCGTCTTGACTTCGATGGCGCGTTCGTCGACGAGCTTGGCGTCGACGCGCGCCTGCTTCCAGTGCTCGACCATGCGGTCGACCTGGACCCAGTGCATGCGGTCGTAACGGAGGAAGTAGGTGGCGAAGGAGACCTCCTTCGGCGTGCGCACGCGGCCGCTCGCGGCGATGGCGGCCAGGCGGCGCTCGATCTCGGCCATGGAGTCGGGATGGATCTTGTGCGCGGTCTGGGGTCCGATGATGTGGGTGAGTTCCAGGCCGACCTTGCCCATCTCGCGGGCCATGACGTCGGCGGCCTGCTTCTGCTTGTCGATCTCGCCGCTATAGGCGACGGTGGGCGCGTTACGGAAGTTGATGGCGGTGTCGGTGGCGTTGTACCAGGCCCACAGCGTCTTCTGCCAGGACGGGATCTTGGAGACGTCCTCGTTCTGGAAGACGTTCAGGAATTCGGGGGTCTCGGAGAAGCCGGCGCCGGGATTGATGCCGCACCAGCGGTCCGCGTAATGGGCTCCGAACTGCCAGACCGCCGCGCCGCCCATGGAGAAGCCACGGATGAAGAGTCGGTCATCGTCGATGTTGTAGCTCTTGCGGGCATGGGCGTACGCCTCCCAGAGGTCGACTTCGCCGGCCATCTTGTTGGCGCAGCAGTAGCGGCCGTAAAGATGGAGCACCAGGCGGTTGTTGGCCGGGAGCTGACCGACGTTCTTGCGGCGGTCGCTGAGGAAGGCGAGTTCGGTCAAGGTCTCGCCGCGACCGTGACACCAGAAGTCCAAGCGCATCAGCGAACCCGCGTAGTTGTCCGGGATGACCATGCCGTAAGGTTGGACCGAGCCGTCGATCTTCGACTTGTAGCCGCGGACGACCAGCCCTGTCTGACGGGTCCACGGGGTCTCACCCTTCAGGAACGAGGCGGCACGGGCCTTGCCTTCGGCGATCAGGTCATGGGCGGTCTTGAACTCGGCCTTGTTGAAGTACTCGTTATAGCGACCGGCCCAGTCGACGGCCTTATGGTAGATCTCGATGTCAGGCAGGAACTCCTCGAGGCGCGGGTTCTTCGCCTGGGCCTTGGCGGCTGCGTCGATGGCGGCGCGCAGCTCGGCGAGCTCCTTGGCCAGAGAGACCTTGTCGGCCTCGGGCAGGGCCACGGCCTTGTCGGTCGGCGGAATCGGCCGGACGGCCGCGGGGATGTTATCCTTCGGGCCATCGGCCAGAGCGGTCGCGGTGAAGAAGGAAAGCAGCAGGAGGGAGCGCATGCGGAGTAAAAGATAAGAGGACCTGAAGGCAGGCCATCTCGGGGCGCCCTAGGTCTAGACTACGACCCACCTGGCGGACAAGAGTTCCTTCTATCGACTTAACGACACGAATGGGACCGGTCGGCCATTTTCCTCGCCTCCGCCCTTCCCCTTCCCCACATCTCCGGGCAATGGCCCTTCTCAGTCTCCTCGACGTCTATGTCAGTTTCGGCGGCCCTCCCGTCCTGGACCACCTGAACCTCCAGATCGAGGAAGGCGAACGCGTCTGTCTGCTCGGTCGTAACGGCGCCGGCAAGACCACGCTCATGCGGATCGCCGCGGGCGAATCCGCCCCCGACACGGGCACGGTGACCATCCCCGAGGGCGTCTGCATCGCCCGCCTGACCCAGGAGATCCCGGAAACTCTGCCGGGCAACGTCCGCGACATCGTGACCTCCGGCCTCCGCGACGACGACGCCTCCGAGGACTGGGAGAAGGACCTGCGCGTCGATGACCTGATCGCCCGTCTCGGCCTCCCCGAAGACCGGGCCTTCGACGCCCTCTCCGGCGGCCTCAAGCGCCGCTGCCTCCTCGCCAAGGCTCTCGCCGCGAAACCCGGCCTGCTGCTCCTCGACGAACCGACCAATCACATGGACCTGGATTCCATCCTTTGGATGGAAGAGTTCCTGCTCGAACAGAAGATCCCCCTGCTGTTCGTCACGCACGACCGCGCCTTCCTGCGCCGCATGGCCAACCGCATCATCGAACTCGACCGCGGCAAGCTCGCCAGCTGGTCCTGCGATTACGACACCTACCTCGTCCGCAAGGAGGAGCTCTTCGTCGCCGAGGAACGCCAGCGCGCCGCCTTCGACAAGAAGCTCGGCCAGGAAGAAGCCTGGTCCCGCCGGAGCCCGGGCGCCCGGCGCACGAAGTCCAACGCGCGCATGGAGGCCCTCATCAAGATGCGCGCCCAGCGCGGCGCCATGCGCGGCGCGACCGGCTCGGCCAAGATGGAGATCAGCGAAGCCGAGCGCTCGGGCGTCCGCGTGGTCGAAGCCGAGAACATCGCCTTCGCCTATCCGGGCGGCACGCCCCTGATCCGGGACTTCAGCTTCGTGCTCAACCGCGGCGACAAGGTCGGCCTCATCGGCCCGAACGGCGCCGGCAAGACGACGTTGGTCAAGATGCTCCTCGGCCAGCTGGCGCCGACTTCCGGTGACCTGAAGTTCGGCACCAAGATGGAAGTCATCTACTTCGACCAGATGCGCGACCAGATCGACGACAATAAGACCGTCGCCGAGAACCTCGCCGGGGACAGCGACACGGTCACGGTCCAAGGCCGCTCCCGCCACGTGATCAGCTACCTGCAGGACTTCCTCTTCGACCCGTCGCGCGCCCGCTCCAAGGCCAAGGTGCTCTCAGGCGGCGAACGTAACCGCCTCCTGCTCGCCCGCCTCTTCACCAAGCCGGCCAACGTGCTCGTGCTCGACGAACCGACCAACGACCTCGACGCCGAGACGCTCGACGTGCTCGAGGACATCCTGGTGGATTACGCGGGGACGCTCATCATGGTCTCCCACGACCGCGCCTTCCTCGACAACGTCGTGACCAGCACGCTGGTCTTCGAAGGCGACGGCGTCGTGACCGAACACGCCGGCGGTTATACCGATTGGCGCAACGAACTCGCCCGTATCGCCGTGGCCAAGCGCACGGCGGCGATCGGCACGGCCCCGAAGCCCACGGCCGCCCCGAGACCCCCGGCACCGGCCCAAGCCGGCGCCAAGCTCAACAACAAGGAACGCAAGGAACTGGAGGCCCTGCCCGGCCGGATCGAGCAGCTTGAAGCCGAACAGGCCCAGCTCACCGTCCAGCTCGGCGATCCGGAGATCTACAAGGACGGCGGAGCCAAGGCGGCCGCGCTGCAGAAGCGTCTCCACGCCGCGGAAGCCGAGCACGCCGAGGCGCTCGCCCGCTGGATGGACCTCGACGCCCGCAAGGACGCCTGACCAGCGACCGTACGGATAGTATTCCGTTATTCGGATACTTCCTGCAGTTATCGGCAGTTGCACGCGGCTGGCCGAGGCTCAGGATTGCGTCATAGCCCATTAAACAATGGGGATTCTGCCACCAAGACCCGCCACCGTACCTCGACCGACCCGAAGTCCGTTTGTGCCGATTTATGAACCCTCAGCTTTGACGCGCCGCCCCCAGCCATGAAACGCCCACGGAACGTGCTGCTCGCCCTCGGCTGGTATGACCACCGGCTGCTCCAAGGCATCGCCACCTACGCTTCCGAACACCGCTGGCACCTGGCCTCGCACAGCATCATCCACGAGAAGGTGATCCCATGGGGCTGGGACGGGGACGGCATCCTCGCCTGGCTCGGCGCCGGCGACGACCTCGCCGACTTCGTCCTCAAGGCCGACAAACCCACGGTCGACTTCTCCCTGCGCCGCCGCGGGACTCCCTTCGCCCACGTGGTGCAGGACCACGCGAAGACCGGCGAACTGGCCGCCGAACATTTCATCGAACGCGGCATGGGGCACTTCTGCTTCTCCAGCGACACCGAGAACTGGTCGCAGGTCGAACGCGGTCAGGCCTTCATGGCTTCACTTCGTCGCCGCGGACTTCCCTGCGAGCACCTGCGCTGGGACCAGACCGGGAAGAAGCCCGACGCGCGCGACGAATGGCAGCGCCGTCGCGCCTGGCTGATCGCGCGCCTCAAGGCCGCGCCCAAGCCCCTCGCGGTCTTCGCGGCGAACGGCACCCTCGCCGTCGAGGTCCGGGAGCTCTGCGAGGAGGCCGGACTCCACGTGCCGACGCAGGTCGCGATCGTCGGCATCGACGACTACCTCCTCTCGGTCGGTGCGATCAAGAAGTACGTCTCCGGCGTCGACACCAACCTTGAAGAACAAGGCTACCGCGGCGCCGAACTCCTCGACCGGCTGATGCGCGGCGAGACGCCGCCGCCCGAACCGATCCGCATCCAGCCCGCCGGCGTGATCACGCGCATGAGCAGCGACATCCTGGCCACCGGCCATGAAGGCGTCGTCCGGGCCCTGCACCACATCACGGACCACTTCGCGGGCCCGCTCGGCGTCAAGGAACTGGCCGCCATCGCCCACATGTCGGAACGCGGCCTCCGCCAAGCCTTCGTCAAGCATGTCGGCTGCACGCCCGGCGACCGCCTGCGCACCGTGCGCATCGACTCTTCCAAGCGCCTGCTCGCCGGTTCGTCCGAGAAGATCGAGGCGATCGCGCATCGCTGCGGGTACCCCAACCTGAACTCCTTCTTCGCCGCCTTCCGACGGTCCGAGAACATGACTCCGGCGGAATACCGCCGGATCATGCGCTTCCGCAGCTAAGCCACGGTCACTCGGCCAAGGCGTGGATCGTGCCGGTCACCTGGCCGCGCAGCTCGGCGCCGTCGGCGGACTTCACGTCGTATTTGAGCTGGGCCTGCATCGCGGGACGGAGGTCGGCGACCTCGAGCAGGACCGAACGCCTGTCGGCGGAGAGGGTCGCCTTGCGGACCACCATGGCGTCGTGCTTGCGCTCGGCCATCTGGGCTTTGCTGAACTGAAGGCGACCGTCGTTGCCGAGCTCGGTCGCGGCGACCTTGGTCTCGGTCGTGGAGATCTCCGGCGAGCCGTAGGCCGAGGACCAGACGTAGTTCCAGAGCTCGAGGTTCCAGCTGGCGGCGTCCGTCGCGGCCTGGGCGTCGAGCTCGCACGTGAAATCGACGCGGAGGCCTTGCTTGGTGGCGGCTAGCCCGATCGGCATCCGCGCGGCGGCGCCGGTGTAGCGGACGCGCTGGAAGCAGCCGTTCTGGGTCGCGGTGGTCTGCCAGCCGCGGAGGCCGGTCACGTAGAGCTGCCCGTCCTTGGGATTGAAACGCCCGCGCATGGCGCCGCTGCCGAAGTCGACGTTGAAGCGGGTCACGCCGCCCTGCATCTGGGGCTTGCCGTCGAAGGTCACTTCCTGCGGGAGGACGCCGTAGAGAGAGCAGGTGCCGTAGCTCAGATGCAGCAGGCGATCCTTCCACGGGCCGAACTTATCGGAGGTCACCCACACCTGGCCGCCGCTGGAGTTGTCGATTTCCTTGGGGAACCAGCAGAGCGGGCGATCATAGTCCGTCGGGGGCGTCGCGCGGTGGGCGAGGTCCACCACGCCGTAGAAGCCGCCCTGCTTGACCCAGTTGAGGCGGCACATGGGCGTCCAGGTGCCTTCGTTGTCGCCGGTGGTGAGCTGGCCGGTCGGGCTCAGGCCGATGCCGTTGGGCGCGCGGAAACCGGTCGCGACCACCTCGAACTTCTTGCCGTCAGGCGAGACCTTGAAGAGCGAGCCGTGGTGGTCGCAGATCTCGTCGAAGCCGCGGCCGCCTTTGCGAACGGGGCCTGCCTTGATGAAATAGAGGTTGCCCGCGGCGTCAGCCTGGAGGTCGAACACGAACTCATGGAAGTTCTTCGTGGTCTGGAGCTCGAAGTTGAAGACGTCGTAGCGGTCCGCTTCGCCGTCGCCGTCCGTGTCGCGCAGCTTCCAGAGTCCGTCGCGACAGGTGACGAGCACCTCGCCGTTCACGACCTTGAGCCCGAGCGGGTGATAGAGGCCCGCGGCGAAGCGACGCCAAGTGACCTTGGAGAGCTGATCGTCGATGCCGGAGGCGATGAAGACGTCGCCGTGGAAAGTCGCGATGACGGCGCGGCCGTCGGGCAGGAAGTCGAAAGCCGAGGTGAACATCGGGGCCTTCCAAGGATTGGTCACGGGCAGCCTGACGTCGTCGACGACGTAAGGCTCGCCGGACTTCTCCGAGAGCTTGCCGGTTGTCTCGACGACCTCCGGCCAGAGGGTCCGGGCGGTCTTCAGCAGCTTCGACGGCAGGTCGGTGTCGAAGGACTGAGGCAGCGGCACGCCCGAAGGGAGGTAGGCGACGCGGATGACGGTGATCTCGCCGGCGGGCGCGACGCGGGCCACGGCATGCCCGTCGACCGTCTCGACCTTGGCGGCGCCCAACGTGACGATCCGGGCGGCGTCGGCGGACTTGCCGAGCATGACCGTGACGCCCTTCACCGAAGGAGCGACCTCAAGCGTGCGGACGACAAACTGGACTTCGTTGGCGGAGACGACCTCGGCCGTCTCGTCCACGGCCGTGCCGCCGACGTCCCAGCGGACGACCACGGAGCGACCGGCGTTATGGAATCCCTTGAAACGCGACTGACCGGCCGGCAGCGGGCCGAAGCCCTTCCGCGGTAAAAGCGCGACGGCGTCGGCCCCGGGCATGAACCCGGCGAAGTCACCGGTGACGAAGATCGTCTCACCGATAGCCGTCGGGTAATCTCCTCGGGACATCAGGTTCATCTCGGTCGTGAACTTGCCCCACCAGGCCCCGATAGGACGGCACAGATCAAGGTCGTAGGCGATGCCACGCTTGCCGTCGTCACCGAGCCGGACGGCCAGACCCTTCAGTCCGGTCGAGTCGATCGAGCCGTCCTTCTGCTTGCCGACGCCGACCGTGCCGAGAATCCACTGTCCGGGAGCTTCCGCGACCGGAGCGGCGGCGGTGGTCTTCTTGGCCGGCTTCTTGGCCTGCCCGAAGAGCAGACCGATCGACAGGAAGAGGGCGACGAGGGGCGAACGCATGGGGTAATAATTAGGGCCACGGCTAGGTCCAGGGCTAGATATTTCCGCCACAAAAAAGGGCCGGAGCCCCGCAGGACCCCGACCCGATTTCAACTATCCCTACCCTAGCCCTGGCCCTGCCATCAGAGGCTCCGGAGGTAGGATGCGATGTCGGCGACGCCCTGCTCGGTCAGCCCCATCTGGGCGGGCGTGAACATGAGCGAGCGGTCGAGGTGCTTCTCCTCCTTGATCCGGGCACGCGGGATGGACTGCACCAGGCCGCCCATGGACTTCACCATGAGCGGATCGCCGGAGGACAGCACCATGCCGGTGATGACCATGCCGTCATCGAGCACCACGCGCGTTCCTTCGAAACCGTGCGAGATGTTGTTCGAGGGCTGGGCGATGTTGAGGATCAGCGACTCGAGCGACTGCTGCTTGGCATAGGTCGTCAGGTCAGGGCCGAAGTCGATGCCTTTGCCGTCGAACTTATGACAGGCCTGGCAGACGGCGGAAGCGGCCTTGCCGTTGGCGGCGTCGCCCTTGAGGGCGGCGATGACCTCGACCGGCGCGAGGGCCTTGGCGCCCGGCATCTCGGGCGGAAGGTCGCTGCCGACGAGCTTGGCCGACGCGGCGTCGCCGCCGCGGGCCTTGACGATCGCGTCGACGTCGAACGCCTTCCAGAGGCTGCCCTTGCGGTTGCCGACCCACCACTTGGCGAGGTCCGCCTGGACGAACTGCTTGTTGAGCGAAAGCTCCACCATCGTGCCCGCGGCTTCGGCGCTACGCGTGAAGGCGAGCGTGGTGAGGTCGCGCTTGGTCTCGGCCTCGTTGAGCTTGCCGGAAAGCAGGCGGGCACGGACGTCGCGGACGGCCGCGGCCGGGTGGAGACGCCAGGTGAGCCAGGCGTAAGCCGGAGTCCACTCGAGAGCCGGCTTGGCCATGACCTTGGCGATGGCGGCGTGCACCGCCGCCTCGCGGTCGGTCGACGCGAGGCCGATGGCTTCGAGGTAGGAGCGATCCTGACCGTCGAACTGCTGGGCGATGGTCACCAAGAGGGCGACGGCTTCCGGGGTCTTGAAATCACGGAGCGCGAGGGCGACTTCGCGGCGGACGGCCGGGGAGTTGTCCTTGGCCAGCGACCGGCAGAGCGCGAAGACGTCGCGGTCGGCCGCACGCAGGGCACGGAAAGCCACGAGACGACGGGTATCGTCGGCGGAGGCGAGTTCCTTGCGAACCAGCGCGACGCCCTTGTCGCCGAGCTGAGCGAGCAGCCAGACGGCGCGGGAGGCGACATACGGATTGGCGTCGGACAGCAGGGCCGCGACGTCGTCGACGACCTTGTCACCGGCGGCCTTGAGGCGATTGAAGCCGCCTGCGCGGACGTTCGGCGAAGGACTGCGGAGGGCGGCGATCTGACCGGCGACGGTGGTGAGGTCGATCTTCGGGACGACGGACTTGAAGCCCTTCGGCGCGATGCGGTAGATCGTGCCGGAGAGGCTGTTGTCGCGGGTGCCGTGACCGCCCACGCCGGGATCGAACCAGTCGGCGACGTAGAGCGCGCCGTCGGGACCGACGCAGACGTCGGACGGACGGAACTTGGTCTTCAGGTTGCCGGTGGGCTTGCCGCCCAGGAAGTCCGAACCCGCCCATTCCTTCTCCTTATTGGAAGTGAGGAAGTCGAAGCGCTCGAGCTTCATGCCGGCGCCGTCCGGTTTGGGCAGATAGCCGAAGACGACGTTCTTGCCGGCCTCGCAGGCGAGAAGGAGGCCGTTCCATTTCGGATCGAGGGCGCCGTTCTCATAGAAGGCCACGCCGGTGGGCGAGCCGCCGCCGTAGACGTCGCCGGCCGGCATGGTGCCAGGGTCGTCCTGACGCCATTCGGCGACCGGAGTCTCCTGGCCCGGACGCTTGTCCGCACCCCAGGAACGCTGGCCGTCGGCGGAGGCGAAACCGGCGTTGCCTCCTTCCATGATCAGGGAGACACGGCAGGCGGGCGGGTCGTCGTTGTCGCTCTGGTACATGTCGCCGAGGGAGTTGATGGACTGCTCGTAGCTGTTGCGGTAGTTATGACCGACGATGCGGGCGTTGGTGCCGTCGCTGTTCATCCGGACGGAGAAACCGCCGACCCAGATGTTGCC
>JACCDT010168720.1_pt1 | contig 13617 bp, 26 predicted proteins | sample 7446291 | NCBI WGS metagenome assembly JACCDT01 (sample SAMN15323446, study PRJNA562643) | freshwater metagenome | isolation source: river surface water | place: USA:Blue River Watershed | collected 2017-08-17
CACCCTGCTCGGGACACCCGGCACCGGGCGCGCCTCGATCGCGGTGAGGCCGTCGAGGCGCCACTTCCAGACCTTCACCGCTTGACCCTCTTGGACTCCTCGATCAGGGAGTCCGCCCATGCGAGTGCAGCACGAGATTCCGCAATGCGCAGGCCGTGGTCCGCCGAGGTCGGGTGGTGCAGACGCGCCATCAGGTGACCCAGCATGGACGCCGCGACCACAACCCGGGTCGTCTCGGGGTCCTGCGCCGGTTTCGCCTCCAGCAGGACGCCCTCGCGCTGCTCGCCAGAGGCTCTCAGAGCGTCGATCACCACGTCGGCGATGTCCCGGCCCGCAGCGCCCGGGAAACGGGTCACAGGCTGGCTGGCGATGTACTGGCTCAGCCGGGCCAGCTGACCATTGGCAGCCTCGGCCACCTCCCACACCTGACCGTGGTAGTGGCACAGCCTGACGACCGCCGCGTGGTGGCAGAAGCGAACGCCGTCCGGGTCGGTGGCCTCGCACTCGGTGACCTCGACGGCGGGCTCCGGGTACGGGGGAGGGACCGCACCCCCGGTGCGCACGGCCTGCAAGCGCAGGAGAGCCCTGTAGAGCCCGCGCTGAGGCATCATCTGGGGCTCGTAGCGCCCGCTGGTGCAGAAGCGCTCGGCCCACGTGGCGACCTCGTTCAGGATCTCGACCTGACGACGAACATCCTGACGGTGCTCTTCGAGCCACTCCCGGGCGACCTCCACGAGGATCGTCGAGTCGTAGAGAGCAGACTGGGCATCCCAGTTCTCGACCTGCCGACGCACCTCATCCGGGTCGAGGCGGGCCATCTTCTCGACGATCTCCTCGTGCAGCTTGGCGTCGGCCTCGCACTCCTCCCGCGTGGGCTCGGGCAAGTCGTCGATGCGGATGGCCCCCTTCCCCGTGGCAGGCTCGGTGCCAGCGTTCAGCTGCCGGGCGATCTCCTCACCGATCACGACGGGGCCGATCTCAGCCATGAGACCAGCACCGAGCATCTCCATCCGGACGGGCTCGGCATGCTGTCGGATGGGGACACTGGGTGCGGCATGCAGGTTCTCGTGCCCGTCGGGCAGCTCACAGACGTAGCGGTTCGGGTGGTGCTCGCTACCGAAGTGCTGGCCACACAGAGCGGCCGACTTCTCCTCGGCCCCCAGCTCGGTCACCCGAGGCTCGCGACCGAGCCAGCCACAAGCCACCCGGTACAGCGCGATCGTGTCGCGCATCGGTATGACCGCCGCGACCTCCTCCCTCGGCGGGTTGCGCAGCAGGTCGTGCTCCATGGCCTCGACGATGCGCACCACGTCCGTGAGCTGGTGACGCGTGTCGGGCAGGTCGAGCCACGCGAGCCACTGCCTGAAACACGCACGCTCGAACCTGCCGAAGAGCGTCAACACGCTGTTGGTCGACTTCTCGGAGAGATCGAGCCGGTTGGCCGCATCCTCCACGAGCTGACGCAGCGCCCAGTTGACCTCGACCGAGGTCGGCTGGGCACCCTTGTCGGCGATCGCGGTCATACGCTCGGTAGACGGTATGCTCATTTGATTCCCTCTCGGCTCACGCTCTCGATGGGGCCTCGTCAGATCGCCTCGGGGAATGACTCAACCCCGATCTTCCAGCTGAGAAGCCGCGCTGACTCCCCGCGCCGCGTGAAGTTCCAAGCCTTGATCGCGCAGGCCAACAGAGACGTTTCGATCTCACGCTTGGCGGGCGTCGCACTGAGCAGTCTCTGGCGGAACAGGTACACCGGGGTGGTCTCCGTCAGATTCAGGCCGTCACGCAAACGAGCGAAAAACCAATCGGCTCTCTCCTCGTCCTTCTGACTCATGATGTAGTGTGCGGCACCCATCAGACCCACACGACGGGTCACCAAGCGAAGCGTGCTTGCAACTTCCAGTGACTTGGGAGCGGCAGGATGATCCGCGAGGAACCTGTTGACCATGGCTCTTGGGAGGCCGTTGCTCGCGACGTCGGTCAACATCCCGACCTCGTACTTGAAGATGGTGTTCAGCACTGACGCCAGCAGCGTGCTGTTCGCCTCTCCTGCCATGTGGAGCAGGTCTCGCGCCCTACGTGGGGTGCCAGCATCGATCACGTACGCATCTTCAGGCGGAACACCCCGCACGACGAAGAACTCGATCGTCACGCCGGAGTCAATCACAGCCAAGAGTCGATGCTGCCCGTCGATCACCCTGCCATGGGTGTCGATGCGGATCGGGTCGTACACCAGTCTCCACCTACCGTCCCGCATGTCCCTTGCGTAGGTCTTGCGGACAGACATGCGAACAGCGCGGTTCTTGAAACTACTGCTTGCGTTGAGCATCTCCAACGCCTTCTGCGGCGTGATAGTTTCCACGCTTGCCGTTGGCGTCTGAGACCGTTGGATGTCTACGACTCCCACGTTCTTTCCCCTTTCTGCTGCGCCTTCAAGCGCAACTCAACACTCTCAGTCTCTCCTGAACGACGTCTCGATCGCGAGCTGCATGCGCTCACGACCGGACGGGTTCGCCGAGTGCACGCGCGGCTTCTTCTCGGGCCAGATGCCGGTCTCCTCCATCCAGCAGACCAGCGTGTAGCCGGTGCCGAAGTGGTCACAGTGCGGCATCGACTGGAAGCTCGTCTCCACCAGCCACTCCTCTGGGCTCATGCCCCCGAGGCAATCGCTGCACGCGCCGAGATCGTGATCGAGGCTTGCCTCGACCACGTGGAACTCGGTGAGGATCTTCTTCGCTTCCTCGACCGTCTTTGCGTGCACCCAGCCAACCGGAGCTGGCCTGATGTCGTCGAGCCATAGATTGACGCTGCTCATGATCACACTCCACTACGGCTGCGGATCACTTGCGCGATCCTTCGAGCCCGAAACTCTGGGTCTCGACGATACCGGCGACGGTACTCGGCCCGCTTGCACTCCCTGCAACCGCGCGCACCGTCTCGGCGAACGTACAAATTCTCTCCGGACAGCTGGTGCCCAACTGGACAATGAGTCTTCTTCGCGTTCTTAGCTGCGAGGCCAGCACCACGTAGGACGTTCTCCTGCGCCGTTACAGGCTCGACGTGAAATGGATTGACGCACCGTCTCACCCGGCATGTGTGATCAAGCTCCACGTCACCCGTGGGTAAAGGGCCCACAAAAATGTGGTACGAAACGAGGTGTGCGCCGACCGTTCGACGACCCACACGAAACTTGCCGTACCCGTGGATGTTGCAGCCTGCTCTCCACAACCAACAACCTGTTTCGGCGAACTCGACCTTGACCAGAAACCTTCTCAGCAGTTTCTCGTCTAAGTCAATTACAAGCGGTTTGACTCTCATACCGTGTCAGTGCAGCTCCTCAAAAAACCGCACTTCCTGCACAACCTCTTGCACCCGCTCATCAGCTGCATGCCCGGCTCACCGCACGCATCGCAGCAGTCGATCGGCGATTCTGTTGCCCTCTCAGATCCTTGATGCGCTACTGCACCCTCAGCGCCTCTCCTGAACTCGTAGTCGTCCTCGAACGTGAACGTCGTCGACTTGTCCGCCACCACACCACCACTTTCCTACGCCGCCACTACTCTCAGGCTCCCCACACCTCGACTTGCACGTCGACTCTCAGTCACTCTCCTTGAACAGGTCGGCGAACCGCTCACCGGCCGCCTGCGCCTCCTCGATCTCCTCCTCGGTCCATGGCCGCTGCTCCTCGAAGGTGATCTCGGCGACCTTCTTCCTCGGGTCGGCCACCAGCGTGAACAGCGCACCCTGCTTGATCAGGTGACGCTGTGCCTCGGGCACGGCCGAGATGAAGATCTCGGAGACGTACTCCCTCGGATGAACACCCCAAGGCGCACGCTCGGTGATCACCGCGAGGAACGCTTCGTCGTCCTGCGGCAGCTCGTCCGAGACGAAGCCCCAGAAGGTCATCCGAGGGATCTTGTCGAGCGGCAGGTCCATCAGGTGATTCTCCCCAGCTCGGCGAGCCTCTTTCGATAGGCCTCGGTCGCACCGATGTAGGCGAAGTATCGCTCTGCAGCCACAACGACGCTCTCGCTGTTCTTCCAGCGCGGCCACGGAGGCAGACGGTCTGGAACGGGCAACTCTCCAAGCTCGCGCACGTACTCCTGCAGTGCGCTCAGAGTCACCCAGCTCCAGTCCCGGGGCCCCACGGGACCTGTCAGACCTCGAACGTGCAATCCGGGTTGTCGCGACCGGCCTCGAACGCGGCGCGGAGGGCGTCGGTCACGGCCGCCTTGTGAGCGACACGCAGACCCTCGTGGAACGCCCGCCGGTTCTCCGGCGTCATGCTCTTGACGAGCAGCGTGACCACCCTGTTCGCGACGGCGGTCGCGTTGAACTTGCGCACCGCACGCAACCTCTTCTTCGGGGCTGGCTTCTCGGCCGCAGTCCTGACCACCATGGCGAGCGCATCCTTGAAGCTCTTCGACGCTGGGCGCGCCTTCCTTGTCAGTGCCATCTCCTCTTCCTCCTCAGTGCGGGCTTCCCGCACCAGCTGCTCGCGCGAGTGTGCGCCTCTTCAACGCGACACGAGCGCACTCGATGTTGGCCATAGCCTCATCCAGATCGCGCAGTGCACACACGCGGCCCCCTTCATCGAAGGGATGCTGCGTCGACACGACGTGAGCCACCACACGCGTCAAGCTCACGATGGCGTCGTTCAAGTACTCCGGCAGGGCAACGTCGGAGACGATCTCTTCTGGATGGGGCATCCTGCCCTCCTGCTACACCTGTTCCATCAGGCATAGATTGATGCCGACAACACGGACGCGGCGGGCTCGAACCAGTGGAGTCAGACGCAGAAGGATGGCGTGCCGCGTGATCTTCAGCTCGTGTGCGATCCGATGAACCGGTGCGCAGCGCCTCTCTTGCACCATCAAGAAGCCGATGATGCGCTCGTCGACCTCATCCGGGTTCATCCCGGTGTCAATTTCGTAGAGAGTCACGCCGCCTTGGTCTGCGCCTTCTGCACGTGCTGAGCAAGCATTCTTTCCGATCGTGTACGACGCAGGCCGTGCGCGTACTCCCAGCCCGCATCGGTGAGCTTCCACAGATGGCGTGCGGCCGTGCCGAGGTTCTCGATGAGACCCTCGCGCTCGAAGTCCTCGACGCACGACCAGTCGTCGTGGTTCACCTTCACGTTCGGCGTGCTCGACGAGTGTCCCTTGAGCCGGGTACCATAGCGCAGGCTCGGCTCCTCACCGCGCTCCTCGGCATCACGCCACGACCCCTCCTGACGCCCGGTCGCAAGGCCGGGGTGGATGTCCGGGTTGCAGCGCATGCGCTCGTGATCAGCTCTGCACAGCGCGCCACCGTAATCGACCACGACGGTCTCGACGAAGATCATCGTCGACTCGTGGTCACGACCCCATTGCTCACGCGGCACGTGGCTCGTCTCGATCATCTCTCGCTACCTCCTGCGGTTCATCGCGTGTAGGACCCCGTAGAGCATCGCGAGCGCGAGAGCGACCCAGCCCGCCCAGCCATACGGGAGGATGTGCATGGCCGAGCTTTTAGCACGGCAACGAGACTAACGCAATAGTAAGGCGGCGTGATCCACGAGCACCCGGATCTTACGCCGGAATGATTGACCGCCTCGTGGGCGCCGCCCGTCCTTCAGCCCTGCCCGTGGCGGGCGTTGTACGTGGCCTGCGAGCGCAGGTTCTTGATGTGCTCGCGGTAGTCGTCGTTCGACCTCGGGTGCAGGTGCAGGATGCCCGGGTGTGTGGACAGCTGCACGCCGACTTGACGCTGCTCCGAGAGCGGGGCCTCGTTGCGCACCACGATGCACTCGGCGAGCGGCACGCCGTAGAGCTGGGCGAGAGCGTCCGGGCCGATCACCTTGCGGCGCCCACCCTCTTCCTGAACCGTCCCCGGGTACAACGCGTAGCGCTTCTTGCCGCGCTGCACGGGCTTCTCGAACTGCGTGTCCATTGGCATCGTCTACTCCCCGTCGTCTAGTTCTCTCAGCGACTCTCTACTGCAGCTCCATGCTGACGCGCTTGCGCACCTTGCCCTTGACCTCTTCGACCTTCTCCGCGCGAGCCTGCTCGCCAGTGCGGACAATCAGGCGCAGAGTCGCGTCGAGTAGCTGGGCCGCTTCCTCGTAGCCGTAGGTCGCGACCAGCACGTTGGCAGCACCGCGCAGCATGGCGTGCGGGATGGCGGCCTTCTTCAAGTTGCGCTCGCGCTCGTCCTTGAACTTCTTGTCGAAGCTCTTGTGCAGGGTGCGCACGACCTCGTCGATCTCACCCTCGCTCGAGATGATGTGGTCCAGCGTGAGCGTCTCACCAACGATTGCGCCCTCACCGATCTTCGTGAATGCCCTCTTGCTCATCACTTGTACCCTCTCGGCTCGACGGCCGGGAAACCACGGATCGTGTGCTGCTCCTCCACGTGCTGCTGGCGCTCGATGCCAGCCTCGACACGGATCACCCCAACCATCATCAGGGTGGCCGCACCGTGCAACGAGATCAACGCGCACGCGAGCACAGCCACGAGACCCTGCAGAGATGTCGCGGCGATCAGCGCGAGGCCGACCGTCGTGATCGTCAAGACGATGATCAGCACGCCGCCCAAGGCCTGCACGCTTCTCAGCGTCAACAAACCTTCATCGTTCTTTGACACCCTGCGCTCCACGCTCCACCGTCACCCTCGGGTAGATGAACTCGGCGAGGCTCAGCCCGAACTCCTCGGCCTCGGCCGCCGTGTCGAACTCGCGCAGGACGAAGCGGTACATCGAGTCCTTCACCATCTCGACGCGGTACTTGTCGCCACCACTCGGCTCACCGTCGTCGTCCCAGTGGATCTCGATCACGGGCTTCGCGGCGAGCACCAAGGACTTCATCTTCTCGGAGACGGCTGCCGCGAGTGCGGCGTCGTCCTCCGGGTCGATCGCGTCGATCTGATCGGCCAGCTCGCTACCCAGCTCTTCGAGCCGGGCCTCCTCGGAGGTCTTCGACATCAGAGCACCTTGCCACCGTGCCGGTGCGGACGAGTCATGTTGTACCGGGTCTTGAGCTGAAGAGCGTCGACGATGTCGATGCTCTTCATCTGGCAGCGCGAGAAGATGCGGATCAGCACGTCGGCCAGCTCGCTGGGGATACCCTCCGGCTTGCCGTTGGCGTTGTTCCACGACACGGCCTCGCTGTGACCGATGCGGTACTCCTCCAGCGCCTCGGACAACTCCGAGTGAGAGAGCGCGATGAAGTCACCGAACGACTGCGGAGGATCGCGCCAGCCCTTGTCCTCTTCGATCAAGCCACACAGCTCGACCAGATCGGCGAGAGACTGAAGCGCCCCCGGAGCCGTGACACTCTCGATCAACTGCGCGATGCGCGTCTGGTCCACCATCAGCTCTTCGCCTCCCGTGCTGCGACGAAGCACAGCACCCCCACCGTCACCATGAACGCACCGAACCCGAACTGCACCCACATACCGACTGGCAGCAGGACTGCGCCAGCGACGTTCAGGGCGGCCTGCACGCGGTCAAGCATCATTGAGCACCCACACCGAGCTGCGGCCCTTCGTCATGGCCGGTCTGGATTCCGCGCGCACGCGGCCCCGATCACGCATCTCGTGAAGGCTCGCACGCAGAGTCTCCTTGTGCCGACCCGTCAGCTCCACCAGCTGGGACACAGAGTGTGGCCCGCGACGCAGGATGCGCTCTAGCTGGGTCGACAGCCGCTCACGATCTGGCCTCGGCATCCTCCACACCCCCACATCACTTCACCCGGCTGCGCAGCTGCGCGAGGTTCCCTGCGAACTCGTCTTCACCATCAGCCGGGCCGACATCGAAAATGCTCTGGTCGACCCTGCGCGGGAAGCCCGGCGGCGTGCCGGGCAGGGCAGGCGCTGGCTTCTGGTCCGCAGCCTCGGACAGGAGTCGGGTGAACTTCCGCATCCCGAGCCACGTGCCGAGCCAGTTGCCAAGCAGCGACGCGATGAACGTGCCCCCGGTGATGCTGAGCACGAGGATCCCACTCCACGGGATCGTGAGGCCGGGATCGTTCATCCGCCTGTGCCCTTCATCAAGCCCGACCAGTCGAACCTGTCCCCGTCATCCTGCAACGACGTGCGCTCGGCACTCACACCGAGCAACGTGGCGTCGTAGAAGTAGGCGTAGCGAGGCGCAGTGGCACGCGACTGGGCGAAGTCGAGACCCTCCTGCGTCAGCACGTATCGACCCTCGTACGGATTGTCGCCACGCACGTCCTCGGAGTCCTTCCGCACGCGCATCAGCAAGCCGAAGTACGGCAGCTTCGTCTCGTCCGAGCGGCTCGGCAGCTTGAGATCGGGCCACTCTTTACGCATACGCCCGAGCAGCTCCTCCAGCTTGAACGGCTCGCCGACAGCCACGGCCTTCGACAGCGCCCAGATCTGCTTGCGCATGGTGAGGTGCAGCCGCCGCTTCCACTCGCGCACGTCACGGCCGCAGCACGCGCAGGACACCGTGCCGTTGCGCTTGCCACCAGCGAATGCGCTCGTCAGCAACGACTGCTGGTACTTGCGCAGCACCGGATCTTCCGGCTCCGGCAAGCCCGTGGCACGAGCGATCAACGCAGGCCAGTTCTCGGCCTGCGGGTCAGAGATCACACGCGCGCGCAGGCCGTCCGGCAGCGTGAACCACCCTTCATCGGAAGAAGGCGGCGGGCTCTCAGGACTCTCCTTGACGGCCGGGGCCTCGAACGCGGTGAAGTCAGCGACCTCGACCTGCCCGTCCATACGCACGATGCGCACGACCTCGGCCCCACAGTCACAGCGCGTGCCCAGCTTCACGTCGATCGGGAAGATGATGCAGGCCCCACAGATCCACTCCTTCGAGGGGATCGAGCACGCCCACAGCTTCCCGTCGCGGACCACCTCGACCCGGGCCGTGTTTCCCATGCTGCCCATCAGAGCCAGACCACGAGATCACCCCGATCGAGGTGCATGGCGTCGACGAACTCCTCGGCGAGACGGCGTCTAGCCTGCACCGCTGGGACGTCCCACAGCTTGACGAAGCGCTGCACGGTCTCGTCGTCGATCGCTGACACGACCGGAAACGGCTTGAACTTCTGGTCGGCCCGGTACGTCTTGCGGAGGTGTTCGTGGAACAGCTGCAGCAGGCGGTCCCAGAGTCTGCGCGTTGCCACCACGTCCAGCTCAACCGCTGGGCGCAGCTCTGACGCTGGTCTCCCCGACTTCCGTGCCGCCTGCTGCCGCTTCACCGCCATCCCCGCCCCCGCACCGACCTACCCGGAGCTGCTCACGCAGCCGCTCGGGTGACCTCCTGCCCCAGCTCCAGCTGGGCGAGCCTCTCAGCCGCAGCCGTGCGCACCTCACTGAGCGCGATCCGGTTGTCCCCCGACAGCGAGGGGAACAGGTTCGCGAGCACCAGCTTCATCTGGTCACGCATCGCTTCGGCGCCCTGCTTGTACATCCCGTTGAGTACCAGCGCGATCAGCGGCACAGCGTCGGCGTCGAGGCCCAGCTGCCCAGCGAGCCCCTGCGCGACCTCGGTCGCGTTGGGGGCACCGGTCGGCGCCGTCGGTACCGATGCGGTGGCAGGGGTCGCCTTGGGGGCGGTAGCCTCTTCGGCCGCCGGGGCTGCCGCCTCCACGACGGTACCACCGGCCTCGTCGATCGCCAGCTGAATCTCGGTCTCGATCGAGCGCCGAATCCGCTTGATGATCGACGCCGCCTGCGCGGCCGTCATCGTCGCCGGGTTGCCGAACTTGAGCTTGTAACCACCGATCGTCATCGAGCAGTGGTCTGCCTGATCCTGCTGGACCAGCTTGGTTGCTCTCTCCTCCGGGGTCATCCCTTCCTCCTCCGCACCATGGGTTTGACGTTGTCGCGCTGAGCGAGACGTGAGCAGGCCAGTAACGGGCTGTTCTGCAGCTCCTTGCGGCGGGCGTAACGAGCCAGCGTACGAGCCTGATAGCCGACCTCGAAGATGCGCTGCTCGACCGCCTCGACGGCCTCTCGAAGCCCCGCCCGGTGGCGCTCACGACGCTGGTGGCGCAGCACCTCTTGGTAGGCGCGCAAGTTCTCGACCACCGACGAGAGCAGCCGCGCCTCGGTCTCGTGCCAAGGCGCGCGCGCCTCACCCGACATGCTGCGCACCCCAGAGAGGGGGCACAGTGGACGGGTCAACCCACACGCCCTGAGAGGGTTCGAGAGCCCGATCGTCGCGCGGCGGCGGTTCACCCACCGGCACGTCGCGCAGCTGTTCTGCCCAATCCCGCCAGTCCTCGGCCATCATCAGCATGCCGAGACTCTTAGCACCGGCACGCGACCGAAGCAATCAATCCTTCATTTTTGACACCAGCGCATGGGATCCCGGTACCCACCGTCGTAGGGGTCGGCATAACCCCCACCGATCAACAGAGCACGTAGACTCTGCCCGTCAAGGTCCAGATCACCAAGAACCCTGCCGTACTTCTCCCGCTCGTTACCTTGGCGAGTGACCAACACGATGCTGTGCCGACCCTCGATCTGCTTCACGACGAAGGCCTTGGCTGCCGTGGCGAGCGCCAGCTCTTTCGGGCACCGCTCCCGGCCACCGGACTCCGGCGTGTTGAGACCATCCAACCTCACTGTGTCCACTATCGACAGGGTGACCGTCGTGTCTGAGGATGGAAAGTGCAGCGATCCGGTACGTGTGATCGTACCCTCGATGGTGTCGCCGTCCTTCACCCTGATGGGGGTGAAGTCGTACCGCTCATAGACCGTATCAGGCTTGCGTGCGGTGAGAAGCGGCTGGGAGGTGTGGGGTAGTGAGCATGCGGCCAACAGACCGACGGTGCTTGCCAGTACGGTCATTTTTAGCACGTCCACTTCACCTCCACACCTAGCCAGCCCGCCGCACCTACGTGCTGGAGAGCGCAGCCGGAGTCAACCCCCCAGAGAATTACGCCGCCGCACGCTCGTCGGCGAGGGTTGCGAGGATCGAGCCGTCGACCTCGGGCTCCTCGCTGTCAAGGATCGACGAGCGGTCGAACAGCTCATCGGCGTGCTGGGCGAGGACCGCATCGACGAAGATGCGCTTCTCGGCGCGCTTGGGCATCTCGGTCCAATGGAACATGCCCTTGGCAGTCGCCTCGATCGCGGCGAAGTCGACGCGCAGGGCAGGCTCGAAGCCCAGCTCGGCGAGGTAGTCCGACATGCGGCCGGGCTTCTTCTCCGCACCGCGACGCAGACCCTTGACGCCCTTGCCCCAGAGACCCTTGACGCCTTTCGCCTTCGGGTGCACGGCCTGCACCACGGCCGCCTTGCGCTCGATCTCGACGATACCGCGAGCCAGCTCCGGGTGGTTCTCCATGAGCCACTTGATCTCGGAGGGCTTGTTGCCGGGGCAGAACCAGCACGCGCTCTTCATCGGCACCGGCAGGCCCGCAGCGGCGATCTCGCGCACGCAGCGCTCGCGGTCCCAGCCCCACACGCGCAGCGGGAAGCTCCACTCCATGTTCGGATCCTGCGTCTCGTACTGGCCGCGACGCGCGTCCTTCGGGCCAGCGTCGTAGCCGATGACGCGGATGATCTTCTCACCGCGCGCGATCGCCTCCTTGACCTCGGGCAGCTCGTTCACGAACGCGTCGAGGGGCTCGGCCTTCCACTTCTGCGAGCAGCCCTTGCCGCCCATCGCGAGCGACGGCAGCGTCGAGTTGCTGACGCAGTTGCCCGCGAGCGTGCTGTACGGGGTGTTGACGAAGGTCTTGACGACCTTCTGGACGATCGTGACCTGCGGGAAACCGATCTCGGCGAGCCACGGACCGAGCACACCAAACAGGAAGTGGTAGGTCTCGGGCTTCTCCGAGCCCACGTTCGCGAACAGGATGTGGTCGGGGCGCTCGCCGCGACGCCACATTCCGACGAGGACAGCGGTCGAGTCGACACCCGCGCCGTACGAGACGATCGTGATCGGCTTGCGGCCACGCGAGAGCTGCGCACGGAGGGACTTGAAGGCGTCGATGAGCTGCGTCGTGTTCGTCATGGTCTCTTTGTACCCGGTTGGCGAACTTGAGTCAACCCACCTAGGAGAACTTTTTCAGTTCCTCGACGGCGGCATACACTTCACGGCTGCGGGCCACGACGTCCTTCTGCTCCTGCAGCTTCGCGAGCAGCTCCCGGGCGATCTCCCGGGTATCGGGAGGGAGAGCGTCGACCTCACCCAGCGCGACCAGCACCAGCTCGTCCGTCAGGTTCTTCACCTCAGCGTCGACGCGCTTCACGTACGAGCTGGCATCGATCTCCCAGCGTGCAGCTGCAGCATGGCGCTCGAACCGCTCACGCTGCTCGGCCAGCAGACGATCGACGTTCGCCTCACACCACGCCTTGGCCAGCGCGTGAGCCTCGGTGAACTCCTCGGCGAAGATCGTGTGGACTGGCTCCCCGCCGAAATGGATCTTCGCCTGATAGCCTCGTGAGCCACGATGAGCGAGGTAGTAGTCGAGCCAGAAACCCTTGCGAATTGGGTCTGAACGCAGGCGCGACCGACCACCACTCAGACCACCGGCCCCGGGACGCCACAGGAGCTTGGACTTGGGCTTCATCGAATCCTCCCTCAATCGACCCGGGTCAGACGACTCTCGGTCACCACCAGCGTGCGCTGGGACTTGTCCATCTTGACGCGGTATCGAGGCTCGTCCTCCCACGCGCGCTGCTGCAGCTTCCGCACGATCGTCCCGTAGCGGTCACCCTGCATCCACGCGTCGAGGCCCGGGCGCAGCTCCACACGATTGCCCTTGTTCACGGTCCCTCCATCACCCCTGCGCAAGCTCAAGCTGTGCGTAGGTCAGGTTCATCCGAGCAGGCTGCTCGAACACGTCGTCGTCTTTGGTGCCGATGAGCAAGGACGGCCCGTTGTCACGCACGTCCTCACCCTCGACGTTCACGAGAAGGTAGGTCACCACCTCGCGCCCAGCGAGCGGGCCGCGCTCGGGGAACTTGCGGCTGAGCACCTTGGCCCACACCCGCTTTCGCCTCTTACTCCCACCGGTCAGATACGCGATCCGCACGTACTCGATCTGCTTGCGCATCGTCCTACCTCTCAGAGCGCCGCGTCGAAGCTGACGCTGCTCAGGTTCGCGCGCTCACCACGATCGAGCGCCTCCTTGATCTCGCGCAGGCTCAGGTCGGCCTTGAACGTGTGACCCATGCGATCCTCGGCCGCGACGAACTCCTCCAGACGCTCGCGGTTGTGCTCGCCAGCGAGCAGCAGCGTGTCGCGGTTCGCGTAGATGCAGAAGATGCGGCTGAGGCGGCTCATGCCGAGGCCGTAGGCGCGGTGGATCGGCAGGCCAGCGGCCTTGATGCTGCCCCACACCTGCTCGTCCGTCCACCACTTGATCGGCAGGAAGGTCGTGACCTCGCGCTTGCCGTTGCTGGCCATCTCGTTGCGCGCGATCTGGGCCTGCTTGGCGCGCTTCGGGCTCTCGGCCGCACGGAGGCCCTGACAATCGAGAACGCGGCAGGGGCGGCCCGCGTTCGGGTTCGCTGCCTGCCACTCGCGCACGACCTGCGTGATCACACGCGAGACCTGATTGCGCTTCAGGCTGCTGGTGCAGAGGCGGATCTTCGGGCTGGGCCACATGCCGCGCTGCTCGAAGAGATCGAGGAAGTCACCCTGCGGGCGGC
>JACCDT010006442.1_pt1 | contig 13607 bp, 13 predicted proteins | sample 7446291 | NCBI WGS metagenome assembly JACCDT01 (sample SAMN15323446, study PRJNA562643) | freshwater metagenome | isolation source: river surface water | place: USA:Blue River Watershed | collected 2017-08-17
AGTATCAGCGCCTGATGGCTGCTAAATAGTATTTATTTTGAAAGGAAATCATCATGCGTATGCTGCATACGATGTTACGTGTAGGTAATTTAGAAAAATCGATTAAGTTTTATACCGAAATTTTAGGCATGAAAGTCTTGCGACAACATGACTATCCCGATGGTAAGTTCACATTAGCTTTTGTAGGCTATGGGGACGAAAAAGATCATACTGTTTTAGAGCTCACTTATAACTATGGCGTGGAAAGTTATGACATGGGTAAGGCTTATGGCCATGTGGCGATTGAAGTTGATGATGCTTATGCAACTTGTGAGCAAGTGAAAAAAGCAGGCGGTAAAGTGGTGCGTGAGGCTGGCCCGATGATGCACGGCACGACAGTGATTGCCTTTGTTGAAGATCCCGATGGCTATAAAGTCGAGTTTATTCAAAAGGGTACATATTAGGTCTTTAGGTATTTAATATTTAATGAATAAAAAAAGCCCAGAATGCCTGGGCTTTTTTATCACTATTTTCAAATGAAAACGATTACTCGAAAAAGTCTTTTACTTTATCTAAAAAGCCTTTCGCACGTGGACTATGTTTGCTCGAATCTTTTTGATTAATCTCTTCTAGTTCACGTAATAACTCGCGTTGTTTTTCATTGAGTTTTACTGGTGTTTCAACCACAACGTGGCACATTAAATCGCCATGCTCGTTGCTGCGTAGGGGTTTAATCCCTTTGCCGCGTAGACGGAAAGTTGCGCCAGTTTGCGTTTCTGCTGGGATTTTCATCTTGGCATGACCATCAAGCGTTGGGATCTCAATCTCGCCACCAAGTGCTGCAACAGTAAAGCTGATTGGCATTTCACAATGCAAATTACCGCCTTCACGTTGGAAAATGTCATGTTCTTTTAAATGAACAACTACATACAAGTCACCGGTTGGGCCACCGTTAACACCGGCTTCACCTTCGCCTGATAAACGAATGCGATCACCCTCATCCACTCCAGCTGGAATTTTCACTGAGAGTGTTTTATGTTGTTTTACACGACCATCACCATGACAGGTTGGGCAAGGGTCTTTGACCATTTTTCCGCCGCCATGACATTTTGGACAGGTTTGTTGCACTGAGAAAAAGCCTTGTTGCATACGCACTTGCCCATGGCCGTTACAAGTTGTACATGTTACAGGTGATGTGCCTGGACGTGCACCAGAACCATGGCAGGTTTCACAACTCGACATCACTGGGATACGAATTTTGGTTTCCGTGCCGCGTGCAGCTTCTTCTAAAGAAATTTCCATGTTGTAACGTAAGTCGGCACCACGGTAGACATTTGAACGGCGACCACCACCGCCACCACCAAAGATGTCACCAAAAATATCACCAAAAGCATCACTGAAGTTGCCAAAGCCAGCACCGCCAGGCCCAGGGCCTGCATTTGGATCAACACCTGCATGACCATATTGGTCGTAAGCTGCACGTTTTTGCGGATCAGAAAGCATTTCATAAGCTTCTTTTGCCTCTTTGAAGAGCTCTTCTGCTTTAGGGTTGTCAGGGTTGCGGTCAGGATGATGCTTCATCGCGAGCTTGCGATAAGATTTTTTAATTTCGTCTTCTGACGCATCACGATTGACGCCTAGAATTTCGTAATAATCACGTTTTGCCATTTAATTATCGCTTTATGTTTTGAGCTAAAAATGCAAGAAAGCACACCTAGATTTTCGCTAAGGTGTGCTTTTCTTTACTGATTAAGAAACATTATTTCTTATCAGATTTTACTTCTTCAAATTCTGCATCCACGACTTCTGCGTCTACAGTTTTTTCACCTTGAGGCTGCGCTTCACCAGCAGCTTGTGCTGCTTGTTGTTCAGCATAAACTTTTTCGCCTAGTTTTTGAGAAGCTTCCATTAAAGCATTGGTTTTTGCTTCAATCGTTTCTTTGTCGCCTTCTTTCAATACGTCTTCAACGTCTTTGATTGCGGCTTCAATTTTCTCTTTTTCATCAGCTTCTAGTTTATCGCCATGCTCAGTCAGTGATTTCTTCACGCTATGAATCATGCCATCTGCTGCGTTACGTGCATCAACGAGTTCGCGTAATGCTTTGTCTTCGTCAGCATGCGCAGCTGCATCTTCTTCCATGCGTTTAATCTCTTCTTCAGACAAGCCTGAATTTGCCTTAATCGTGATTTTGTTCTCTTTGCCAGTTGCTTTATCTTTTGCAGAAACATGCAAGATACCGTTTGCATCAATATCAAAAGTCACTTCAATTTGTGGCATGCCACGTGGTGCTGGAGGAATATCGCTCAAGTTGAATTGACCTAAGCTCTTATTGCCTGCAGCCATTTCGCGTTCACCTTGCAACACTTGAATCGTCACAGCGTTTTGGTTGTCTTCAGCAGTTGAGAATACTTGAGACGCCTTAGTTGGAATCGTTGTATTCTTTTTAATGAGCTTGGTCATTACACCGCCAATGGTCTCGATACCTAGTGATAAAGGTGTCACGTCTAGTAACAACACGTCTTTAACATCACCTTGTAATACGCCACCCTGAATTGCAGCGCCAACTGCCACAGCTTCATCAGGATTCACGTCTTTACGTGGTTCTTTGCCGAAAATTTCTTTTACTTTTTCTTGCACTTTTGGCATACGGCTTTGACCGCCCACCAAAATTACATCGCCGATTTCATCGATGCTGACACCTGCATCTTTCAATGCTGTACGGCATGGAGCGATCGTGCGTTCAATTAAATCTTCAACTAAAGATTCAAACTTTGTACGCGTAATTTTTACAACCAAGTGCTTAGGACCTGATGCATCAGCAGTGATATAAGGTAAATTCACTTCAGTTTGTTGTGAAGATGACAATTCAATTTTTGCTTTTTCAGCAGCTTCTTTTAGACGTTGCTTAGCAAGCAAGTCGTTACGCAAATCAAGACCGTTTTCTTTCTTGAATTCATCAGCCAAGAAATCAATCATGCGATTGTCAAAGTCTTCGCCACCAAGGAAAGTGTCACCGTTGGTTGAAAGTACTTCGAATTGATGTTCGCCATCAATGCTTGAAATCTCAATAATTGAAACGTCAAATGTACCGCCACCTAAGTCATAAACTGCAATCTTACGATCGCCTTCTTGTTTATCTAAGCCGAATGCCAATGCCGCTGCAGTTGGTTCGTTGATGATACGTTTAACTTCTAAACCAGCGATACGGCCAGCATCTTTAGTTGCTTGACGTTGGCTGTCGTTGAAGTAAGCAGGTACCGTAATCACAGCTTCTGTGACTTCTTCGCCAAGGTAGTCTTCCGCAGTTTTTTTCATCTTGCGCAAAACTTCAGCAGAGATTTGTGGTGGCGCCATTTTGTTGCCACGCACTTCTACCCATGCATCGCCGTTGTCAGCTTTAGCAATGGTGTAAGGCATTAACTTGATGTCTTTCTGTACTTCTTTTTCGTCAAAACGGCGACCAATTAAACGCTTTACAGCAAACAAAGTGTTTTTAGGGTTGGTCACGGCTTGGCGCTTAGCTGGCGCGCCAGTTAAGATTTCGCCGTCATCTTGGTAAGCGATGATAGATGGTGTAGTGCGGCCGCCTTCAGCATTTTCAATCACGCGTGGTTTGCCACCTTCCATTACAGCAACGCAAGAGTTGGTGGTGCCTAAGTCAATACCGATAATTTTACCCATGAGATATTCCTCTTTAATAAATTAATGTTTAATTCAAAAATTCGATGTTTTGTTAATGGGGACGATTTTTAATCGTTCAAGCCCCAACTGTATTTATTCTTTTGCTTTAACGACCATTACCAATGCTGGACGGAGAACGCGATCATTAAGGGTGTAACCTTTTTGTAAAACGCTATGTACTGTGTTTGGTTCGCCTTCTGCTTCAATTGCACTAATCGCTTGATGTTTATTAGGGTCAAATTTTTCACCTACTGGATTAACTTCAGCAATATTGAATTTTTCAAATACGCCAAGTAATTGTTTTGCCGTTAGTTCAACACCGTCTTTATAGCTGTCAACGGTCGCATTAGCTACATTTAATGCCGCATCCAAGCTGTCTTTGACTGCCAGTAATTCCCCAGAAAATTTTTCTAGCGCAAATTTACGTGCTTTATCAATATCCTCAATGGTGCGGCGGCGAATATTTTCACCTTCGGCTTTTACATAGAGCACAGCAGCTTTTTGTTCTTCTAACTGCGCTTCTAGCTCTGCGATACGTTGTTCTGGTGTTTGTGCTTGATCAACTTCAGCTTGTTGATTTTCTGACGCTTGAATCTCTTCAGGCTGTTGATCTTGTTCATTTTCTTGCATGTATTTCCCCGGTTCATTAATCACACTGCAACCAATGTGGGGATAGGCTGAGTGATTTCAAGGCCTAAAATGAATTATTTTCTCAAAATATTTTTTGTTGCTTTCATGCTGATAACTTAAATAGGCTCCATTTCAATTGATAATTGATAAACATTTATCATCTATAATGCGAGAATGGAATCGACAAAAAAACTAGTCACAATTCTTGTGCCAAATTACAAAACGCCTGAAATTACTAAAATTTGTATGCGTTTATTGCGAAAATATACAAATTTTAATATGGTCGATATTATTGCAATCGACAATCATTCTCAGGATGAATCCCTTGTTTATCTAAAGTCGCTCTCTTGGATAAGGCTTTTAGAACGAAAACCTGAGAAGGATGACACTGTCCCACTCTCTCACTCTCGCGCTCTTGATTTGGCTTTGTCTCAGGTAAAAACCCCATACGTATTATCAATCCACACAGATACCTTTGTTAAGCGTTCTGATTGGCTTGAGATTTTATTAAAACCTTTTTCAATAAATCCTAAACTTGCTGGGGTTGGCTCATGGAAACTAGAATCTAAACATTGGATAAGGCGTTTAGGAATTCATGTGGAGCAGTTCTGGAAAAAAGTGCTACATGACTGTTTTGGCTATCAAAGATATAACCCCAACCGTATGGATGACAGTCAACACTATTTGCGAAGTCATTGTGCGATTTATCGAACAGAAGTTATTCGCGAGCTAAATACAAATTTTTCTGATGGCAATTTAACAGCAGGAAAGCTGATGCATCAAAAGATGGTTGCGGCTGGATATGAGATGTTGTTTATGGATTCCGTGCAGCTGGGTCAATATGTTGACCATTTAAACCATGCTACGCTTGTATTTAATCCTGAACTTGGTGCCAGTCAAAAGAACCTTAAAGAAGGTGCTAAGCGTATTAAACAAAAAATGCGAGGGATTGATGCTGAAGCGATTTTAGCTAACCATGCATTAGATAACTAGAAAATGAATACTTTGCTTAAAAACGTGATTAGCTTAGCTTACTATTTGCCCCAATTCCATGAGATTAAGGAGAATGATCAATGGTGGGGTAAAGGTTTTACAGAATGGAAACAATTAAATTCCGCGAAATCTTATTTTAAAGGTCATGTTCTTCGTAAACCTCATACCCCTTTTGGGCAATACTCTTTGATGAACGCTGAAGTAATGGCATGGCAAAGTCAGATTGCAGAGAAATATGGCATTGATGGATTTTTAGTTTTTGATTATTGGTTTGGTAAAGGTAAAAAGTTACTTGAAAAACCAATTGAAAAAGTCTTAAGTGAGCAAATTCCTTTTAATTACGCATTTTGCTGGGCTAATCACTCTTGGTATAACAAGCGTGAAAATATAATGCTACAAGAACAGCTATATCTTGGATCAGAAGATTATGCTGCTTACTTTGAAAGTTTGTTGCCGCACTTTTTATCTAAGCATTACATTAAGATTGATAATAAGCCAATATTTTCTATTTTCAATCCTAAAGAAATTCCAGATTTGAAAGTATTTATAAGCACTTTTAATAGTCTTGCTATTTCAAATGGATTTTCCGGGATATTCTGGATAGCTGATAATACCGAAGGAAAAGATAACTGGGCTGGCGAATTCGAAGCTTATGCTAAGTCAAGTAGTATTTTTAAGTATCGAAGAAGTAGCAATCCTTGGTCGTATTTTTTGGAGAAGTTAACTCGTAAGTTTAATTTACAAAATCTTGGACCTTTTATTTACAATTATGTGGATCTCGCCACAAAAAGTAAAAATCTGTCATTAAGCTCTAAACAAATTCCGGTTGTTTTTACGGGGTGGGATACTACTCCAAGGCATTTGCGCCGAGGAACTGTGCTTGAAGGATTTAATTTAAAAAACTTTAAATCTCATTTGGATTCGATTAAAAATCAAATTAAAAATCGTCCCTTGCAATTAAAAAATCAGATTGTATTGATCAAGTCTTGGAACGAGTGGGCAGAAGGTAACGTTATCGAACCTGATGATGAAATGAAATTTGATTTGTTAGAAGAATATTTAAATTTTTCAAAAAGTCTTAAGAAGTTAACTAAGAAATAATGAGTCATGATTTTTGAATTTTTAAAGTTTATTAGGCAGCGACGCTATAAAGTCTCTAGTGGCCAAAAGTTCAATCCCAATTTGCCAGTGATGCTAACTTATTTATGTCCTGATGCAGTTAAACCGTCAGGAGGTACAAAGGTTATTTATCAGCATGTCTCTCATATTAATCAAATGAAAAGCAGCCTCGTGAGGGCCCAAGTCTTCCACGCTAAGACCCCAAAATTTAGATGCTCTTGGGATTTTTTAGATTTGGATTTTAAGAAGAGTTTTGTTTTTAATACTAAACAAGAGCTATATATTGTTCATGAGATGTGGGCTGCTCGTGAGGCACCATTAATAGCAAAGGCTGGTATACCTTATGCTATTTTTGTACAAAATGGTTATTTTATGCAACGCAAAGCAAATTTTGAAGAAGCTAAGTTTGCTTATGAAAATGCCACACATATTCTTTGTGTTTCAGAAGATATTGAGAAATGTATTGAATTTTTATTTCCGGCCCTCAAGAAAAAAATTATCAAGCTAACTGTTTCAGTCGATGCCGAATTATTTACTTCCGCAAAGGTTAAAGAAAATGTTATTACGTATATGCCGCGTAAGTTAAAAAAACATGCAGATCTTGTTTTGTTTTTTTTACAAGGGCATTTACCAGCTCATTGGAGAGTTGAGGCTATTGATGCTTTATCTCAATCTCAGGTTGCAGATAAGTTATCAAAATCAAAAATATTTTTATCATTTAGCGAGCTTGAGGGGCTAGGTTTGCCACCTATAGAGGCGGCTTTAGCTGGTAATAAAGTTATTGGATATACTGGCCAGGGGGGTAAAGAATATTGGGAATCGCCTGTTTTTGAAGAGATTGATTGTGGTGATATTTTAGGTTTTGTACAATCAATTTTAAGTAACGTTAAATCTTGGGATGAAAACAAAATTGATCAATTGGCATTTTTAGAAGTTAGAAAAAGCTTGAATATTAAATACAACAAAAAAATAGAGCGCCTTAATTTAAAAAAGTTTACACATGAAGTTTTAGAATATTTCAAACAAGACTAGTTTTTATTTGTGCATCGTTTCTTATTAATGATATGGCGTTTTAAGAAATAATATTATTTTTTTCTTAAAAGTTTCTTCTTGTTTTTTGTCAAACTCAACATCCTCCAAGTAAGAATTTATAACATTAACCCAACGTTTATCACCAAACTGTTTGTTTAATTTGGAATAGCGAGTGAGATGCCGGAAGCTCCTTATCCTTGTATTAAGCCATAAGGGCCATGGGTATATTTTCATGTCAGCAATGTCAATCAGTCCCATCTCGCCATCAGGAGTGAGTATTATATTTCCTAGGTGTAGTGATCTAAAGTGGACGCCTTTCTTGTGTAATTTAGCTACAAATCTACCCAATTGCGACGCATGAGTTAGCTGTAGCTGATCTTTTAATAGCAATTCTTTTAGAGTCTGGCCAGCTAAGGGGACGTACTCAACCGCATAAGTCTTTTGGTGATTATGGCTGCCAAACTCTCTTTCGTTCAATAAAAACTCGTTTTCTACTCGGTACTCTTGGATAACATTAATAGTAGATATTTCTCTCTGAATAAGACGGCTTGCATTGATGCAGAATCGTCGACTATAAGGCCACCAGCGAGCTAAACTAAAGCCATTCCTCAATCTAAAAACTTTTAAGATATTTGAGTTTGCTAACTTTAGCACTTTGATGCCTCTTGGATCTCTTTCAATGATTTGCGCATCATTAAGAATTTCGGGAGGAAGAGGAATCGTTTTTTTCATTGTCTTAATTAACTTTATAAAATCCCAATATTTTTCATTGCAGATAAAACCTCATCAGAGGTTGGCACTATTCCAATCGTTCCTAAGTTAGCTGCGGGCGAATATTTTCCTGCCATTACTCCAGTTAACGAAGGGTCAGTGTCAGTATAAATTGCAATGATAGGAATATTGAGCGCTGCAGTTAAATGAGAAAGCCCTGTGTCTACTCCAATAGCACCATCTGCATTGGATATAAGGTAGGCAAGTTGCGGTAGTGAACATTTTGGAAGAACAAAAGCGTTGCTTGCCGCTTTACTTATTTCGGTTGCTCTTTGCAATTCTTTTTCATTAGACCAAGGCAAAAGTAACTTAAAATTTTTACTGGTGATTGATTTAGCTAAGTCAATCCAGTGCTTTTGTGGCCAAAGCTTTGAATCACGACTAGTCCCATGTAATCCAATGATAAAAGGCTTCTCAATCAAAATATCCAAATTGACTTTAGGCGCAGAAATTCCATAATCAGGTAGCTCACTAAAGGATGCATAATTTAATGCAGCTGCAATTAGTTTACGATTTCTAATAATAGCATGTTGTTGGTAAGAAATTTGATGGCATTTTTTGTACATTAAGCTTGAAAAAGCCTCGCGCGCAGAATTTTTATCGTATCCATGCGTTTCACCATTTGGCAATCTTGTAATTAGAGCACTCTTGACTAATCCTTGAGTATCGATAATAAAGTCGTAATATTGTTTTGATATTAGCTCTTTGAATGCAAATATTTCTTTCCATGTGTCAGATTGAAATATGTTTTTTCGCCATCGGCGTATAGCAACTTTATGAATGGTATGTACTTTAGAATGAAGGCTAACAATGTCAGCAAACCCCTCCTCAACAACCCAATCTATAACGGCATCAGGGTAATGACTTAGGATATCGTTAACCACAGGTAGGTTGTGAATCACATCTCCAAGAGATGAAGTTTTAACAATAAGAATACGTTTCATCTAAGTATTTTCGCATACAATTGCATGAATGAAATTCGCTTTTATTATTTTTAAGTATTTTCCATATGGCGGTGTACAGCGCGATATGTTGCGTATTGCAATGGATTGCAAGGCTTTAGGCCATGAGGTCACCATTATTACGAGTGATTGGCGCGGGCCTTTTGTTGATGGATTAAAGGTTGTTCAACTTGAGAGTCGTGGATGGGTTAATCATCTTAAATATGATCGTTTAATCAAAATGATTCAAGATGAGATTAAGCAAAGTGATTATGATCTTGTTGTCGGATTCAATCGAATGCCGGGCTTGGATGTCTATTTTGCTGCGGACTCTTGTTTTTTGGAACGTGCAGATCAAACGCGCCCTTGGTGGTATCGATTCACGCCTAGATTTTCATGGTTTAGCCATATGGAAAAGGCGATTTTTAGCACTGAGAGTAAAACTCATATATTGACTTTAACTGAAGCTGAACAACTTGTATTTCAACGATGGTATGCAACTCCTAGTAATCGTTTTCACTTAATTCCCCCTTTTATATCTGAATCACGATTTGGTCATTTTAATGAATTAAACCATGATGAGCGGTCTGGATTGCGTTCTAAGTTGAGATCTGAATTTGGGTTTAATGCCGAAGACTTGGTTTTATTGTTAGTTGGGTCTGGTTTTAAAACAAAGGGGGCTGATCGGGCAGTTAAGGCTTTAGATTCCTTGCCCACTAAACTAAAAGCTAAAGTTAAGTTGATTATCGTTGGTCAAGATGACGCAGGGAGCATCAAAAAGTTAATCGCATCTTTGAAATTAACATCGCGGGTTATTGTGCTTCCCGGTCGTGATGATATTCCATATCTGATGTCTGCGAGTGATATTCTCATTCACCCAGCAAGATACGAGCTTGCGGGGCACGTTTTGCTTGAGGCAATGGCTTGTGGATTGACAGTCATTACTACTGACAAATGTGGTTATGCGTTTTATATTGAAGAGGCGCAGGCTGGAGTTGTTTTAAAATCTCCTTTTGATCAAGAGGAGTTAAATCAGGTTCTGATAAGGACTTTAGAAAATGAAAGATTTGATTGCCAGAATACTGGCGCCGGCTTTGCTAGAAAAATAATGAGAGATAATCCGGGTAAAGCTGAGGCAACTATTTTAAGTTTAATAGTTAATAATGATTAAAATGTATCCAACAAAAACCATTCTGAATATTACTTCTAAGCATAAAAGAAGTCTGAAGGATTTAAGTTTTGATGACTTTATGTCACTTACAGGCCATGTCGTTCGTGCAACGGCAAATCGTAAAACTATGCGTTTAAATTTGGCTGGCCAATCTTACTTTATTAAGCAACATGGAAGTGTCGGATGGAAGGAAATTCTTAAAAATTATTTAGCTGCAAAAAAACCGATCATTGGAGCGCTAACTGAAGTTAGTGCTATTGAAAAATTAACAGCCTTAGGTATTAAAACCACTCCCATTGCAGCTTATGGAGTTAAAGGAAATTTTATTGCAAGTCAAAAATCTTTTTTATTGACAGAGGATTTAGGGGATATCGTTTCACTAGAAGATATTTGTAAAAAGTGGAAAGAAAAGTCACCAACGTCAGACGAAAGGAAATCGATGCTAATTGCTGTTGCTAAATTAGCTGCTCGTTTTCATGGTGCAGGTATGTGTCATAGGGATTTTTATTTGTGTCATATTGCTTTGAAGCGTAACAAGGTGGTCACTAGCAATACAGAGTTTTATTTATTAGATTTACATCGCGTAATGGACGGACAGGATCCGCATGGGACTTCTGTCAAAAAGGACATTGCTGGGCTTATTTTTTCTTGCATGGATTATGGATTTACTAATGAAGATTGGAAGACATTCAAATTATATTATCTTCCCCAAAGCGATGTTTTTTGGAATTATGCAGAACAGCGTGCAGGTAAACTTTATAGAAAGTTTTATAGTACAAAGTTTCAAGACAGATTAAGTAAAGAGAATATTTTTACTCTATAGGCTTATTAATGTGGCGGCTTCTGGTTTTGTAACGAGGGTATGCCCATAGGTATTGATGAGGTTTTTCTTTGATTTGTTCTTCTATTGCACGGTTCAGCATTGTTGATGTTGCAATAGACCCTTCAATCAATTCATTAAGATGAACCTTAAAACCTCTGCCATCAGTAAGCCTTTCTCCAAAAGCCATAATCACTGTTGCACCGGTTTTATTGGCAAGTTTGCTAACTAACGTCATTGTGTAAGCGGGTTGTCCAAAAAAAGGAGCCCATTCCCCTTCTCCTTTAGCCGGGATTTGATCAGGCAATATGCCAATGGCTTCACCATTTTTGAGGGCCTGCAAAAGCATTCTCACCCCTGATGAATTCGCCGGGGCTTGTTTAATTTTCCCATTGGAGCGTCCCGCTGCACTGAGAATACTCAGCCACTTTCTCTTGGGTGGTCTAAATAAGATCGTTATTGGGTGGGAGTTTCCATAATAAAGTGAGGTAATCTCAAAGCATCCCATATGAGGCGTTAGGAAAATAATCCCCTTTCCTCTCTTGATTGCGTTATCAATCACTTTCCAATTTGATGTTGATTTAACCCAACTCAGCACTTCTGGTTTTGGTTTCTGCCATATTGCAAGACTCTCGATAATAGATTTTCCGAGTTCTTGTAAATTTGCTCTTACAAACTCACTGGTATTATTTTCAGACTTACAAAATCCAGCTTGAATTAAATTTTTTCGAATTAAGTTTTTGGAGTAGGGTGAGGCAAAATAAATTGCCAAGCCAAGCCATTTGCCTAGAAGGTGTAATTTACTTAGTGATAACCAAGCTAAAGGTTTTAATAATAATCTTAACATCTATAAAATCATAACATACTCATCACGGACAAAGCCTTTAAGGATGTTTTACATTCCTTGTAATTTGACTGTCCTAATTCATGATGAAAGCAAGTAAAATAAGAATTCTTTTAAATAAACCGCGATCTCATCTTTGACTACTCAGTTACTTTCATTTGGCATTAAATCAAACGATATTGTTTTACAAAACAAGGATCATCTATATTTAGATTCTGTAGTCAGGGTTGTTCCAAATAAACGTTTGGTTTGTAGGGCTCTTTTAAACAATCAGGAAGTTTACGTTAAATTATTTTTTGGAGATCGGGCTAGAAAATACTTTTTAAGAGACTTGGCTGGGGTAAATTTACTACTGAAAAATAATATTCCAACGCCCCCAATTATTTATTCTGGATATACAGAAAAAGAAAACATCCCTGTTCTTGTTTTAGCCGCCATAGAAAGCTCTGAAAATGCTGATATTCTTTTAAAGAAATTCACCTTAGCAAAACGTTTGAAACTTGCGATTAATTTAGTCAAGGCTGTGGCAAGTCATCATAATGCAAATCTTATTCAATCCGATCTGTATTTTAAGAATTTTCTCGTAAGGAATGATCTTGTATACACCATAGATGGTGATGGTATAAAAAGCAATTTAGTCGTAAGACGCAAAAAATATCTTGGCAATTTAGCACTTTTATTATCTAAATTTGATGTTGTAGATCTTGAGCGTTGGTTGCCTAAATTACTAACGGCTTACTCCCAAGCTCGATTTTCTCAGCCTTCAATCAAGTCCGCTGATATAAATAAACTGATTAATCAATATCGCATAAAAGTATCTAATGATTACGCAAATAAAAAAGTGTTTAGGCGTTGCACTGACGTAAAAGTTGAAAAAGATAGGCATTTATTTAAGGCTATTTCTGCCGACTATAGTGACGAGCAATTTTCTTTAAATTCTAATTTTTTAAATGAAGTGGATGGTCTAAAGAAAATTTTAAAAAATGGTAACACCTCCACAGTATGGCTTTCTCAAATCAATGAATCATTGATTGTAGTTAAGCGCTACAACATTAAAAGTCTTTGGCATGCGCTAAGTCGAGCATTTCGGCCAACGCGTGCCGCAAAATCTTGGGCGAATGCATTTCGACTTAATATCCTAGGAATTTCAACCCCCAAACCGATTGCCTTGATTGAAAAGCGTTGGTGGGGCTTGCGTGGTAAGGCTTACTTTTTAAGTGAATATCTCGATGCGCCAGATGCGTTCGATTATTTTGCGAAAATAAAAAATAAAAAATTACAGGCTGTTGCAATCAAGAACATTGTTGATTTGTTCTATCGAATGCATTTGTTAAATCTGTCTCATGGGGATATGAAGTCTAGTAATATCAAAGTCTTAGATGGTCAACCATCCCTCATTGATCTGGATAGTATGCGGCAGCATCGCTACGATTATTTCGCTTTAAAAGCCCATGTTCAAGACCTGCGACGCTTCATGCAAAATTGGCAAGCCCAGTCAGCGTTGTATAATATGTTTGTTGAAGAATTTTCTGCGGTTTATTCAGATCATAAAGCCCTACGTTTGGCTGGTCTTATTCATTAATTTTAGTTTTTGAGATGCTTACATGATTGTTTTAGGTCTATCA
>JACCDT010217847.1_pt1 | contig 13604 bp, 10 predicted proteins | sample 7446291 | NCBI WGS metagenome assembly JACCDT01 (sample SAMN15323446, study PRJNA562643) | freshwater metagenome | isolation source: river surface water | place: USA:Blue River Watershed | collected 2017-08-17
AATGGTGGCGCACTCGATCACGTGCATCGGGTGGCGAACGCTGGCTGCGAGGATTTGGGTCTCGTACCCGTAGTTGTCAAAAATCACGCGAATCGTCTCGATGAGTCCGAGGCCGTCGGTCGAAATGTCGTCGAGGCGTCCGATGAACGGCGATACGTAGGTCGCGCCGGCCTTGGCGGCCAAAAGGGCTTGGCCTGCGCTGAACACCAGCGTGCAGTTGGTCTTGATTCCGCGGTCGCTGAAGTAGCGAATGGCCTTGACGCCGTCTTTAATCATCGGAATCTTCACCACAATTTTTGGGTCGATTTCAGCGAGCAATTCGCCCTCGCGCACCATGCCTGCGAAGTCGGTGGAGATAACTTCGGCACTTACGTCGCCGTCGACAATGCCACAAATGGCTTTGTAGTGCTTGAGAATGTTGTCGGTTCCTGAAATGCCTTCTTTGGCCATCAGAGAGGGGTTCGTCGTAACGCCATCAAGGATTCCCATGTCGTGGGCTTCTTTGATTTCGGCCAGGTTTGCGGTGTCGATGAAAAATTTCATGGCAATAATCAGGGTAACGGTTTTAGTCCGCCCAAAGGTCGGGCTATTTTTGTGCTATGCAACCCCAATCCGCTTCTGATTTTTCCACGGAACTCCTGCGCGACTACCGCCTGGGTATTCTGAGCCGCGAATGCTCATTAATTGGCCGAAAGGAAGTTCTTACCGGCAAGGCCAAGTTTGGCATTTTTGGCGACGGCAAAGAACTCGCCCAGCTCGCGTGGGCGCGGGTTTTTCGCGACGGTGACTTCCGCAGCGGATACTACCGCGACCAAACGTTTATGATGGCTATTGGGGCCTTGACGCCGCAGCAGTTTTTTGCTTCGCTCTACGCCGACACCGACGTGGACCGCGAGCCGAGCAGCGCCGGACGCCAGATGAACGGCCACTTTGCCACGCGCACGCTGAATGCCGACGGTTCGTGGAAGCGTTTAGTGGACCATAAAAACGTTTCGGCCGACATTTCGCCTACGGGCGGACAAATGCCGCGCCTCCTGGGCTTGGCGCAGGCCTCCAAGGTCTACCGCGCCCAAAACGTGGACAACGGATTCAGCCGCAAGGGCGGCGAGGTCGCTTGGGGTACCATCGGCAACGCCTCGGCTTCAGAAGGCCTTTTTTGGGAGACCATCAATGCTGCGGGCGTACTTCAAGTTCCCATGGTAGCGCTGGTTTGGGACGACGAATACGGAATCTCGGTGCACGCCGAGCACCAGACCACCAAGCAAAATATTTCGAAAATCCTAGCGGGTTTTCAGCGCCAGGCCGCATCCAAGGGCCAGCCCGAAGAAAAAGGCTACGAAATCATCGTGGCCCGCGGCTGGAACTACGCCGAGCTGGTCGCCGCCTTTGAGAAGGCCGAAAACGTGGCGCGCGAGGAGCACGTCCCCGTGCTGCTCCACGTGCGCGAAATGACCCAGCCCCAGGGCCATAGCACCTCGGGATCGCACGAACGCTACAAGTCCAAAGAGCGCCTCGAATGGGAACAGGAATTTGACTGCCTCCGTCAGTTCCGCCTCTTTTTGGAGTCGAACAAAATCGCCAAGGCCAAAGACCTCGATGCCCTTGAGGAGACTGCCCGTGCCGAAGCCCGAGACGCCATGAAGGCAGCCTTCGACGACTTTTTGCTGCCGCTTAAGCGTACCCGCGATCAGGCGGTGGCCTGGCTTGAAGAACTCGATGCCCAAGACCTCGCCGCGCCGTTAAAAGCCGACAAGGCGCCGCTTCGCCGCGACTCGGTGGCCGCAGTCCGCAAGGCCATCCAGCGCCGCAAGGCGGAGGGACTTGACCTATTGGGTGCTCCGCTTTGGGTTGAAACCCAACTCAAGCAAGCCGAACTCGACTACGCCAGCCAACTCCACAGCGGCACGGCGCTTCAGGTGCCCGTCGTGGCTCCCGAGTTTGCTCCCGACGCCCCCCAGGTAGACGGCCGTGTCGTCTTGCGCGACAACTTCAAGGCGCTCTTCACGCGCTACCCCGAAACCATGATTTTTGGCGAAGACGTGGGCCACATCGGCGACGTCAACCAAGGCCTCGAAGGAATGCAGGCGGAATTCGGCAAAATCCGCGTCAGTGACACTGGAATTCGCGAGGCGACCATCGCCGGCCAAGGCATAGGGTTGGCCATGCGCGGACTTCGCCCCATCGCCGAGATTCAGTACCTCGACTACCTGCTGTACGCCGTGCAAATCCTGTCGGACGACTGCGCCACCGTGCGCTGGCGTTCGGCCGGAGGCCAAAAGGCTCCGCTCATCGTGCGCACCCGCGGACACCGCCTTGAAGGCGTGTGGCACAGCGGCTCGCCCATGCAGCTCCTGCTGGGGTCGCTGCGCGGAATGTACCTCTGCACCCCGCGGAACATGGTGCAGGCCGCCGGCATGTACACCACCCTCTTGCAGGCCGACGAGCCAGCCGTAGTCATTGAATGCTTGAACGGATACCGCCTCAAGGAGCCGCTCCCAACCAACCTCGGAACCTACACGGTACCGCTTGGTCGCCCTGAAATCCTTCGCGCGGGAACCGACGTGACGGTCGTTTCCTACGGGTCCACGCTGCGCGTCATCATGGACGCGGCGGCGGAACTCGAGCGCCTCGGCGTATCAATCGAAGTCGTCGATGTGCAGACCCTGTTGCCGTTTGACTTGAACGCGGACTGTTTGGCCTCGCTCAAGCGCACCAACCGCCTGCTGGTGGTCGACGAAGACGTTCCGGGCGGAGCTGCAGCCTACCTCATGCAGCAGATCCTCGAAGTTCAGGGCGGCTACCGCCATTTGGACGCCGCGCCCCGTACCCTGACCGCCAAGGCCCACCGACCCGCTTACGGATCGGACGGCGACTACTTCTCGAAGCCCAGCGCTGAGGACGTCGTAGACGCAGTGCTGGAGCTGGTGGGGGAGTAGGGGGCTGGTTGGCTAGTTGGCTGGTTAGCTTGTTGGCTAGGTAGCTAGTTGGCTGGTTGGCTGGTTAGCTTGTTGGCTAGGTAGCTAGTTGGCTGGTTGGCTGGTTACTAGTTGGCTGGTTGCCAGTTAAAAAAGAGACGCGCACCTTGGGAGTGCGCGTCGGCCAGAAGTCGTTGCTGACTTAAGGGGTGGTAATGGTGCAAAGCTTCGAATTGGATTTGAATCCGACCCGTGCCGAGCTGTTTGAATTGCGAACAAAGGAAAAAGAAAAGGGCAAGGACACTTATCGCACCGCTACAACCGACTACCCTTGCTGCATTTCTACCCTGGGGGATTCATCAGGAGCTGGTCGTAAGGCCTTGCCCAGGTGCAAAGATACGCAGGCTTTGTACGACCTTTGCGTTCTTATGCGTTTAAAACGACTACTCGGCCTGGCGCTCCTCGTGGCGGCCCCGGCAGTACTTGAGGCCCAAGATTTTACCCAAACAACGGTACAGCGCGGCCCGGTATCGGAACTTCAATGCGACTCGGTCGCCGTATGGATGCGCAACACGGGGATCCGTGCGGTAAACCTTACGGGCATGTGGAGTTGCGCGCAGTGGGGCGATAGCTTGCTGAGCATTCGCGCGGAAGACAGCAGCTTGGCGGTCAATGATTCGACGCGAATCTGGCTGCGGTTTACCCCGGAACACAACGTGCTGTACCGCTTTCCGGTGGTGGTGGCGACCGACGGACCCGACGGTTTTGTCGCTCTTCAGTACGCGGCCCAAGGTCGATGGAGCAACACCTACTACAGCGGTACCGAAAACAAGAACTGGTCCGATTTAAAGTCTGCACTGACGACGCGCCTTAATCAAAACGCGACGAGCCTCGGATACAACGGCGCACGCGACCAGATGTATGCCAACCTGGACAACGTGGCGGGCCAGGTAACCTGCATTTACACGGGGCGCGTCGCCACGTTCAACACCCGCGCGGGTGCCACGGCCAATAATTTTAACTGCGAACACACGTTTCCGCAGAGCTTTTTCAACTCGCTGGAGCCGATGAAGTCGGACATTCACCACCTTGTTCCGACAGACGAAACAGCGAACACCCAGCGAAGCAACAACCCGTTTGGCATCGTTACGGGAACACCCGCTTGGGCCGTGGGAGGGAGCAAGCGCCTGAACGGCGTGTTTGAACCGCGCGACGTGCACAAAGGCGACGCGGCCCGCGCCATGATGTACTTCGTCACGCGCTTCGGCGACTACAGTAACTTTTACGCCCAGCAGGCCGCCGTGCTGGAGGGATGGCACCAGCAGTTTCCGCCCGACAGCGCCGACCGCGACCGCAACCAAGGCATCGCTGCGCTCCAAAACACGCGCAACCCCTATGTGGACTACCCCCAAATCATGGAGCGCTTGATCAGCCTGGCCGGCAGTCCCCAGCCCAACCTGGCGCCGCAGCACTGGGCGAGCGAAGACACCCTGGAACTCGAACTGTATTCGTGGGCGGTCGGTCCCTGGCTCCGCCGCCGCCTGGTGGTGACCAATCCGGGTTCTGACGACCTGATTTTGAGTGCGGCCACCCTCACGGCGCCCAACGTCAACCTGCTCGTCGGGGGCGACGCCGACACCCTCAAGCCGGGCGGCGTACACGTCTATGAAATCGAGTACCCCGCGTCGCTCATTCACGACGGCGGAAGCTTGAGCTACAGCACCAATGCCACAGGCACGGTCACCCACTACCTGCGCAGCACTCCCTACATCGGAACCGACGAGACCCCGTCGCCCCAGTCCGTAAAAGCCTACCGCAGCGGCCGCGTTGTGGTCGTGGAGGGCCTCCCCGTCGGAGCGCGTGCCGAGCTCATTGACGCCGCTGGCGCCCTTCGCGGGGTAATCGACCGGGCGTCCGCGCGCGAGGAACTGCGCATCTCGGGCCGCGGAACCGGTATTTTGCACTGGACCCACGAAGGGCAGCGCGGTGTCCTTAAGTTTGTATACTGAACTCCCTAAAACACAAACGCCATGGATTCTACGACGAAACGCATCGCCATCAACTACGGACTGATTGTTAGCGCCATTTCGGTCGGCTACACCTTGGTCACCTACATCATCAACGAGGCCTGGATGTCGAGCCAAGTGGGCGGAGTCGCCATGCTCCTGGCCATCTTAGTCGTGCCGTACTTCGGGGTGCGCGAATTCAGAAAAGCCAACGAAGGCTACGCCACCTTCCGCGAGGCGTTCTCGGCATACGTGCTGCCGCTCATCGTTTCGGCGGTCGTCGGACTCGGATTTAACTGGCTGCTTCACAACGTGATTGACGCGGACCTTGCGACGCGCACCGGCGAGCGCATCTACGAGCAATTTGCCGAAATGCCCGAGGAGCAGCGCCAAGGCGTCATGGCGTTCATGGGCGCCGGCAACGAAGCCGAGCTCAAGGCCAAGTCCATTGAAATGGCGACCGAGCAAGCCACCTTAATGGGCATCCTCAAATCGACCGGCGTGGGCATCATCATGTACGCCGTCATCGGACTCATCGTGGCCGCCGTGACCAAGAAAAACCGACCTGAATTCCAGTGAGCCGCTTCGACCTGAGCCTCGTCATTCCGCTGTACAACGAAGAAGAATCGCTAGCGGAACTCCACGCATGGATTGACCGCGTGTGCACGGCCCACGGGCTGAAGTACGAGGTGCTCTTCATCAACGACGGCTCAACCGACGGTTCATGGAGCGTCATTCAAGGCCTTGCTGCCCAGCATCCCGAGGTGCGCGGAATTCGTTTTCGCCGAAACCACGGCAAGTCGGCCGCACTCTACGTCGGTTTTCAGGCCGCTCAAGGCGACGTGGTCATTACCATGGACGCCGACCTTCAGGACAGCCCCGACGAAATTCCCGACTTAGTGCGCATGATCCGCGAAGAAGGTTTCGACCTCGTCAGCGGATGGAAGAAGAAGCGCTACGATCCGCTGTCCAAAACGCTCCCCACCAAGCTCTTTAACTGGGCGGCGCGCAAGATGAGCGGCATTTACCTGCACGATTTCAACTGCGGACTCAAAGCCTACCGACTCGAAGTAGCGCAGGCCGTCGAAGTTCAGGGCGAAATGCACCGGTACGTACCCGTTTTAGCCAAAATGCAGGGCTTTTCGCGCATCGGTGAAAAGGTCGTGGAGCACCGCGCTCGCCCCTACGGAGTGACCAAATTCGGACTCAACCGCTTCACCAACGGCCTCTTAGATCTCGTCACCCTGAGCATGGTCTCGCGCTTTCGCCGCCGGCCAATGCACTTTTTTGGCACCTTGGGCCTCGCCATGTTCTTTTTCAGCGGAGTTGCCCTCACGGTTTTGGGCGGACTGAAACTCGCCCGCCTTTGGAGCGGACAGCGTCCCGGCCTCGTGACCGACGACCCCTGGTTTTTCATCTTCCTCACGGCGATGATCCTCGGAACGCAGCTTTTCGTGACCGGCCTCCTCGCAGAACTCGTGGTGCGCAGCGGACGCCGCCGCCCCGAATACGCCGTGGCCGAGGAACTGAACCGCCCCGATGGAGACTCCGGCCTACACTGAGTTGCTGTACGGCCTTGAGCTGACGCACTACGGACCCGAGCGCAGCGAAGCGCCCGAGTTTTCGCTGATTTCCCCCACGTTCAAGCGCCCCGACGAGGTGCGCGAGTTCATTGCGAGCGCAGCCAAGCTTGCTGCCCCCAAGAGCCGTTTTGAGGTCATTTTGGCCGACGGAACCCCCGACGACAGCCTTCGCCCCGAGATTCAGAAGGCGGCCGAGGCCGCAGGCCTCGGCGTGACCGTGCTGTTCTATCCCGGGCTTGCCGTGAGCGACGCGCGCAATGCTGCCGCCGCGGCGTCGCGGGCCCCCTGGCTCATCTTCCTCGACTCGGACTGCCTGCTCCCCGAGGGCTACCTCGACGCGGTGGCCCACGGCCTGGCCCGCGACGCCTGGGACGCCTTCGGCGGCCCAGATGCCGCCCCGCCCGACTTTAGTCCGCTCCAAAAAGCCATCAGCTTCGCCATGACGTCGGTGCTGACCACGGGCGGCATCCGCGGCGGCTCCGCCAAACCCACCGCCACCTACTACCCACGGGGCTTCAACATGGGAATCCGCGCCAAATCCTTTTGGGCCGTCATGGGCTACGACATCGACTTCAAGTGCGGCGAAGACGTGGAACTCAGCATTCGGGTGCGCGAAGCGGGCTTCCGAGTGGGCCTCATCCCCGAAGCCGTCGTGTGGCACAAGCGGCGTTCCACCTTGGGCCAATTTTACCGGCAGGTGCGCCGATTTGGATCGGCACGAATCGCCCTAGCGAAGCGCCACAAGGGCCAAATGAAGCTCACCCACGCGTTTCCGTTTGCATTCATGCTGGCCTGGATTTCGGCCCTGGCCCTTCACCTGAGCGGCCTTTGGACCCAACCCGTGTACCTTTTTCACGGCTACTTTGCCGCGGTTTTGCTGCTCAGCAGCATCCAAAACCGCTCCTTGGGCGTGGGCCTTCGCAGCGTCGCCGCCACAGCGGTCATGTTTGCCGGCTACGCCGTGGGCTTTGGCTCGGCGCTGCTGGGTAAACCCTACCGTTAACCAGTTACTAGTTGCTAGTTGCTAGTTGCTAGCTTCTAGTTGCACGCCAACTAGCCACCCAGCCAACTAGCCAACTAGCTACCCAGCCAACTAGCTAACCAGCTACCCAGCCAACAGCCCCTCAATCGCCAACCGGTACCCCAGCCAGCCGAGGCCGCTGACGGTTCCGCGGGTGTGGGGGGCGAGGAGCGAGGCCCGGCGAAACGATTCGCGGGCGTAGGTGTGGCTCAGGTGCACTTCGATGACGGGGCTCGACAGGCCGGCGACGGCGTCGCGCAGGGCGACGGAGGTGTGGGTGAAGGCTCCGGGGTTGATCACAAAGGCGTGGTCGGGGCCGTTGTGGGCCGCGAGGTAGGCACACAGGGCGCCCTCGTCGTCGGACTGGAACGAGCGCAGCTCGGTTCCGCCAAAGTGCGCGTCAAGCCACGACTGCAGCACCGGCAGTTGGTCCTCGAGGCGAAGAGTTCCGTAGACCTCGGGCTGCCGGGTGCCGAGCTGGCCCAAATTGATTCCGTGTACGATGTGAACGACCATGCGGCAAAGGTACGAAGTGGCCAACTAGGCCTAACTTCGGCCTTGTGAAGTGGGATCTCGCGCTAACGCAATTCGACGGCTACCTGCGCTTGGAGCGCGGACTCAGCGCCAATACGGTGAAGGCCTACGTGCGCGACGTGGAGGCGCTGGCGCACTGGGCAGAGGCGCGCGACCGAAGTCCGGCCAAGCTGGCTGCGGATGAACTGCGCGAGGCGGTGCGCGAGATGGCCGAGGAGGGTCTGAATGCCCGATCGCAGGCCCGGCGCGTGTCGGCCTGGAGGGCTTTTTTTGGGTTTGTGCGCGAAGAAGGGCTGCGCGAAGACCAACCCGCACTGGGTGTTGATTTGCCGTCGCTGCCCAAGCGGTTGCCGGTGTACCTGACCGAAGACGAGGTGCGCGACCTGTTTGGGGCGATTGACCGCTCCCAACCTTGGGCGGAGCGCGACGTGGCGCTGCTCGAGGTGCTGTACGGCTGCGGACTAAGGGTCTCGGAATTGATTGAGTTGCGGTTGCGCGACGTGATGGACGCTGAGGGCATCGTGCGCGTGGTGGGCAAGGGCGACAAGGAACGGGTGGTGCCCATCCACGACACGGCCCTCAAGGCGATTGCGCGCTACCGAAGTACCGAGCGGGTACACCTGGAACCCCAACGGGGCGCTGAAGATTTGGTGTTCCTGAACGTGAGGGGGCGCAAGATGAGCCGGCAATGGGTTTTTCTTTGGCTCAAGGAGCTTGCGGCGCGTGCTGGAATCCGAAAAACCATTGGGCCCCATACGTTGCGGCACACCTTCGCGACGCACTTGCTGCAGCATGGCGTGGACCTGCGCTTTATTCAAGTGATGCTGGGCCACAGCAGCATTACCACCACCGAAGTTTATGCCCACCTCGACGACCGTATGCTGCGCGAAACGATGCTCAAGCACCACCCTCGAAACCTGCGCTAAGCGGCGCGGCGCTTGCGAAGGCGGTCCCAAAGAAGGGATCCGGGGTAGACGCCGTATTCGGGCCAGCGCTTGGGGGTGCGGTCGCGGCTCACGGCGTAGCGACTAAACATTTGGTAAAATGCGAAGTGGGCCTGAATGACGGCGAGCGTGTGCTTGGGGTGGCGCTGCAGCAGAAAACGAAGGCCTGCCGCGCCGTCGAGCAGCAAGCGAAAGGCCACGATGCGCATGGCGCTAAGGGTGGGGGCGTTGCGCACGACCGTCAGCAGGCTGTTGCGCACGTTGAGGTAGGTTTTTCGCGGGCTGCCCACGCTGAGGGTTCCGCCGCCGACGTGCAGCACGGTCGAGGTGCTGCAGGCTTCGACCGACCAGCCGTGGCGGTGCAGCCGCCAGCACAGGTCGATTTCTTCCATGTGGGCAAAAAACGCCGGGTCCAGTCCGCCCACGGCCCAGTAGGCCTCGAGGCGCACCGCCATGCAGGCTCCGCTCGCCCAAAAGACGGGGCGGTAGCTTGGGCTGTCGTACTGACCGCGGTCGAGCTCGCAGTCCTGCAGCATGCGGCCGTAGGCGAAGGGAATGCCCCAGCGGTCCATGCGTCCACCCATGGCGCCAGCGTACTCGAAGTACTCGGGGTCGGCGTGGCTGCGCAGTTTTGGTTGGATGGCACCGAGGCGCGGTTGCTTCGCAAATCGGGCGGTTAAGGGCGCGAGCCAGCCCTCCAAGGGCTCAATGTCGGTATTCATGAGCACGGCGAGGTCGTAGCCCTCAAGCTGGCGAAGGCCTTCTTGGTAGCCGCCCGCGTAGCCCAGGTTGCGTTCCAGCGCAATCACCGTTACGCTCGGATGCTCCGATTTCAGCCATTCCAGCGTGCCCGGTTCCGTCGATCCGTTGTCAATGACCGCCACGTCGGCTTCGGGGCTGCGCTCAACCACCAACGGCAAAAACGAGCGGAGCCAGTGCAGCCCGTTGTAGTTGAGTAAAACGACGGCCGTGCGCATCAGTTGTTGCCGCCGGATTGGAAGAACATGTTGTTGTAGATGCGCGATCCAAACTTCTCGCCGTCGTTTGCGCCCGTTTGGTCCAGGTCGCCCACAATGTAGCTGCGCTTTTGAAGGGCGATGCGCCAGCGCGGATTCTGTATTTCGCCAATGGCGGACGAGTGAATCAGTTCGTAGTTGCCGCTCGCCAGGTCGAAGTTGCCAAAGATGAACACTTTGTTGATTTGGTAGGGCGCATTCGGCACGTCGAGCGTGTTGTACTGCCACATTTCATAGGGGTAGGCATCGTTTTCGTAGGGACGTCGCTCGGCCAGCGTCGGGGGGCCGTACTGCAGGTAGACCCGTCCGCGGTCCGTAGCGTAGCCCGGAACGGCCTTGCTGCTGAAGCGCTTGATGACTTCGTCGACGCGCTCGGCGTAGGCTCCCGCTTGGGCAAGGGCTTCGCTGGGGTGGCGCTTGGTCCAAAACTGCTGCACGAAGCGCCAGCGGAGGCTGTCGGCAGCCTCTTTTTGGGCCAAGGACTCAATAGAAATGCGCTCGGTCTGGCTCGCGATGGGGTAAAGGGAGCTCACGGCGCGTCGGGCGTTTTCTCCTTCGCCAAGGAGCTCAACCCATCGAGGGTCCACCGTCAAGCGCGCGTACTCGTTGGCTTCGCCCGGATTCCACCGAAAGAAGCTAATCTTTTGGGTGGGGTAGGCGCTGGGATCCATGTCCTGCACGGCCAGGGTGAGCTCGAGCTGGTAGCGCCCCGACGGAACCTGGCTCAGGTCCAGACCGCCCTGAAGCGCGGCCACCGGCTGTCCAGGTTCGATTTTGATGCGTCCACCCAGGTCGGCCCGAAGGTCCCCTCGTTCCGCGCTGCGAAGGGCATAGGTGAGCACCGCCTTTTTGCCCTGCGGCACGCGGTAGGCTTCGCTGTAAAAACGCAGTTTATCGTTGGCCGAAGTGAACACGTGGTCTCCCCAGTGAACTAAGGGGCGGACTTCCAGGCCGTAGCGGCTAAATTCAGGTTGGGCCGCGTTGGCGATACCCACATGCTCGGCAAGCAGCACGGGGGCCAGCTGGGCTTGGTTGCCCGCAGTGAGTCGTAGGCTGCCGCGCAGGGTGTCCCAATGCTCGGGGTCGGGCCCCACCGCCACGTAGAGGTCGTACAGCCCGGTGTCGGCCGCCAAGCGGAGCATGCTTTGGTAGCTCATCGGTACGTCGGCTGCGGCTTCTGGTTTTGAGGGCGGAGCCGAAATCGAAATTTTGTCTGCCGCGGCCACATTTACCCCCTTTTGAAGCCAGGCTGCAACCTGTGTTTGGGTGTTGGCCGGGCTTTGAACGTAGCATAAAATGTCGACGTAAGGTCCCGTTTCGGGGTGCCAAAGGGGCAAAACGTCGAGGTTAAACGAGGTGTTTTGAGCGCGCAGCGTGCTGAATGACAGCGCACTTAGCACAATCATGAAGGCATTTTTCGCAAGGTTTTTTTGCATGCAGTGAAGTTACGTATTTTTGCCCCGGAAGAATGGCAGAGTGGTCGATCGCGGCGGTCTTGAAAACCGTTGACTGTAACAGGTCCGGGGGTTCGAATCCCTCTTCTTCCGCCAGTCAAATGAGCACATTTGAGCAAAATCCTGAAAATCAGCGCATTTTCAGGATTTTTTGTTTTCTCAGGTGCGCGATGAAATGCAGTTGTGCGCAATTCTCGTAGGCCAAATCGTAACCCCTACATGCTTTGGGTTACAGGGGTTACGAATTAGAATTGTTTCTCACATACTGCGCTGATATGCAGCATATTGCGCAGATGGGAATTTGGCACTTCCCGTAGGTTTGTAAAGTCGAAGTGAAGGCGTAAAGGGGGTCAAAAAGATTTCCCGTAACCCTTTTCGTAACCCCTGGCGTTTTTCAGGGTTGAGGGGTTACGATTTCTGGCGACCGCAAACATGAACGAATGAAGTCTAATAAGAACACCTTCAAGCTGTTGTTCATCATCAACAGGTCCAAATCAAACAAGGATGGAGCACCTATTTTGCTCCGCATCACCGTCGATGGCTCCATGGTAGCCATGAACCTCAGAAAACGCATCCCGGCTGCCGCTTGGAGCACCAAAACTGGAATGCCGTGCGGTAAATCGGTAGAGGCACAGGACATTTCCCTTTACCTGGAGACCATTCGCAACAAAGCGTTTCAATTCTTCACGGAACTATCCCGGGAGTACGACGAAGTAACCCCGGAACAGATCAGAGATCATCTTCAAGGTCTAAAGGGTGGTACAGCACGTTCCCTAATGACAATCTGGGAGGAACACAATCTTGAGTTGAAAATGGCCATTGGCAAGGATTCATCGTACGCTCTGTGGCAAAAACACAACACCTCGAAGAATCACTTCTGCGATTTTTTGAAAATCCACTACCGGACCTCGGATGTGCCCATCAAGCAAGTCCGCTACCACATGATTCGCGAATACGAGCAGTATCTCAAGAGCGAGAAAGGGCTTTCGTACAATACCGCGGTCAAGTTTTTACAATTGACGAAGAAAATCACCATTAGAGCGATCAAGTCGGGTTGGTTGAAGGTCGACCCCTTTCAGGACTACAAACTCAGCCTAAAGGAAACAGACAGGCCTTATTTGACCGAATTGGAGTTGGGTTCCATCAGGGAAAAACAATTCAAGAACGTCCGCTTGGATCAGGTGAAGGACATTTTCCTCTTTTCGTGCTACACCGGCCTGGCCTATGCTGATGTCAAAAAGCTCAACCGTGCCGAAATCGAACGAACGCCCAACGGATTATGGTGGATCAAGACCAGAAGGCAGAAAACCAAGCAGAGAAGTCAACTTCCCCTTTTTGCAACTGCTAAGGAAATCATCGACAAGTACACCGATTTGTCTGCTTTGTCTGCAAAGGATGCAGTACTGCCGGTAATCAGCAATCAGAAGATGAATGCCTACTTGAAAGAGATTGCTGCCATCGTTGGAATCGAGAAGAACCTAACCTTCCACGTAGCACGCCACACCTTCGCTACCACCGTAACCCTCCAGAATGGAATTTCGATTGAGGCAGTAAGTCGAATGATGGGTCACACAAACATTCAGAGCACCCAACATTACGCCCGAATCGTCGACAAGAAAATCGCCGATGAAATGATGGCCATGAGTGAACGGGTAAATCTGCCTCTAGCCCAGTAATTGCAAGGGTTTGTGCACGTGCGGATTCACAATCACCCCCATTAGTGCAATGTGCAATCCCTATCTATATAGAGGATTGCACATTGCACTACATGGAGATATATGATTTGAACTTGGAAAATTGCCTTGGAAATTTGATTTATTGGCTTTTGAAAATTTGCGCAGAGATGCAGAATTTTGCTCAATACGTGAGAAGAACAAATGCCGAAACTTGTACCATGGATGATAAGAAGTTTAAAATCAGGGTATACGGTTTTGGGGAGCTGGCTCAGTTGTATTTACCTGATGCAACCCCGATGAGTGCTTCGAACCGGTTGAGGATTTGGATTGCCCGAAATAAGACTTTAATGGAAAAACTTCGGTCAATTGGATATTCGAAGGGAGTGAAATTGTTGACGCCCGAGATGGTAAAGGAGATAATCGCCGTAATCGGAGTGCCGTAACTAAAATAAACA
>JACCDT010031790.1_pt1 | contig 13599 bp, 25 predicted proteins | sample 7446291 | NCBI WGS metagenome assembly JACCDT01 (sample SAMN15323446, study PRJNA562643) | freshwater metagenome | isolation source: river surface water | place: USA:Blue River Watershed | collected 2017-08-17
CCCTCCCCCCGTCGAGGTGCGCTACGCCAACCCCCCGCCGGCGCCCGAGGACCCCGCCACCCTGCCCCCGATCCCCCGCGACGTCGAGTCGCCCCCTGCTCCGGTCCTGGGCGGGGTCTCCCTCTACATCGACTGCTACCCCGTCCATTCTCCGGGAGAGGAGACGGTCCAGTTCGCCAAGTTCGCCCAGACGGTCTACGAGATGGCCGCTGAATCGGCGGGCTTCCCGGACTACCGCATGGCCGAGTACGGCAAGGGCCCGGGGATCTTCCGAGCCTACCTTGCGGCGTTCCTCAAGGCCAACGTCGACAACCTCGACGGCAAGGCCATCGTGATCGCCACGGACGGCAACCAGGACGCGATCCCGGTCCTCGAGCAGTGGGCGGCTCGGATCGTTCGGGGGACGCGATGAGCGAGGTGGAAGAGATGAAAGTTCCCAAGGTGGTGTACACACTTCTCGACGAAGAAGGGGAGGGCTACGGGGACACCTACGACACTCTCAAAGAGGCAAAGGAGGAATGCGTCGAGCAAGGGATGCACTTCATCGCCGAGATTCGCTCGATCCTTCAACGCACCTCTGGCTTCAAGAAGATCCCATGACCCGAGAGATCAAGAAGCTCCCGCCGGGGCTCTACTACCACCAGCTGACCAACCGCTACTGCTCGGTTTCTCCCGAAGGAGTCCCCACCGACGCAGCGACTGGCAAGTACTGGAACGTCTACGAACCCGCAAACTACGAAAGAGTGGCTGTGCCCTCCCCCCAACGAGCGGCCGCGCGGGCCCTGACCGCAAAGATTCTGACTGAGTTTCACGGGAAGTTGCAGAAGGAGAGTAAGAGAATGACCGAAGCAGAGTTTCTGAATCTCAAGGCCGGTGACGTCGTGATCCACCATGGAGTCTACGGACGTGGCGATGTGCCCAAGACCGTCGCCGAGGCCGGCCCGGGGGTCAACCGCTACTACCCCTTCGCGGTCCGGTTCACCGACGGAGGCTGGCAAGACCCGAGCGGGGCTCGCGCGTTCTCGCTCAAGTCCCGTGCGCCCGGGATGAGCGCTGCCGAGTTCGACAAGCTCCAGCCCGGCGATCGCGTCGAGGTCACGGGAGGAGTCACCCGCACCCTTCAGCGAAAGAGCAGCCCCACGGCCTGGGTGACCACCACCGGGGAGTACCTCTACCGCAGCCTGTGCAGCCAGTACCGGCTCGTGGGCTCGGCGGCGAAGTCGATCGACACCCGGGAGATCGTGGTCGTCGACGGGCAGAACACCGAGGTCGGCAACCTGCGCGCCGGCCGCTGGCGCCTGACCTACATCCCCGAGCCCAAGGCTCCGATCGAGGACAAGACCCTGACCACGCTGATCCAGGCGGCCAAGGGCGGACCGAGCAAGTCCCTCGTCGGCCGGGATTTCTGGGAGCGCGATAGCGCCACCGGCCAGTTCACCCTCGGCATCGCTCGAGCCGTGGATGCCTTCGAGCTGACCCCCTCCCAGCGGGTCCTCTGCACGACCGTGTGGAATCGAGGCCGGCAGTGACTGACGAAGAGATGGAGATCCGGACGCTCTTCCGAGAGAAGTACCGGGAGATGGCTCCCGAAGACTACAAGGACTCGCCAGACACCATGATCTTCACCTGCGACAACAAGGGGCGCATCTGCGAGATCATCGTCAAGAGCAGGTACGAGCCCGTCAGGCTCACGTTCGAACACCTCGAGACGCTGAGCAAGATCCTCGGGACCAAACACATCGACGTGGAAGACCAGAGGAGCGGCGGGTGTGAGAGCTGCGACTGGGGCTCGAACTACGGCGTGAACATCTCGGTGTGGTACGATGAGTGACGACCCCTACGTCGTGAACCGGCTGCTCTTCTACGAGCTTCACACCCAGGCCCTGCGGCTCCTGGGGGACATGCCAGTGCAGAACTGGGACGAAGTCGAGACGTCCTGCGCCAAGCTCCGGTTCATCGTCCAGAAGATGCACTCCCTCGCATTCGAGCAGTACGCAGAGGAAAAATGACCGCAGGTAGACTGAGCTGGGGAGACGTGTTCTACCGTTCGAAGGGGGTCGATGACTCCCCCGAGCTGAGTAGGATCGTCGCCCTGCCGAGGCGAGACTGGCGCACGCAGGCCACCGATCTCGCCCCGCTACTGACTCGTGCGTTGAAGGTCCAGGGGGGCACTCAGACTCTCCGGCCGATCCAGGCTGCCATGCTCAAGGACATCTTCGAGCGTGGCGGAGCGTTCGGTCCGATCCGCGTCGGCGGTGGCAAGACGCTGATTTCCCTCCTGGCCTTCACCGTTCTCGAGTCCAAGCGTCCGCTCTTGCTCCTGCCGGCCAAGCTCGTCGAGAAGACCGAGCGGGAGATGGAGATTCTACGCCAGCACTGGGACATCCCCAAGTTCGTGAGGATCGTGTCCTACGACATCCTCAGCCGAGTGTCGGCCGAGCATCTGCTCGAGAACTACCTGCCCGATGTGATCGTGGCGGACGAATGCCACCGGCTGAAGAACTCGAGCGCCGCCGTGACCCGCCGGGTCAAGCGTCACATGAAGACCCACCCCGCGACCAAGTTCGTAGGGCTATCTGGAACGATCACAAAACGGTCGATTCGGGACTACTCCCACTTGCTCGAGTGGGCGCTCAAGGAAAGCACCCCGGCCCCTCGAGACTGGCCGACGCTGATCCAGTGGTCGGGCGCGATCGACGAGCGCAAGGTCGATGAGCCCGTGATGCCCCCTGGGAACCTGGTCAAGCTCCTGCACACACCGGAGCTTCGGCAAGAGTACGCGACCCAAGACTGCGTCCGAGCGATTCGCAAGGCCTACCGGGACCGGCTCGTCCAAACCCCTGGCGTGATCTCCTCCTACGAGGACGTGATCGGTAACTCGCTGTCGATTCGTGGAGTAGACCTTGACCTGCCCCCCGACGTTCTGAAACACTTCCGTCGGATGCGTGACGATCAGGAGACCCCGGATGGTCACCCGATCGCCACGCCCGTGGAGCTGTGGAGGCACTGCCGGGAGCTGGCCGCGGGCTTCTACTACCGCTGGAACCCGCGTCCGCCCCAAGAGTGGCTCGAGGCCAGGCGGGAGTGGTGTAAGACGGTCCGGGAGATCCTCAAGAGTTCCAGGTCGTTGGATTCCGAGATGCAGGTGGCAATGGCGATCGTGCGGGGCGACGTCGAAGATGGTGGGGTGTATGCAGAGTGGAAAGCGATTCGTGATACCTTCCGACCTAACGTGGAAGCCGTCTGGGTCCACGACCGAGCGGTCGAGTTCGCCCTTGACTGGGCCAAGAAGCCCGGTATTATCTGGACTGATCTTCGAGCCTTCGGAGAGCGAATGGCTGAACGGGGCCTACGTTACTTCGGGGCAGAGGGGCGTGATCTGGCTGGACCGATCGAATCAGCGGACCCTAGGACTTGCGTCGTCGCCTCCGTCGCGAGCAACTCCGAAGGTCGTAATCTTCAAGCATGGTCGAGGAACTTGATCATTTCGGCGCCTCCGACTGGCGCGCTCTGGGAGCAGATGCTAGGACGAACACACCGAGACGGACAGGAAGCTGACGAGGTCGAGGTGGAGATCCTGCTAGGCTGCAGGGAGCAAAACAAAGGATTCTGGAGGGCTGTGTCAGACGCGATTTTTATTGAACAGACCACTGGACAACCCCAAAAACTGAGTTACGCTGACATCTCGGTACGGAAAGAGGAGTAAAGAAATGAGCATCTGGAACAACATCGACAAGATCGAAATCGGCGGCAGCAGGGACAGGTTCGAGGCAGGCGAGCACTTGGTCGAGGTCCTCGGCGTGGAGATGAAGCAGTCGAAGAACCCCTCGCGGCCCGGTGCGGTGGACGCGATCTGTACGTTCAAGGTCCTGACCAGTGAGACGCACAAGGCGGGCGAGCCGCGTTCGTGTTCGTTCGCGGTTCAGCCCGATCCGTACAACTACGGCAAGGCGGACGTCAAGGCGCTGGTCGCAGCCGCTCTGGGGCTCGACCCCAAGGCAGTGGATCCGCGAGTGATGGAGAACGCGACGGGTCCGGCGCAGTCGCTCAAGGGCCGGCAGGTTCTCGTCCGCGCGGTCGAGTCGAAGAAGAAGGACGGATCCCCGTTCATCAAGGTCACGTTCGCTCCCACGGGCGCGCCGGCCTCGATGGCGCCCTCTGCCCCCTCGGCGCCGCCTCCGGCCCTTGAGGAGAAGCCCTTCCCGCCCGCGGGCTGGGCGGCGAACCCGAAGGCGCCGGGGTACTACTACCGGTATGTCAACGGCAAGGCCGAGCAGCTCACCGAGGCACAACTTCGGGCGCTCTGATCTTCGTGGTTCACCCCTAAGACGGGCAGTGCGAGCCACCGGGCGAAAGCCCTCTCCAAACGCGGGGCGATAGACTAGAGCGTGACACCCGGGAGAGACCGGGGCTTTGGTTCGGTGGCGGAATGGCATACGCGCCGGTCTCAGAAACCGGATTCTGCAGGTTCGAGTCCTGCCCGAACTACCGAGGAGCAGATGGTGGTAGTGGCAACCACCGCCCGCCTGTAAAGCGGGTTTGCCTCTGGCGATTGCAGGTTCAAGTCCTGAATGCTCCACCAAGGTCGCTGCCAGTCATGACCTCAACCCAACTGGCTTTTGCTCCTGTAGCTCACCGGTAGAGCGGCGGCCTGTTAGACCGTGGGTACCTGGTTCGATTCCAGGCGGAGCAGCCAGTGACAACGACACCTCCTTGTTTCGGGAGAGTTGGTTCCCGCCCGGGGTTCGGGGGTGTCGTTGCCACCAACTTTTCAGGAGAGGACGATGACCAAGGAAGAGTTCGATTCAATCGAAGAGGGAGACGAGATCTACTTCGGATCTCTTGCGGGTTGGCACGAGGTCAAGAAATCCTCACAGTTCGAATGGCTGTCCTTAGACGGGACCCGCTTCGTGGACAGCCTCAACTACCGATGCGTCGATCCTCCTCGGAACAAGGCCCCTACTCAGCCGCTCTCGGGCTCCCCTTTCAAGGTAGGCGACACTGTTGTTCATAAGCTCGACGGAGATTTCGGTAAGGTGGATTCCGTGAGCAAAGATAGCGTAATCATACTGTACAACGGGAGCTACCTGGGGTACAGCTACCAGACGGCAGATACGTACTGGCGCCTGAATAAGGCAACCCCCGCCCCCAAGAACTCACCCAAGATCTCCGACTACCCCCACCGCTGCGACTGCGGCTCCCCGGCCTTCGCCAACTTCCTGACCGTCGATTGCAAGGCCAAGTGTTCGAACCCGAATGTGAGGAACGTATGAGCAAAGTGATGCACGCCCCCGAGTTCTACACCGTGGCCAAGCTCAAGGAGGCCCCCAAGCAGACGGCCAGCGGGATCATCATCCCCGAGTCGGCGAAGGGGGAGTTCCTCGAGGGAGAGGTCATGACTGACGGGTTCGCCAAGCCAGGGGACACGGTCCTCTTCTACCCGACGGCCGGCCGCCGTTTCAAGCTCGAGGGCGTGCAGTACGTCACGCTCCGGGACACGGACTGCCTTGCCATCCTGCGAGGTGCGGAAGGAGAGCGCTGACTCAAGAAGAGTGGTCCGCCCTTCCCGAAGGCGCCATCATTCGTTACGAACAAGCAGACTACGAAGTTCTCGCAGAAAGAATCGATCACCACTGCGGACCTCCCTCTCGCAAGGTACGAAGTCTGCGAACCGGACAAGAATACACGTGGGTCTTCGTTACACGTTTCTATCTAACTGGGATGCCCGCCAAGGAGAAGAGCGCCATGAAGAAGACCAAGAAGGATAACGGAATCCGCTACGCCCTTTCTCCGGGACTCCAGTGGTACACGGATCTCGACAGCGCCAAGGCCGCAGCCACGGTCGGTCAGACGATCTACGAGATCCGCCCGCTCCTCAAGACGACCAAGAAGTTCGACAAGGTATGACCCCCGGGGAGAGCAAGAAGCTGGCCGACGCACTCTGGGAGTGGCGAGGGGTCCTGCTCAAGCGTCTGGGAGAGACCTTGTGGAAGCCCGGAGCCTACCACAAGCTGATGGCTAGTCATGAAAGGGCAGTGAACGAATGAAACGAGCCGTCTTCGCCTGGGACACCGAGACCTGCCTGATCCGTCCGGGACATGCTCTGCCCGAGCTGGTCTGCCTCCAGTACACGACCGGAGGAGACCCCACGATCCTGCACCAGGCTGACCCGGCCTGCTACGAGACGATCAAGTCCGCGCTCATGGGCGAGGAGCTGCTCGTCGGTCACAACGTCGCCTACGACTTCGGGGTGATCTACAAGAAGTGGCCCGATCTGATGCCGCACATCCTCGCGGCCTACGACGAGGGCCGAGTCTTCTGCACCATGGTCGCCGACAAGCTCCGGCGGATCCGTGGCGGCGAGAAGAACCAAGACGGAGGCTCGATGGCGAGCCTCATGACCGAGTTCTACGGGTACACGCCGCCCAAGGGCCTCGACACCTGGCGCCTGCGATACTCGGAGCTGATGCACGTGCCAGTGCAAGAGTGGCCTCGGTCCGCGCTCGAGTACGCAGAAGACGATCCGGTGTGGACCCTGGCGATCTACAACAAGCTCGCCGACCTGAACCTCGCCGACGTCGAACGCCAGACTGCTCACTCCTTCTGGATGACCCTGATGGGCGATCACGGCGTGATCACAGACCCCGACGCCGTCGACCGCGCCATTGCTCACCTCGAGATCAAACACCAAGAAGACATTCGCTGGCTGGTCAAAGAGGGGCTCCTGAGCCCGCAGAAGGACGGATCCTACAAGCGCAACACCAAGCCGGCCAAGGAGCGGATGATCGCGGTCATGGGCAAGCTCGGCGTGCCCTACAAGCAGACCCAATCGGGCGGTGTGTCCCTCGACGAAGACGCTTGCAAGTCCTCCGGGGACAAGCTCCTGCAGGCCTACGCGAGCTACACGAGCCAGTCCACGCAGTTGCAGAGGCTGAACGATCTGTACAAGTCTCCGATTCAGGCGAGCTTCACTTCGCTCGTCGACACGGGCAGGACCTCCTGCCGAAAGGGTACGCTGACCAATGGATTTCAACTCCAGAATCCTCCGCGCTCTGGTCCTATTCGTGAGTGTTTTGTCCCTCGGCCTGGCTACGTGTTTCTCGGCACCGATCTCGACACGGCGGAGCTGCGATCCTGGGCACAGATCTGTCTGTGGGTCACCGGCCAGAGCGAGCTGGCAAAAGCTCTCAACCAAGGAATCGACCCCCACCTCCTCCTCGCCGCGGACATCCTCAATGTGCCGTATGAAGTGGCGAAAGCTCGCTACGATGCCGGGGAGAGCGAGGTCGACGAGACCCGCCAACTAGCCAAGATCCCGAACTTTGGCTACCCCGGCGGAATGGGCGCGCCGACCCTGGTCGACTTCGCTCGCGCGACCTACCGCACGATCATCGCGCCGTACAAGGCCGCCGAGCTGAAGCAGACGTGGCTGCGCCGCTGGCCGGAAGCGGAGGGGTACTTCCGGTACGTCAACAGCCACTTCAACGGACGTGACACGGCCACGATCGTGCAGTTCAAGTCCGGTCGCGTTCGCGGAGACGTGTACTTCACGGAGGCGTGTAACTCGTTCTTCCAAGGGCTCACGGCCGATGCGGCCAAGGCCTGCGGTTGGCGGATCACCAAGGAGTGTTACGTTGACCACGGCACGGCGCTGTTCGGCTCGAGGCTGTGGAACTTCCCCCACGATGAGTTTTTGCTCGAGACGCCGGCTCACCTAGGACACGACGCGGCGCAGCGGCTCAAGGCTTTGGTAGAGGATGAGGTCTCACGGTGGATGCCCGACGTAGTGGCGAAGACGACTCCGGTGCTGATGGACCGGTGGTACAAGAAGGCCAAGCCGAAGTTCGACCAGAACGGGCGCCTGAGGCCGTTCACGGCAAGCGACTTGCCTGCGATCTCCACGAAGGCTGCGTGATTCCCTGCCCAATCGAGAAGCGAGTCATCGCGGAGAGCAAGAAACGCGGGAAAGTGAATCGAGGCAACAAAAACTCATTGAAGCGTCACGGGTCCGATGCTAGTGACTTCTATAGGAAGGGATGGGGCACAAGATGACGATTGAAGAGCTGATCATTGAGCTGGAGCGAGACGATGTCCTGGGGCTGTCGCACCCGATGAAGACGATCATCGAGAAGCTGAAGGAAGTCGAGTCGGGGCTGGAAGACGCCGCTGCTGAGGCTGCGGACCAGGCATACCAAGAAGGCTACGACGAAGGCTACGAAGTCGGCCACGACGAAGGATACGACGAAGGGTTCTCGGACGGGCAGGAGGTTCAGTTCGATGAGTAATATCATCGCGATCGATCCGGGGCGCCGCAAGCTCGCGTGGGCGGTGTTCGCCGAAAAGGAGCTGCTCGTGTGCAACGTCGAGCACCTCGACAAGAAGGAGCAGTTCGACCTCAACCGCACGATCCTTCAGTTCCTCGGCGGAGTGGCGACGAACCTCAAGGACGTGGACGTCTGTGAGACGGCGATCGTCGAGCGGATGAAGATCTACCCCGGCAAGGGCTCGAAGGGCGATCAGAACTTCCTGCTCGATCTGCAGGCCATCGGGGCGGCGTGTGGCAGCAAGCTCGCGAAGGACCTGAAGATGGTTCTGCCGATGGAGTGGAAGAAGAACTGGCCGAAGGCCGTGTGCAACGCTCGAGTCCGGAAGGCGCTCAACGACGAAGAGCGGGAGTACTTCGAAAAGCAGTTCGAATCGCTCAACAAGGAGTACCAGCAGGATCTTCTCGATGCCGTGGGGATCGGGCTGTCGCACCTGGGAAGGCTCTTCTGATGCCTACCGTTCGATACATCGTTCCGGATGGACCGGAGCAGGGTCGGGAGTTTGAGGTCCTGAGCGGCGAGTTGTTCGACACCATCCGCTTCAAGGACGACGGCGAGGTCCGGGACTACTCCCGCGCGTTCGCCGATAGGTGCAAGGTCATGGAACCAAGACCGGCAACGGAGATCGGCAGGAAGGACGACTCGACCAAGCCAACCTGGCGACTTCTCTACACGTTCATCCCTGAACTGAACGGCGTGGCTCGGGTCCTCGAGTTCGGGGCGAAGAAGTACGCGCCGGAGAACTGGAAGCTCGTCCCGGACGCATTCAATCGCTATGGTGAGGCCGGCCGCCGACACCTGATGGACTCCCTGGCGGGGGAGGAAATCGATGGCGGAGACAAAGGCTCGGGGGAGTATCACGAACTTTCGGTCATCGTCTGCATGCTGTTCCGTTTGGCCGCGCGAAGGATGGGGCTGAAATGAGCAAGTTCAAAGTCGGGGATCTCGTGTACATGAACGTCGCGCCAGACCTGCGATACAGGGTGGCGAAGGTGAACGGACAGTACATGAAGCTAGAACGACTGGAGGGGAACAGGAACGGACCTCCCGGTAGCTTTACAGATGATGATGAGAAAGAGAGCGACTACTCGCTCAGCGCGACCAAGGTGCACGCACCCTCGCCCTCTCCCCCCTCACCCAAACGCGTCTACATCGCCGGCCCGATGTTCTCCTCGGGACGTCTGACCAAGAACCTGAACGATGGTATCACGATGTATCATCTTCTGATCTCGGCCGGCCTCGCCCCCTACTTGCCCCACTTCGGTGTCTACGCTGATACCCTCCAGCCCCGGGAAGAGGCTGAGTGGCTCGCGCTCGACAAGGTCTGGCTGGCGCAATGCCAAGCCATGATCCGCCTCCCCGGCGTATCGAAGGGTGCCGACCTCGAAGAGCAGTGGTGCAAAGAGCTGGGGATTCCCGTGTTCTACTACCTCGCTGATCTCATCACCTGGAGCAAGAAATGAATCCGCTGTCTGGTTCCGACTGGGAAGAAGTCTTCAAGTACGCTGCGTCGCCGAATCGCGTCATGGGTGCCACGTGCGAGGAGTCGGGGTTCTCGATCGAAGACGTCGAGACCGTTCTCTTCACGCTGGACGGAGACAACGACGGCCCGGACTGGGTCTGCGCCGGACAGCTCAAGGACGGTAGGTGGTTCGTGATCTCGGCCGGCTGCGACTACACTGGCTGGGGTTGTCAAGAAGGCGGGGACTCCTGGGTCGCCGATGACCTGGATCAGCTCGAGCAGTTCGGGTACACCAACGACATTCGGGCGCGATTGGCCGGATCGGAGCAAGAATGACTCTCGCTGTGGCAATGCGCACGGGCAGGGGGATCACCCTCGCTGCGGACAAGCGACTCCTCGAGTCGGACGGGACGATCCTGACCGTCGACAAGCTCTATGAGCTGGACAACGGAGTTCACTTCGCGTTGGCGGGCGACACGGCTCCGTGCTCGAGGTTCTACCATCGTACGTACGCGGCGATGACGACCGAGGAGCTGCTCGATCTGTGTCTGTCCATGAAGGAAGAAAAGGGCGTGTTTTACTTACTGGCCGTAGATCCAAACGAGGACGGTGGAGCCATTTTCATGGGCTGGTGCGGGGCGTGGGAGCGAATAGAGGACGGTTTCGTGGCGATCGGGGCAGGCTCGGGCCCGGCGCTGGGCGTCTACAAGGCTGGGTTCAGTAGTCTGGCAGAGCTGTTCATGCTCGTTTCCGAGATCAACGCGTCGGTCTCTCCCGAGTTCAGTGAGGTGACGTTGTGACTCTATTCGTCGCTGCTGCGTTCTTCATGTTCTGCGGGGTCGTGAACCTGTTTCAGGCGGGCTTCTCGTTCGGGAGCTACGTGGGGATCAAGAACCTGGTGCTCGCTTATGCGGGCAAATCCGCGGTCGAGGACTTTACGCAGGACAGGGAGGTCCGGAGTGCCATCCGGTTCGCCTTCGCTCGATCCGTAATCTCCGTGGTCTTCCTGACAATGGCCCAGTACCTCTTTTTCCTCGCGGGGACCCAGTGATCGACCGCAATCAAGTGATAGTAGTGCCCGGGGTGACATTCAACTACCTCACCCACATTTTCGCACCACCGAGCTTAGCCGTCAGGCCGAGAGTCGAGCCGGTTCGGGTAGTTGTGCTCCACCACACAGCGGCAGAAAACCCGCACACGACCGTGATCCACACCCTCAAATCGAGGACGTCCGGGGGCGCGCCGGAGGGTCTCAGCGTGCACTTCATCATCGATCGAGCGGGGGTCGTGCACCAGACCGCCGACCTCTCCCTGGTTACCCTCCACGCTGGCCGGGCCAATCCTTTCTCGGTGGGCATCGAAATCGTCAGCCGAGGACAAGGCACGGCGGCGCCGGGCAAGCCCAGGGAGGCGTATAGGGCCCTTGTCCGGGGGCGGTACGTTCGATACCTCAAGTTCTATTCGGAGCAGCTGAAGGCCGCCAAGCTCCTGACCCGCGCGCTCTGCCAGCACTACGGCATTCCGTACGAGGTCCCCCGGGACTTCAACGGCAAGGTATCAACGGCGGTACTCTCCCTCGAGCAGATGGCGACGTACCACGGGGTGCTCGGCCACCTCCACATCACCAACAGCAAGGTCGACCCGAGCATTCATCTGCTCGAGGAAATCGCGGGGAACCAGTGAAAGTCTTCCCCGTCGTCATGGGCTCGGACATCCACATCCCGACCCAGCAGCCCGTGCTGTGGGCGGGATTCAAGAGCCTGATCAAGGACATTCGCCCGCGCAAGGTCGTGCTGATGGGCGACATCATCGATTTCCCGATGCTGTCCTCCTACGTACCGAGCGAGGGTGATCCGCTCCTGGCGCTGCCGCCGATCAAGATGGCCATCCGGGAGATCAACTGGATCGCCCGATACGCGGGTGAAGTCCACGCGCACGAGGGCAACCACGACGAACGCTGGGCCAAGGCGATCCTGAAGCCCCACGCCCAGAAGCTGGTCGGGCTCAAGGGTCTGACGCTCAAGGAGCAGATGTACGCCCAGGGGCTGAACCCTGCCGTGCAGTGGACCTCCGAGGGCACCGGCAAACCCGGGCTTTTCCTCGGCAAGCGGGCCCTGCTCGCCCAGCATGGTCACAAGCAGGCGTCGAAGTGGGGCGTCGTCCACGTGGCTCAGAAGGGGCTCGTCGAGCAGCCCACGATCTCGACCGTGCGCGGCCATCACCACCGGGCTCAGCTGATGTGCCGCACGACGATCGACGGGGTCACGGTATCAATCGCGCTACCCTGCATGACCAACGACCACGACTACCAGATCCTGCCCAACTGGCAGCGGGGCTTCGCCATCTTCGAGTTCTTCGGCGGCAAGACGCTCGAGACCTGCCCCTACTTCACGCCGCACCTGATCATCGCCAATGCCAAGGGGCAGTTCTCGTACGGGGGTAAGGTCTATGGATGATGACGAACGAATCTACCGACTCGAGGAGGCCCTGCGGGTGGCGCTCCTGACATCGGCCGACTACTGGCGAACGGATGAAGCTCGCGCGGCGGCGGAGCGAGTCCTGAACGATAACGAAACCGACGAAGACATCGAACTCCTGGAGAAGACGCTGTGAAACTCTACATGATCACGGTCTACTACATCAACGGAGATGCCAACAGCTACGTCGAGTGGGGGTGTGATCGACTCCACGCGACTGATCGGGCGCTCGGGGGAAAGCCCTTGCTCGGCGTCGACAAGATCACCGTCGAGGAGTTCGAATGACCCCCGCGGACAAGTTCAAAGAGGAACTCCGGGACCTTCTTCGGAAGCACTCGGCAGAGATCTACACCAAGGCCCCGGTCGACCTCTACCTGGGCGACCTCAAGTGGGACCTGACGGTCAAGGAGCAGGACGTTCGGCTCGAGCCCCGGACGCGCTACGGGAGGATTCCGGAATGACCCAAATCGAGAAAGAAGCCATCCTTGAACTGGCTGGCCAGCTCCTGATGCATCGAGAGTTGACCCCCTGGGAAGCTATCACCCTCGCCAAGCAGTGGGTCCGAGTTGTCAAGGAGTATCTGGGGGAGGAAGAGGAGGAGGAATGATGTACGAAATCCTTCAATGGTGGGCGATCGCCCTGATCTTCATCGGGGTGCTTCTCTGGGCGGGCGGGAAGTAGGAAGAGGCAAGACGAGTTCGACCGGGGCCTCTTTCGGGGCCGCCGGTCGATTCCGCTTCAACCAGTCCTCAACTACGAGGTCGGTCCAGTCGCTCGCGGGCAGGCTTGACATCGGGCTTCAGCTCCTGGCTCTCTTCGCCCTCGAGGGCCACCGGTTCGGCCGGAGGCGCCGGCTTTCGCTTGACGAGCGAGCGGACGAGGTCTAGAACCCCCCGCAGGCCGCGCACGACCGGGTTGTCCGGCAGGAAAACCGCCACGGCCGAGAGCAGAAGGGCCGCCGCAGTCAAGAGGGCGTCGCTGTTCGAAACCAAGAAATTCAGTACGTCAGACATGTTTACTCCAAGATGCTGCGAATCGAATCCAGATGACAGAAACCTGATTGTCTCCCCATCCTGAAGCTCGTGATCCCCACAAGCTCTCCGTCAGAGTTTACCAGAGGTCCGCCCGAGTTGCCAGGATCGACGGCGATATCCACCTGAATCCAGAGCATCTGGCCCTCAAGGCGCCGCTGAGAAACGACCTCCCCCCGGGTGATCGAGTACGTCAGGCCCCAGGGATGCCCACAAGCCCAGACCGATTCCTGAATGTAAGGAACCGCCGAGGCCAGCTGGACTTCCTCTCGAGGCCGGTAGCCGTCCGAGATTCCGAGCACGGC
>JACCDT010293904.1_pt1 | contig 13599 bp, 37 predicted proteins | sample 7446291 | NCBI WGS metagenome assembly JACCDT01 (sample SAMN15323446, study PRJNA562643) | freshwater metagenome | isolation source: river surface water | place: USA:Blue River Watershed | collected 2017-08-17
ATATTTAAAGTTCTGTAAATCAATTAATTTTTGTCTAAGTAAATTAACCAACATTGGTTTTGTCATTTTACTTATTTCTTTTTTCCATTCATCCCCAAATGGCTCGTATTCTTCAACTGGTATTGTTTTCATAGTGTTTTTTTATATTGTGTATTAATTAAACATTCGTGTTTATATCAAGTTTAGTGCTTTGATTTCGCCACCTTCGGCAATCTGCAAAACGTTAGCAAACATTAAACGATTTGCTAACACTGGGTTGCACAAAAGTTTTAAAAAATGCCAACGCACCTAAAGAACAATACATTTTACTTTCACAACTGCCATGTGGTCTTTTACATCATGCCAATCTATTGCTGGTAATAATTTTCCGTCTATATGTTTTCTTCCATTTTTCCAACAATATTCCTTTGCCTCTTTTCGTGTTCTAAATGTTCGCTGGTGGCAAATACCCCAATTATAAATTGCCCAAGATGTAAACGTATCGCCTTTCTTTGGTATCGGCTGCTTCTTACTACTTTTTATTCCCATTTTTATTTTGTTTTAAATCTTGGTTAAATCTGCTTATCATAAACTCCAACGAACGGCTACGTTCAGCATCATTCATCTTTAAAAATGTTCGGTAAATTATTTCAAACCTTCGTAATTCCAAGCATGGCAATTTTGTTTTTTTCATAGTATATAATTTTAGTTTTGTTCCGAACATGATTTCTATTAATTTAATATGGTTAAGATGAATATTGTTAAAGCAATGATATTATATTTTCCGTGTAAACTTGTACTAGCGCATAAAGCCATGTCGTAGTTATTAGTTTTTTTATACTCATAAATATATCTTATAGTTAAAATAAACCCCATAAAAGATAAGCATAATCCAATCCAAATAGGTACTCCAACAATACAATGAATTAATCCAAATTTTATATTACTCAAAATTGAGTCTTTAAAATTAATTATTCCGTGCCTAAATGTCTTTTCTTCAGAATATGCAGCCTTTGGAAAAAATAGGACTAGAAATAAACAAATGAATATCGTAATAATTGGCGATACGCTAGATGAGTTATTTAAAATGGCAACATTACCATTTACATTATCTTTATCTAATAATGAAAAAATGCCTATTTTTAAAAAATCAGGAATATATGGCTCTATAGATACTATTAAAATAATAAAAGCAGTTAATGCGAAAAAACCTAATATCCAATCAAGAGGTTTACTGAAATAAACCACATAGTACATTGAATTATTGTCTTTTCGGGCTTTATAAAACCACGTTATATTGATTGCGAACAATAATACAAGAATGGTATAATAGATAATATCTTTCATTTTTTGTTTACTTTTTTGTTTAAAATTATTTTCCGAGATAATTAAATTATTTTCAACGATAATTTTTTTACAATATAATTGGAGGGCTTTTTTTAGTTATTCTCATTCTAAAAGGAACTTCAACGTATATCTTATTTTTCTTAACTACCTCTAAAGCTGATAGAGCATCACCATATTCTATTCTAAGGATAGGCGTATTATTATCTTTATCTAATACGTAATCAGCAATTCCATAAAAATAGTACTGAGCTGTATCACGATTATCTAATCTCTTAGCCTTAATATTTTTTACAATTTGCTTCTTTATGCCATTAGCATAATTTTTAGTAATCTCAACAGGATTCCCTCCAAGACAAAATACTTTAATCTTCTTTTTATCTTTACTCAACTTCTTATTATTTGTCATTTTATTTATTTTATAGTACTTATTGTTTTTTAATTTATTTAATCACATAAATTATCTCGGAAAATAATTAAATTATCGTTTAAAATAATTAAATTATCTCTCAAAATAATTTTTAATTATTTTTTTATTCTAAAATAGCTTCGTATCCATCCTGAATTAATTCATTTATTATCTCTTTTGCTTTTTCCTCAGTAAAATAAATCTTTGGATTATAGCTAGAGAAAACAGGGTATCGTCCTTGTTTTTCCTCTTTATTTAAAAAGTTATATCCTGATAAATAAAGTGTAGGGGTTGTTTTAATAGCAACTTTAAATATAGCTCTTGATTGATAATCTGATATACAGCTAAGTATCTTATTCTTATCAAATCTAGGATTATCATTTAATTTTACTGTATAAAGAATATTCTTTGACTTTGGAGCATCTGTAAAATTTAACTCAAAGTTATTTACAAATGTATTTAATACAACTTCCTCATTATATATTAAATCAGGATATGTTTCATCTCCAATAACACGAATTGGCAATCCAATCAATTTAAAAAGCTTAACCAATAGCTTATTTCGCTTATTAATAGTTTCAGAAGGCGTTTCCGCAACTTTCTTAAAAAATGGCTTCTTAATTACTTTTTTTTCAGAATCATTTTTAATAAATGGTTTCTTTTTATAAGGTTTCTTTTTATTATTACTACCCGACACGTTATGGTTCGGTTCTTTATCACTATTCATTTCCATTATATTATACTTTTGGTAAACTCCAATCATCATTTTTAACACACTCTGAAGTACACATAGTTCCTACTTTAATAAGGCAGGAAGATTCTTCTTGTGACAATCCCCATCCTTGATTCCAATTTTGGATTACATCGTGCATAGTAGCTATGACTTTTACCAAGTCCTCTTTTTTTAATTGTTCTAATTCTGCTAACATGATTTTATTATTTTTTATTTAATATTTTTTACTTTTTTTATATTTATCAAATTCCTTTTCAAATTCTGTCCTTATATCAATCGGAAGCTCTAATTCATAACCTTCAGGGTTTAATACTTTCTCAACTGTTTTTCTATAACATTTAAGCTGCTCTCCTTTTTGCCAAATATAACCTTTACTCTTTGCGATATTTACAATTGTTCTAAAATTATATTCGTCTATAGATTTCAATACTTTTCTCTTATAAAGCTCATCGTATGAGCATGGCTTAATCCATAAAGATGCTGCCAAATCCATTGCCATTGATTGTAATTGAGATGCCATTATATTTAATATTAAACGTTAAATCCTTCTAATTTTAATTTTTCGTACATTAAATCCATTCTTTCCCTGAAAGAAAATAATACCCCTAATTTAACAAAATCTACACCGCAAAGCAAAATAAAACATTCTTTTGCTGCTATTTTTCTATTTATCTCTAAAGTTTTATACCATTCCATAATTATAATTTTAGTCTAAAGTATCTCTTTCTAAAGCTTCGTTATGTGAATTATCAATACTCTCGGATAACTGTTTTAAAGCTGTCTTTAAAATAGATTTTTCATCCTCAGCACAAGCGGATAAATCCACAGGAGCTTCTAAATATTCAATAGTATAAATACCTTGTTGGATTACGCCCCACTTTTTATATTCAACCATTCCACAATTCTTTGCGATAGCTGTTAATTTCGTATAATCTCTTGGTGTGTCTTTCATTTTATAGCTTTTTTAAAAAATTAATCTAAATTAAATCTATCAACCCCACAATCATTAACAGGAGTCCATGCTATTTTAAAACAAATATCTGCAATACATCTTTCAATTGGAAGTTCATGATTATTGCTAGGTCTTTGCCAAAAAGAAGATTGTACTACCTCAGTAATTAACAAATCTGTTGAGGTTTCTTCATGTATTTTTAAATAAAGGCTAAATAATTTCTTAAAAATACAATCTAAAAAATCTCTATAATTATTATCCTCATCAGGATTCCAACCGTATATTTCAGTAAATAATGGCTTTAATCGCTCTATCCGATTCTCATCTTCAAAATTGTATTTTTTGTCATAATGACCTTTACAAAGCTTTATCCATTGAATCTCATATTTATCCAAAGGAATAGGCTTAGTAATTCCTAAAAATCTTAATACTTTAGCTTTTGTTATTTTAATGTTCATGGTGGTTATTTTTATATTTTATGAATTGTCACTAGCGTTAGTGTATTTATTTGACTCTGTATGAAGAACATCACCTATATTATGCCTTACTTCATCAATAGCAGCAACCGCAATTTGTCTTAAAGAACTTTTAAATAATCTTTTCTCTAATTCAGATGCGTTTTCTACACCTAATTTTAAGGCTACATTAAAAATTTCTTCTATTTTTTTATCTACAAATGATTTCATTTTATTGTTTTAAATTATTTTCAACGATAATTTTATTATTTTCCGAGATAATTTAATTATTTTCTAAGATAATTAATTTATAATAAATAAATTCAGAATTATTGCAATCCCAAGCATGAAAACCAATTTTAATTTTATTTTCAATTGTTCTAGCTGTTCCGACATATTCAGGCGAAGGTTTTGTATAACCCTCCATATATTCCAAAGGATTAAATGGATTCCATTCACATTTATATAAATGCTCCCCATCTACATCTTTATGAACTATTTCTATAGTACACTTTTCTTTTGGCAACGGGCTTATGTGCCTGTTTAAATAACCTTCTCTTGTTTCTAAATTTTTCATTTTAATTAAATTCCAAATCGTTTATAAAATAGTTTTTCAAACCTTTTAGCTTCAACCTTTTCTTTTACTTTCTCTTTTTTATAATAGCTTTTCATCCAAGCATCCATGTAAAAATTAGGATTTTCTCTATTAATATGCCTTGCGTACATTCGGGTAAGTGTTTTTTGCTCCTCGTAATTTGATTCTATAATATCAATCCAAATATCAAAATAAATGGTATCGAACTTCTTTTCTTTAGGGAATTTATTTATAAAACAGTCCCCTCTAATTATATTAACCTTATTATGAATATCTTTTTCCTTAATTTTAGGTTTAACTATATCAATTAAATCCTGATATAGCTCAACTACCGTTATTGATTTTACAGATTCATCATTAAGTAAAGGAAATATTACTAAACCAAGACCAAGCCCAAATATCAATACATCACCATTTGCCTTTTCAATGAATTTTTGATTAGTATTTCGCTCCATAGGAGTATCTGACATCATTATACCTTCACCTTTTTTAATTAATCTAATATAATTGAAATTAGGCTTTAATCCCTTAACGTACCAATATGAATCAGAATTTCTAATTAATTCCATAATTACTTCATCTCTTGACAATTTTATAGGACTAATTTTATAAGTATCCGATTCTACAGATTCATTATAAATCTCATTAAGGTTTATGTATTGTCTAATTTTCATAATAATTAGAATTAAAATAATTCAGCCCCTCTGTTAATTGCAACTAACTTATCCTGTTCATTGTACCATAACTCACAAATAACACCTTTATCAGTCCAAGTAACATCAATTACTTGTAATCTAAGTGGTAATTTTTTATCTTCAAAGTAACTCATAAATACCTCTGAAACTAAAACCTTTTCTCCAATTCTAGGAGGAATCGGTAAGTTTTCAGGGAAACAATTAGTTTTGTAATGGTCTAAGGCTGTTTTAAATACTACTTTTATCATTTTTTTATTTATTTTTTATATTTATTAATAATGGAAAGCTTTATAAAGCTCATCCGCTAAATTTAAATTATTTTTTAAGGCATAATAAGTTACTTCAGCAACATCATCCGCATCGCAACCTTTAGCAATATAAATTGCTCCAATTAATACAATAGGCGAAGGTTTTACACTCATACTTAATGAGCCTTTAGAATTAATATTGGGTATATCTGTACTTGCTTCCATTTTATTTAATCTTTTTCGCTAAATCTATCTACCATCCAATAAGGCTGTTCTGATAATTCAGATAAATACTCATTTAATTTTTCTTCCTGAGCATCTTTATCTAATTCATTCCACTCTTGTTCTGTTAAATTTAAATCTTCTAAACTAATCATTTTATGGTCTGAAGATTGACTTGGGCATACTGTTACTGAAATTGTCATGATTATTTTATTTTAATGTTTTATGGTAAGTAAATGTATATATTTCCCTGTTTTCTATTAAAGAAGTAGTATATACCAACTTGTTTAGTTGATTCACCTATGTAATTATCACTAGTAAAAGCATCCTTTTCTATCCCATTTATTACTGCTCCATTTTTTGAAACACGATAACCTGTTTTTGTTAACTTTTGAGATTTCATAATTCTAATTATTTTTTACATTTATATATTAATTCCAAAGCTTTGATATTCTCCTCAGTCATTACATCTCTTTCAATTCCTGTTGGTGTTGAAAGTATCATAAATTCCAATCTTTTTTGAAGATTAATTACAGTTTCTAATAATTCATTAGCATTGGATTCAATATTAGTTTTGCCGTTATTAGCATTAGAAGTAATAAATTTTTCAACTTCTTTATCATTATCTAAGTAATTGATTACTAATGCTTCTGCCATAAATTCTTTATTATTCAACTTTCTAACTAAAAAGTCCATTAATAAATTCTTTGCTACCGTTTTTTCCATTTTATTTGTTTTTAATGAATTTTGTGACCTAATTTACTTTCTAGTACTTGAATTAAATTGTTTTTAACGGGAATAATAAATTCTTCGTGTGATATAGGCATAATGGCATCTAAAATCATTCTTAAAACACTAAAATTATTTATATTTTCATTTATTAATACGTTTACTTTATCCAAAATAACCTGATTTTCATTATTTTTGATTATCTCTGTAACAGTTCTTCTAATAGTTTTTAGACGCTCTACTGTTGATGTTTCTTTATTTTCCATGATTTACTATTTTTTTATTGTACATTAAATTCGTTTATTAAAACTGCAATTTTATGACCTTTTTTAAATGATGCACAATTTTCAGAAAGTTCAACTAAATAAGTATTATCTTCTTGTATTTTAATAAAAATAGCATTGCATATATGAGGTGTTGTATTTATTACCCTTCCTCCATAGTGTCGGAAAGATTTATACGAAAATAATCTAACTTTAACATTTGAACCCTCTATTATTTCTTTTGATTCCATTTTTTGATTTTTTAAGAACCTGACCGATTTCTGAATCAAAGATACAACGAGAAAGCCTGAAAATCCAAATTTAAAATGTTAATATATGTTAAAATAAACATAAAAACAAAATAAACTCATTATTTACAGGCTTTTTCACTAATACAACTAGTGCTATTTTTTAAATAAAAACAGGCTAAAAAGGTGTTTTTTACTCGTTTTTCGCTAAATATTCCATTATTTCGTTACCACTATCGGTTAATGATACAAATCTACCGTTTGCATATTCAAAAGCTGTAATGTAACCTTTTTTCATTAACTGACTCAATGCTCTTTTATTCATTTGAAAGCTATCTATAGGAAGTTCTTTGTATTCTTTAATAATGTACATTAATCCTTTCTGACTATCAGTTAAATCAATACTTATAGCTTTTTTTGATTTAATTTTATTTGAATTTATACTCATTGGCTTCTTCATTATTTATTTCCCAATAAAAAATCTCCGCTTCGCAAAACTTACACAAATCTATACATAGATTCGTTGTTTTCTTCCTGCTTCATAGAGTTTCCAATATAAAATATTGGTTTTGTTAACCCTCCACAGGCATAGACCGTACTAGCTTACGGCATAAAATTATTAATGTTTATAGCAGCGTTTAAATCCCTATCAATGGAAAGACCGCAATTTTCACATTCATAAGTACGTTGTGATAGTTTCAGTTTTTCTTTAATATTACCACAACAACTGCACGTTTTTGATGAAGGAAAGAATCTGTCGATTATGAATAGTTTAGAGCCATACCATTTAGTTTTGTATTCTAACTGTCGCCTAAATTCATAAAATCCACTATCGGATATAGCATTAGCTAATTTATGGTTCTTCATCATTCCTTTAACGTTTAAATCTTCAATCTTTACTATGCTGTGGTTCTTAGCTAAGTAACTTGTTAATTTATGAGTTGCATCCTTTCGGATATTGGAAATTTTTTGATGTATTTTCGCTACTTTTATTTTTGCTTTTTTATAGTTATTACTTTGTTTTTTACTTGTTTTATTAAATCTTTTGCTTACTACTTGTTGAGTTATTTTAAGTTTACGTTTTAAGCGTTTAAATGCTTTTACGTTTGGAAACTCTTGTCCATCACTTAATTTAGCTAATGTCTTTATCCCTAAATCTATACCTACAGTTGGTTTATTTTGAATATCAGGTATGATAAAATGTTTTTCATCAACTTCTCTCTTAAAGCTAATAAACCATTCTTCTGAGGTTCGGGATATAACAACATTCTTAACATTAAAATCTTCTTCAAATGCTTCACTCATCTTAATCCAACCAAAAGCAGGAACTTTGATTTTATTACCTTTTATCAAAATTTGACTTACTTTATTTCCTTCTAAGTAGAATGAATCATTTACGCCTTTTTTCTTGAACTTAGGTTTACATATATCAAATAATTTATTTTTATCTAATTCTAGTCCTTTACGCTTACATTCTCGAATATATGATTGTTTCTTCTTTTCAACTTCACCTTTTTTAAGGTTTAGAAAATACTTACTCCAAGAGTTATTTAAATCTCTTAACGCTTGTTGAGGACTATACTTTGAAACTTCATAATACCATTTATTTTCACTCTTAACATCCTTAACTAATAACTTATGTAAATCTATTCCTGAAGGCAGTTTCTCTCTTTTTTCTGTCATCTCTTTACATAATTGAACTCCCCAATTCCAAGCATGACGTGATACTCCTGCGTGTTGAAACGCTAAAGTTTTCTGCTTGTTATTAAGTTCTAATCTATGTTTTGAGCCTATCAGCATTACTATTTTAAAATTACCTATTTTATACTAAAATTACAATATATGTTTTGATTTGTTAACGTTTGTTAACTATTTTTAATTCAGCTTGAAGCCCAAATGCCAAAACAAAGGAACTATTTCATTTACAGATAAACGTTCTTTTATTTTACAAACATCTAAATTAGGCTTCCATCTTAATGTACCATCCTCATCCTTTATTATTTCATGGTCATGGTGAGTTTCAGTATCTAAAATTAATCGAAAATGTTCTTGCTTAATTTTATCTCTAGGTACTATTTTAAATTTTTCCATAATTATTATTTTAAGTATGTATTTTACCACCTGTTAATTCACATAAAAACTGAGAAATTAACTCCATGTCAGGGTTTCTAAAAGCATGAGATAAATAATCTACGGGATTTTCATAGTGATATTTATTTGCCTGAATATGTTCTTTGCAGGATTTTTCGGTTAAAAAAGCATTTGAATAAACTTCTTCATTTCTATAATAACCCTTACGGTATCCATTTTCTTCCATTAAATTCTCTAAAAATGATTCTGTAGCGTTTTCTTTATCAAATTCTACTTCTTCATTTTCTAGTGCTTCAATCATTGACTCTATAGTATTTTCGGTAGTTCCATCTTTTACCCATACATAACCATCTGTATCATAATCCCCATCAACACCGTATATCTTTTTAGTTTGCATTACTTGAAAAAAATACGGCATTGCAGTACATCTATGGTCTTGGTTATTCATTTCATTCGATAAAGCTATAAGCTTTTCATACATTTCATCTGATACTTCTATTGTTTTCATGTTATTTATATGGTTATATGAGTATTAAGCGTTTTATAATCAAATTTTTGAGAAGCAATTAATTTTTCTTGCTCCTTACAGGTATATTCTATTAATTCTTTTATTTTAGGGTCATTCGGGTTTAATTTAATAGCTTTTAAAGTTGCACCCTTCTTTAAAATTGAGCTGATGTGAGGTTTCATGATTAGTTAATTTAATTGAAATTCCAAATTTTTTCAAAAAAGTATTTATATTCTAAATTATTTGTTTTAAGTAAATCCCCGTTTCTGTTAGATATTGTAAATCTATAAACCCCGTCTATCATAATATCATTAAATCTATCACTATAAACGCCTTCAGCAATCATAAAGTGTTCTCTATTAAATTTTAATAAATAAAGCCACTCTATAAAAGTTAATTTTTTTCTTATTTTATAATTCATTATTATTCAATTTTAGCAATTAATTCTTCTTTTGTAGCAAAAATATTTGATTCTTCAATCCAATCCATAGAATACATAACGGATGAACCTTCTCCGTAAGATTTTATTTCACCATGAACTAAGTATTCTACTTTTAATCCTGAAATAGTATTTCCATTATTAACGTTTATTGCCCTATAATCTTCTTGGTCAGTAATCCGTGTCTTAATTATTTTTGTTTTAAGTATTTTGTTGTTATGCAATACATAAACATCTTCGTTCTTTGAACGGTCAAATTTTGCGGTATATGTTTTCATTTTTTTTGGCTTTTTATTTGTAAATTTTATATTAATAATCAACTGAAATAGAACCATTAATACCCTCTTTTCTACACATATCAATCATTCCCTCAAATTTAAATAATTTACACATATTAAAAAAAGCGTGTTCCAAATGAACACTATGATTACATCCTTCTAAAACCCAACCTTTAGGTTCTTTATAATAACCTATATCAAAACGCCCTCCTTTTTCGCATTTAATCTCATCCATAAATGAAAGCATTGCAATAGTTGGTTCATATCCATTATTTATATATTCTACAATATATTCGCCTAATTTTCTTGTATCAGACATTATAAATTCACCTCTAGTTCCTTGATACCTAATCCAAGTTCCATCAATCATTGCTGCTTTAAAAATCCATGATACCCAAGTGTTATATAAATCAATTATTTTTTTAAAACCATTATCATTTTCAGATACAATCCAAAAATTCGGTTCTTGTATATATGCCCCTTCTTTTTTCATTTTAATTACTTTTAATTTCTAGTCCTCTATATAATTTAATAATATCCATCATGTTTTTTTCAATTCGTGGATTATACAAATACCTGCTATCCATATATTCGTGTAATTCCTTTTCTTCTCCCGTAAAACATTGCTTAATATCATCGTAATCAAAATCAAAATAATATTTAGGCATCATTGGTATCATTCCTTCGCTTCTAACAAAAACACCTACTCCTTGCAAAAATTCAATACACATAACCTTTCCATCTACTAAAATATTTTTAAACTCAGAATCAACCCCGCAACATTCTTTATCAATTAAGATTGGCATATAACCTTCTTCTCTTTTATCTGATGGAATCAATATAATACCATTATAAGAAGGAATATACATATCCAAATCTTTTAATTCCTCATCCTGCTTTAATTTTAAAATAATAGAAGTCCAATCAATTAATTTAACCTTTATTTCTTTTGTAACTTCATAAATAGGTCTATTATTGTTTTCATTTTTATATCCTACTACTGAGCCTAATAACTGTTGTGTTTTCATAATATTTTTAATGTTTTTTTAGAATTAAATTGTGTTTATTTTTATTAATTAATTTACTGATATTTAAAGGCTCTGCCTTTTTATAATTATGATTAAAATCATTTTCTGAAATGTAAATTCTCTTACCTAAATACAGGTAAAATATTAAATCAGCTCCTGTATCTAATGCTTTAGCCTTTCTAATTGTAAATGATTTATTATTTTTAATATTCTTGAACCTGCCAAGTACTATTACATTTGTGATTTTTATCATGATTTCTTTGGTTTTTTATATTTTACTTTTTTTCGTATTTAGGCATCGTGTGTATATAATTATTTAGTTTTTTCCCAACTAATAGAAATAAATTTCCAATAAATACTTCATTTGGCTTATAGAATTGTATTTCCTCTAATACAGTTTTTAATGGATTATCAGAAATAATCATGTGTTCAACTATTTTTCCTTCAGGCGCACCATAGTTACAAGCTAATCTCATTAATAATTCTGAGTCTTTTTTTGTTAAATTATTCATATTATATAGTTTTATTTAATTTCTATTCTACCCTTTTTAATATCGTATAATAATTCATCCACAGGAAGTTCAGGAAGATTATATGCCTTAATGAAATTAGAGTATTCATTCTTTAAAAACTCTTTTCTTTCATTGTTTACCTTATCGCCATTATTATATGTGTTTACAAATTCCCATCTCATTGCAAAATTTTCAAGATATTGTACTATTAATTGTTTCATTATTTTATTTTGTTAATTTAAATACTATTTCATTTTCCTCCTGACCAAGCACTTTAATTCTTTTTTCAGAATTACAGGTAATTGATATATCTCCATGTAAATCAATACATAAGCAAATGTGATTTTTATTAGATAGTTCTATCGTAATATGCTTTATTTTTTGATTATCAGGACTAGAATATTCATTTTTACCTACTTTATATGATAATTTTTTAATTTCTGCTTTTTTAGCCATATAATTACTAGGTCTTTTTCGGTTTAATTTTATTATTTTTTGACTTTTTACCTTTTAGGCAATCTGAGAACAATCCAAAATCTAAGCATAGATTAGGAGTTTTGCAATTTTTACATAAATCAGAGTATGATTTTGGTTCTTTTCGGCTTCTTAATTCGTCTTGTGGCATAATTTATTTATCTTTAAATCTTTTCCCTGTTTTTTTATACTCACTCCATGATGTAGTTCTATTTTTTTTATCTACTGTCCTACACATAAATTTTCTTTGGTTTTTAACTTTTTTAATAAATTCCTTTATTTTTTCTTCTTCATTAGAATTTTCATCTATAAAAATCCAACAATCTAATTTAGATACGTATACTTTTTTCATTTATTCTTTTTCATCTGTTTTAAAACATTCCATTTACCCTCTTTAATAACTCCTTTTTTTCTAAACCCTTTCTCAATATCAAATTGATTTAATGCTTGAAGAACTTCTTTAGCAGCCTTCATTGCTTTTGATTTAGAATAATCTAGTTTGTGCCTTCCTGACATAAATCCAATAGTAAAAAGTACTTTTTCTTGTTCTGTTGAGTTTTTCATGGTGTTTATTTTACTTTAATTGTTTTACTTTTATTACCCATTCCGCACTTTCGCTCATATTTGATAGATTTTTTAAATCTAAAGACTTTGATGCAAGATTTTTTAATGCTTCTCTATGATTTTTAGCTTCTGTAAAGAAATTCAAATACGCTCTACCATCAAACGTTTCTAAATGGAATGTTTTTATCTTTTTTTTATTTTTCATGTTATTTATCAATTCTTTTAAAATTATCTATTTTATCCTGAACCTCTGAAATAGCTCTCAAATAAACTAATCTTTCTAAATTACTAGCTTTTTTCATTCCAAATTCAATAGCTTCAGTAATATCCTTTGATTTAAATACATCTCCTTCAAATAAATCATTATTATATTCCTTTTCTTTTGGCGTGAGGTCTGTCAATGTTTTAATTAATAAATCCTTTACCTCTTGTTCCGTAAAATAATAGTTTTTAGCTGATGTATCAGGTTTTGATAAAGGATTTTCTTTAATAAATTCATGCCATTTAGCCGTTAATTGATTTGCTCTAATAAAATCTCTAAAAATAAGCTCATTATGAGTCGGATTAGAAATACCATCATTATTTGTTTTTTTAGATTTATAGTCACGAATACCCTGAAGTTCATATTCAGCCATAGCTTGTCTAATTAACATAACAATAGCATCAAAATTATAAAAACTATAAAATTCTTCAAAAGATTGAATATTTTCTTTTTTACCTAATCTTTTAGCTAAATCATCTAATATATCAATTCTACTTTTTAATTTTTCACTTGATTTTTCTATTAATCTTCTTAAAATATATTCATCAATTGGTTCTTCAGGTAAAATAAT
>JACCDT010305662.1_pt1 | contig 13596 bp, 8 predicted proteins | sample 7446291 | NCBI WGS metagenome assembly JACCDT01 (sample SAMN15323446, study PRJNA562643) | freshwater metagenome | isolation source: river surface water | place: USA:Blue River Watershed | collected 2017-08-17
AATATGTGCGTTAAACTTGAAAAGAAGAAACCAAACATCATTTTAGGCGATATGAACGTGGCGCTTCAAGATCAAGATGTATCTGCTCCTATGCGCTTTACAACCCATGCAGGATTCACAGAAGCGGAACGAGATAACTTTGGGCACCTATTACAAGAAACGTCAGTAATTGATGTATGGAGACGAAAACATCCAACTAAAATCCAATATTCATTCTTTGATTATCGATCAAGAGCTAGAGCCCGAAACGCAGGATGGCGCATTGATTATGCATTAGTTTCTAAATCATTGTATTCAAATATTGATACATGTACTATTTTATCTAATATATACGGGAGTGATCATCTACCGGTTCAGATGAATATAACTATCTAAACTCGTAATTAAATTTTATTTTTTGACTCTGATCTAAGCGAATAATAATTGTATATACTTAACATTCGAAAGCTACAACAATTATTATCATGGAAGGCTCGACTCCTGCGCCGGCTGTTAAACCTAAGCGTCCTGTTGGGCGTCCACGTGCAATTAAGCCAGCACCTCAAGCATCTGCACGAAAGGGAATTGTCGCCGAGCCGGTGGTGGCTGATCATGCATTAGAAATGGTTTATGATACTCCAATTAATCTGAAAAAAATATTTACTCTGTTTAAGCTTATGGATACGCGTGATGTAAAGATGGAGTTTCGCTTATCCGGAGTGCGCATTTCTGGAGCCGGACATTTGAAACATAACTTTATTGATCTAAACATTGATAGCGCGAAGCTAAGTCAGTATTACTGCAAGCACAACATTATTATGGTGATCGATCAGAAGAACTTGGAGAAGGTAATTCAGAAGATTGATAAGAGTTACAATACGATTCACTTTATTGCTAAGCAAGATTCGTATATGAAAGAGCTATATATTGTGCTAAATGATGAAATTCAAGGAGTAAAGGAGTTTCACACAATTTCTCTTCTGGAATCATCTAATGCTTCCGATGACAATATTGTTAGTGCACTTCCATATATGTCGTATCCACTTTCGTTTGTGTTACCTAGTAAATATTTCAAAAAGGTTATTGGAGATATCTCTAAGTTTAGCAAAGACTTTACGGTCGAGCGTCGCGCAGGTGTACCTCTCGCATTTCCCTATGATAGTAATTCTAAAACAATTGATGTAAATCATGTGTTCACTCGTGCTGAGCTTTTCAAGGTTCATAGCACTTTGGCAGAAAATGATTTTATTTCCACCACGGTGCGTATTGAATATATTCAAAGCCTAGCAACAGCCCTATTGAGTGATGCTATCAATGTGTATGTTGATCATGAAAACATGATGGTATTCAAAACATCTATCGATGAAGATGCATTTACACTTTTACTTGCTGTAAAGATTGTTTCATACAAATAAGCTTGTATATATTTTTTTATTCCTGAGGGAGGAAACTCATCGCGCGATGTACCGAAAACTTCTGACGAGATCGATCGCGAAGACCATGAAAGCGACCATTGTTAGAAGTCACTTCAAGAGTAGGAACCATATGTTCCGATAGTTGATTTACGGTATTAGGCTTTGTGATGTTTCCAGACGCAACAGGCACTGCCTTACCCGTGGTGGTGACAAGACCATTAAATAGTTCGGTTTGCCAATTAGCGCTAGACATGATTACTACACGATCACGTGAGATAAGATTAGTTCTATAAGTATCTATATATACGATGAAGATACATTATCGTCAATTAACTGAACTAATAAATATATTCAAATGTCTATGAAGTACCTTTCTCTTGATACGATTGATCTAACCAATCACCCATATCCACAGGAATTAAATTCACTAACAATCACGATTCGTGGTACAAAAAATCTTTTTGATATCTATTTCTCAGCGGCAGACATCGAATGTGCATTTGATTTAAATATCCCGCCACAAATAGATTTCACTTGGATTAATACTCCTAGCGGAAAAGACAAATATCTATCATATCCAACTATTAAACGCTTACTCTATCCAATGCAAGATTTGCATCCATTAGCAGCGCCATTCTTAGTTTGGATAGATAGTCTATTATTCTCATCAAGCAAGGCAAAATCATTTTTTAGAAATTCATATGAAACGCCACAGCCATCGATATCATCAGTAGCAGAGACCTTGGATAACATTGATGATGAGGATTGCGATGATATCTATGATGCTGATAGTTTATGCTCTGAATCATCAACAACCAACACATATCTAGTTTCCGCATTGCAACACAAGATTGATCAACTTGAGCATCAATTAGAACTGAAGGACAAAGATATTAGTATTTTAGAAAAAGACATCCAATATAAGGATAAGGAGATTGAGCTATTAAAACTGAAATTGTCTATTCCTAGTCAAGCTTGCTGGATTTAAAAAAAATATTTTTTTGTTTAGATAGTTTTAGTCCGCGGCAGATGTTACGCCTAGTTCTTGCTTTAGCTCAGCAATCTGATCCGCGCTAAGCATGGCAATTAGAGATTTAACACTAGCGCAGTGCTTTTCATTTTCTTTAATAGCATTACCTCCATTGAAGATAACTCGAGTTACCATCGCAGGGTTGCCACCACTAATGTTGCCTCCGCTTGCCGCTAGTAGTTTCTCTACAATCTGCTTTGCGGGAGGGAAATAAACAAAGTAGAGAGATTTCATGAATAGTCCAGGGCCGCTGCTTACCGCCTCGTGACATTTTAGAAGATCATTCTTATAAATCTCAGAGTTAAAGATGATCTGCGACGCCTTAGGATTATTCCATTTAATAGAACCTAGATGAGCAATTGTATCATCAATTGATTCTTGAGAACAAGCATCTTCTGATTCGCAAATAAATCGTAGTTCGTCCATAAGCATTTTTAGTTCAGGGTTTTGAGCTTGCGCTTCATCAATAGCATTCATTTCCTTTAAGTTGCCTTGGAACGCCTTGTAGGTTTCACGAATTGCTTCTACAATAGAATCGCGATCCGCTCCATCTGCATTACGATAATCCTTAATCTGTTGATATAGTTCTGAGTTTGTTTTCATTTCACCTCCAGCATACATAGCCTTATCGAGAATTGCCTTCGATGGATGAACATTTTCCCATTTAAGTTGGTTAAGTTCATCCTTTGTCATTAGAGCGCTACTGCATCCAGGCATAGTAAGGAAGAACCATGACAGAATAGCATTTCCAGCAAGATAATACTTTGCATGATTATATTTTTCAGGATGCTTTTCTAGAATGTTGAGACATCCACATACAGCCTTAACAAAGTTCTTATAAGTAACTTTATGGTTGCCTTCAACAATAAGATCAGCAGTGATCTCCTTTACCTTCTTAGCGTGATCATTTTCTCCCCAGTTACCTTTGACCGCGCCAACGGGAATGCGACCGCCGATAGCGCCACCAGTAATTGTTTCCGTCTTAGGCATGTCTCCATCATATTCATAAACTACAGTGGCATAGTGGTTTTCCTTTGTAGCAATAATTGTCATTTTCGATGATTTGATGTGCTTAGCAACTTCTTCTGGGTTGGCTAGCTTATGCTTTCCAAACTGAAGCGTGGCAATATTGGCAGACTTAGTAAAGTCTTCCTTCTTGAGATGACCATTCAACAGCAGCGATCGAATAATATCAATTGCCTTAATATCTTCATCCTTATCAACGAGATCTACAATCTTCTTAATCAGAGCCTCGTTAGGGAGTAGAAAGGTATTCTGATAACGCTGCGAACGGAATGTACCATCAAGACATAGATCGCTAATAACCTCATATAGTCTAGGACGCTCGGCCTTAATTAGCGAAAGCAAAGACACGAATTTAGATTTGCCACCAGTAATCATAATTATTAATGCAATCTACTTATGCTGTATATTATGGATCGCGATAGTTGCTTGTAATTGAGATCAAATTACTAATTAATGATATTTGTGAAAACTCTCACAGACGAGCAAGCGGGTATATATGACTATATAGTTTAAAAAAGTATAAATTAAATATCCTAGTTTTGAGCGTAAAATAGCAAACCCAGCGCCTTATAAGTAATACTGATTCGCTTAAACTTCTTAGTTTAACCCAGTGTCGCCCTCGCTTTACGCCCTTACGCCTTAAGCCCCCGCCCGCTTCAAGCCCACTTGCTTTAAGCCCACCCACAGCCTGTTAGCCATGTACTTCAACTGCCCTGAGAACGTCGCCATTGAGGCCTTCCTGACTGCCAACCTCAAGAAGATTGAGGCAACGTACAACGGATGGGCCACCATCTCGATGAACCCTGTCATGGAAGCCACGATTCGTGCTAATCTCAATAAATGTGATTTCAAAATGCTCTCGCTGAACCCTTCAGTGATTGATATCTTGACTGTCAACATTTCAAAGGTCGATTGGTACCGCGTTAATGCGAACCCCGCCGGTCTCCCTCTTGCAATTGCAAACAACATGATCGACAACCTATCAGTGTGTGGAAACCCCAATGGAATGACCGAGATCAACCGTATGGACTCATTCCATTGGCACTGGTACAACCTTTCCGCAAACCCATCTGCGCTGAATTTAATTCAGACGAACATGGATAAGGTGGACAGGTCTATGCTATGCGCCAACCCAGCAGCAATGCCATTGATTCTGGCCGATTTGGCCAACGCCGATTGGGTTTCTCTATCCGAGAATCCTGCCGCAATCAACTTGTTGCTAGCGAACCCGGAGAAGATTTACTTCCCCTCGTTCTCTAGAAACCCTGCTGCACTGCCATACCTACAAGCTAATCCTGACAAGATTAGCTGGAGTGACATTGGTGCGATGCACTGGACCCCAGAAGCGCATGCTATCGTGTACCCTGCTCCAGTTGCTCCCCCTGCTCCAGTTGTCCCAGTAGTTCCCGCTGCACCTGCAGCTCTTGCTGTACCTGCCCCAGCTGCACCTGCTGTCACTGCGCCTATTCGTGTACCTGACTCTGTCAGAGATGAGTTGGATCGCCGTGCCGCGCGTGCTAGAGCTAGAGCAGCTCCCTCCGCTGGAAACGAATTAGCCGCACAGCTAGCTAGACGCCGTGCTGTTGTAGATGGATTTGTTCCGCCCCCGCCACCACTCAACGAGTATGTTGCACCGGCTGATGACTTCATTCCGCCTCCGCCGCCACTCGAAGAGTACGTTGCACCGGCTGATGACTTCATTCCGCCTCCGCCGCCACTCGAAGAGTACGTTGAGCCGGCACCACGCCGAGTTCGATTTGCACTTGACCCTGCTACGCTTGCCACTGGACGTAATGGTCTTGCCGCAGCTCCCAAGGTTAAGCGTGCTATCGCACCTGCACGGTTTGGACTTGCTCCTGCGATTCTGGCTGCTGCCAAGTTGACACTTACTCGTGCAAACGAGCGAGTCTTAGCTCCTGCGCCTGAGCGAGTTACGCTTGCTGGCATGATTGCTACTGCTCGTGGCAAACTTGCTCCTGCGGAAGATCGTGTGCTAGCCCCAGCCCCACTCCCAGCCCCACCTGCGGCAAATGCTGCTACTGGAGCTGATCAGATGGATGTCGCTATCAAGCGCTTAGCAGCTCGTGGAGTTGCTACTGCGATGGATGAGTCGGATACCGAGGAAGATGACGAGTGGTAAATGTTTTGCATGTTTGTTTTGATTTAATGCGTTTTCATTTTTTTATCTGATAATAATTAATTAATTCGAATTGTTATTGAAATTCAATAAATTATATATTTTTATTTTTATGTAGCCAAAAACTAGTTAATTCTAGTAAATTATGGATATAATAATATAACAATTACTTGGTTCATCTCTCGCCAACATATAACAAGCGCATCGATTTCATATACGTTTTGGTAATATAATGGAAGAAGCGTTTTCTCAAATCGAAGGCGCTGCTGTGCATTCGTTGGCGAATGTTAGCGTAGGTATCACGAGTGGGGGTTCAATCGTAGGACAAGGCGTGACTGCCTCTGGTGGCGCCATCCGTGTATGCGGAGGTAACCTTGACAAGATTCTTGAATCATTTGGCGGAGCTGATGGTGCCGATGGCGGCAACATTGAGGGCGGCAATAATACAATTGGCGGCAAATCGGCGCGTGTTGTTAAGAAGTCATCTGCTCTTGGCTCAAAGCTTCACAATCATCTAGAGAAGGAACTTACTACGGTTCACGAGGAAGCATCTGATCTAGAACAATTAGCATCAATGGCTAAGAGTGCGCTCAAGCATGTACATGATTCTGAAGAGGCTAAGTCTGTTCTAGAAAAGATTATTGCTCATGTAGACGAGGGAGCTCGTGCTATCCGCGGCACTGTTAACAAGGAAGTAAAGGTACCCAAACAAAAGGTAAGTGACTTTATTGAGCGCAATGGTCAGTTTGTCCGTGCTATTAAGAGTCTAGGCGCGCATATGAATGAGAGCTCGGCGGCAGGCATGCTTTCGCTATCGTTTACAAGTGTAAATGAACTTAAGAAGCTTGCTAAGGAGGTTTCATCCGCGATCAAGACGGTTGGTATTACCAAGGGCAAATACTTTGGCAGTTCCCTGTCTCAGCTAGATCGTGAACTAACTAATAAACTTGCTGGCGAATCTAAGAAAATGAAAACGGCCGACATGAAGGAGTTCCTAAATGCATGGAGCACCCTAATGCAAGCTCATGGTCTCCAGAGTGAGCTAAAGTCGTTTGTTGGCGGAATGGAAGGCGGTGAAGTAGATGGCGGGGAGATTGATGGTGGCGTGGTAGGCAAGACTGATACACTTGTAGATCGTCTTACCAAAACGCGTACAGAACTTAAGAACATGATTAACAAGTTCATTAATGCGTTTGGTCATGGTATTAATGGAATGGTAGCCGCTACTAATGATATGACTGCTGATTTTGGCAAGCGTGTAGATTACGATGAGCATACAATTCAGTTTCTTGAAAGTTATAAGAGTCTAAACGAGTATCTTGATGATCGTCGTCGTTCTAAGCTTTACCAATATCTACTAGAACTAAATCAGGATACTGAAGTTGATTCGAAGGAGGTAAAAGAACGTTTTCTATCTACTATGCGCTATCTAGCAGAACGTGCTGATGCAATGGATAAGGTTGCAGCCACCAAAAGCTTTGCTACTGCATGTCGCGAAGTTATTGAATCGGTCAACAAGTTCAACGATATGATTAAGACACATCGTGACGAGATGAAGAAGCAAGGTGGTACCACTGAATCTATGAATGAGCTATTTAGTGTGGATGCTGCCAAGATCGACATTGTAGGTCTGCTCACCCCTCTTGATGGTCTAAAGACTGCTATTGCCAAGCTTGACTTCTTCCGTAACATTGCCATTTTCCGTAGCAACCTTAATCAAACCAGCAAGGAATTAGCCACATACAGCAAGGATTACACCCAAAGTGTTGGTAAGGCAATTGGTGATGCTATTACTAAAATCAAGAACGAATACACTGATATCATTAACCAAGTAAGTGATAACAAGGCAGGCATGGGTCTTGAAATCGATATGTACAATGAATCCGCTCCTAAAGACAAGAAGATCTCCAAGGAAAAGCTTAAGTTAATGTATAAATGGCAATGCGAGGCTCGTATGGGGCTTTATAAAACAATTGAGGCCATTGATATGTATCTTCTTCATTTTACTGAAACCGTTTCTAAGAATCCCGATGCAGTTGCTGATCTACACAAGATGCTAACTGCTACAAAGATCATTGCTAAATGGTACGATGTTAAGGCAGGCGAGAATCTAATTCGTATGTTTGAATCATTCCGTAATCCCGATGATCCTCGAGATGATGTCGACCTTGACGCGGCTAACTTTATTCCAAATTATTTAGCTGGCACATTGCAAACTAAACGTCCTGCGGCAACAGCTCCTGTTGATCTTACCTTAGCTAAGATTCTTGGCCCTAAGGCCAATCAAATTTATGAACGATGCCGCCGTGCAGTTGAAGGCGTTGTTGTACTAAAGAATATCATTTCTTACTTTATCACCATCAGTGAGAAGTATGGCGATTTTAAAAATGAGAAGAACATTTATATGGCGCCTAGCAACATTTACAAAAACCTTGTAAACTATATTTGGGTATCGGCGATCGATGTTACCACGACAGGTAGCGAAATCCTTAATGATAACAATGAACCCAAACGTATTCTATCCTATCGCGATACAGGCGCCACTCTAGCAATGGTAACTGATATCGATCCCACAACGATGGGCATTAACTTCAATAAACATTCAATTGATAAACTGCGCATTCTTAAGTGCCACAATGATCTTATGCGACTTCGTGATTTCACAGCTTCTATGAATGCAACCGATATGCAACGAGTTAAACAATTTGTTACTGGTGTGTTTGCCAGACTTGGTAAAACAAAATACATTTATCCAATGATTCTCTTTGGTGTATATGATTTCAGTGTGTTATCGCGCGATATGATTGAAGGATTACTAGAATATCTTCGTCAAAAACTTCCCAACCGTAATGTTACTATTGCAGTTTCTACCGATAGTGGTGCTAACTTTACTCAGCTAACTGCAGCTAATCAAAATAATATTGTTAATGCCATCTTTGCAATTGAACCAAGACTACGTAATTCGAATCAAGTTGTTATTCGTCTAAGAACTCGAATGAATGGAGTCGCTAGAAATGCACAAGATCAAGCCTTCGTTTCTCTCTCTGCATTCCAAGCGCTAGATAACGATCTAGCAGCTAGTCTCTATAAAAATCTAATGGGTATGGATGGTTTGGCTACTTTGCCTGCCCAAAATGCCGGCGATCTACCCGCTGGACCAATTCAGCTTCGTTCTGCCGGCCCTTTAATCGAATTCTTAGAGGGATTGGTTGGAAGCGAAAATGCTGTAACGAGCGCAGCATATGGTAAAAGAACTATTGGAGCACTACACTACTGTGTCATGGAAATGCTAGATCTATACAAGGCAGAACAATCTAATAGTCTATTTGCCATTGATGATACATATTTCATCCTAACAATTAAAGCTATTGCCGGCAAGATTATGGCTGTAACTGGCATTAATGGTATCTTTAAGAAAACAAATGCAATGCGCAATGCTCTTGTAAATAATCCAACGCGTTTAATTATGGGAGGTGCCAATGGCGATAATATGATTATTGATAGCGCAGTTGAGCTATATGTACGTTTACCGTTATTGGTTGAGTTTTATCGTAATATCTTTGAAAATGCCAATCACGATTATAAGAATGATACTGTGGTTGATGCTCTTGATGAGGAACGTGTTGCATTTGTACCTGAAATTGGTAACGTATGGTCTGGGCTACTACTTAACATTTTCGATAAATCTAAACACATTGCAAGTGGTCTATACACTCAAGATAATATGGCTAGGATTGTACAGGAGATTAATGCTATTTACAAACACTATAGCGGATCGGTCCCTGCTGATCAACTAGTACGACACATCATGATGCAGCTAGTAGCTGAGATCAATCGCCGTTATGGTATTATTAAACGCCAAGATCTTCAGGAGTACTATCGCGTTACCCGTGCGGCAAAGAGCACAGAACTTCAGGTCGGAGAACTTAATTACACCAATAATGATCTTGATATCCTAGACGAAAGTATGGAATTCGAAGAAAAGGCTCCGTCTGATGAATTTATTAAATTCAAGGCAACTTTGGCAGACCCAGCCACCCCGATCGAGCAGAAGATTAACAAGCTAACTGATTATCGCATTCTTCGTGATTTCCGTGGCCGTATTCAAGCAGAGATGGCAGCAGGTGCAGCGGCGATTGCTGGAGCGCCAGGTGCAGGCGGAGCTGTTCTATCCTTAGTAGACCGTATTCGTGCTTTAAAGAAAGCTATTTCATTAAAACAATCTAAGGATGAGAAGTATGATATGATTATTAAGGCAATCGAAGAATCTAATGCAATGAATCAGTCTTCTAATGATATCTTTATGTGTTTCCATGAATTTGTTCTTGTTCCACTTCGTACCGCATTTAAGATGCATCGTGCACTAGAACTATTTATGCTGAACATGTACATGATCACAACGGCTGCTGGTCACGCTGCTGGTCTTACTGATATTAGAGATCATCCTATTCTACAGACTCAAATTAAGCAGAACAATGGTCTAGTAACCTTAATGGATGCTATGCGAACTTTAGTTGATAATCGCTACACTGAACTAGTTAAGCCCGATCGAACTACTATCATTCTTGGTGGCAATATCGCTAATAACATGCAATTTAATCGTAATGCCGGTAACCCTGCTCGAAGCACTATTGATGGTGGAGATGGTGCTGCTGGCACAACTGGTGCTGTTCAAATCCTAGCTATGAATGCATTACTACAGTTTGCAACAAATTCTGGAGACCTAGTTAAACTAGATATCAGTAGCACTAAACGTATTACAATTGATTTATCTGAGTACCAAAAGGTTTGCGAACACCTAGTTTCAAATTGCAAATACATGATCGATAAATTCACTGGATTAGTACCTAATACTCTGATTCAACAAGCGGCCAGTGTTGCCAGCGATGGTATCTTTAGCATCGAGGATGCTCTACTACGTAAGATGTTTAACAAAGCGAATAAGGGTGAGCAGGAGCGCGATTTACTATGTTTGGACAATCTATATAAGATTATGCCTGTTGTATCCAATCTTATCTTTAATCAAGGCGTTCAAGCTAATCAGCTTTTCAAGAAGCTTATCCTTCACAACCCCGTCGGAACCAATTTCTTCGCGGTATCTGCGGCCAGAGAAGCAAAGCCGATTATTCGCGATGCCTTTGCTTTATATAGTTCTACTAGTAAAATGTTTGTTCAGGATCCTGATGCTACTGTATCATTGGCGCCATTCCTTTACGATCCATTTGCTAATGTTCACATTGATTCCATTCTGCCCACAACATCTCCTGATGGAACTCCGCTTCCTCCTGGCGGTTATGGTATGAGATATGGTATTGTACAAGAATTTAATACACTGATTGCCAATTATATGAATGATTTATACGATGCGCAGAGTCATAAGATTTACACAAAAACGTTTGCCAGCTTTGCTGGCAGCGCCCTAGTAGATGCCTTAAACAAGCAATCATTCCCTGATTTCCATTGGCAATTTAATGCACCTGGCGCTGGACTACCTAATGTATATGCCATGGGCACAGAATATGTAATTCCCAATACGCAAGTTGTATTTAGTTCCGCTCTTGCATATGTTATGAAGATTATGTCTAACCGTGTAAATCCTGTCACTGGAATGAAGATTCACGAAGTAACTTCTCTTCAAGAGGTTGCACCTCACGTAATGGAGAAATATCGTGCTCTAATTCCTATGTACCTCCGCATCTTTAAGGCTTTCCAAAAACGTTGCAAATTATATCGTAAGATTATTGGAAACGCCAACATTGCCGATGGTACAATTGCTATGAATTGGGTGGGGGCAAATATCCCAAATACTAATGTTCGTGATACTCGTAGTGATACGGATATGGAATTTGCAAATCCGATTACGCCATTTGGTGTTCTAAATGGCGGTGCTTACGATCTTGACGGTCCTATGTCAAAGGATCTTGCATGCTTATACATTGACGAGGTTGTAAATGGTATGGCTGCTTTAATTCAAGATGCTTCTGCGGTTCAAAAAGAACTCCTGGAAACAGATGCAACCCTATCACTCTACTTTGATATTAAACGCGATTTCACCAAGAATTATTTTATGGAGAATAATGAGTATCCGTTTGCTCCATTATCTATTATGACAATGGGTATTCGACCTGAAACGGTGTTGCCATTATATGGTAAGAACATTATTAATAACAAGTTTACATATGGACTGCGGTCAATGCTAAATGATGATTTCAAGTTAACTGCTAATAAGGTTCCATACCTGAAGAAAATCATCAGTGAATTTAATGGATACACTACCACAACCAACAACATTTCTGAGGCCAAATTCAACGATTCGCTACAATATGTTAGTCGAGCTATGAGCTTCATCTATGATCTACGTTTCTTCAATGGTATTGCTGTTTCACGATGCGATATGCTTAATGAAGATAGTCGGGCTAGTGTAGTTGCTCGCGCAGCAGCTGCACCAGCAACGCCTCGTAGTTCACCGCGACTTGCAAATGGAGTTGCTGCATCTCCTCCTATTCTAACATTCCAAGAGACAATGACTCCGGGTCAAGCAATGACTATTATTGAGAGTGTGAACAGTATTGATAGTCGAAATAAGATTGCTGATTACGTAAAGCAGCTTGCTGGTGCTATGCTAGCCGCTCTTCCTGGTGCCGCGGCAGGTGTTAATCCTCGTAGTTTAGTAATGATGGTAAATCTACACGATCTTAATATCATTCCTATTAATGTACATTCGTTGATGCGTGAGATTCCTCTAGCAAACCTATATAACTATGCTATGACATTTGATGAAATTGTCTCAACCTTAGATTTGGGCAATAATACAGCGATTTGGCAAGAACTATTAGTTCGCCCGTATACTCGCCTTGTTAAGACAGCAGCTAATCAACTACAAGTAGGCGCTCTTGCTCCTGTAGCATTTGCAAATATTATCCCCCCTAACAACATGCGTTTTGTCAAGGATGTACTATTCTCTAAGCTACTGCGTGAACCTGGTGCGGCTGTAGCAGGTACTGTTGCGCTTGCGGCTAATCGATTCAACGAACGCGCTAACTCTAAGATCTTCCACAATCTACTTTTCCTATCGCTGGTGCAATATGCGATTAAGATCAAGGTTAAATCTGAACTTGAGTTTATTAACACCAAGGTTGTATCCAACACCAATGCTGTCAATAATATCATTACCAACGCGACGGATACTAGTCTTGTTGATGCTGCTAATCCTAATGGCGAGGTCCGCGATGATCTCTTTGAGTTCTAAATTGATTAACCATATTATGAATATAATCATAATATGGCGGCTCCTAAATTTGTATTTACCGGCTACATTATTTCTGTCATTGATGACAGACGCATCTGCGTGCGGGTCGATCCTGCCGACGTAGAAAGGGTATCTACTACTATTTCAAATTATGCAGATAAGACTACAATTAAAGATACCGTCGTAGTTAATGTCAGAGAAGCTAGATTTCTGATCAAAAATATTGAATGGTCTGAGTTAAATGATCTAATAGGAGTTCATATCAAGTTTGGAGTACAGCTGCGTAGGTACAGCTATTGGCGAACTCGAGAATTGTTTGATGATGATAATGATAGTCATGTTACAACGGTTAAGTATAAGGGCATATCAGTGATAGCTAACCATCTAACAAATATCTAATGACCGACAATGATCTTCAAGATACTTTGTTGGTAATGCTAATAGTGCTCCCGCCAATCATAATTGTATTAGTTGGCATCCGATATTGCACAGTATGCTGCTATGAAACTTCTAAGACAATCATAGCCAAATGTGCCAAAGATGATTCATAATGGACGAATCATCTTTTTTTGTGCGTTTTCGTAAAATTGATCGATTTAAGACAGAATATACTGATATCATTTGCTACGATGACCTTCTCCGATTCTTTGGCTGCGCGTCTTCATGGAACTACTCATACGATCAAGATGATTCGTGAGTTGGATTCTCTGAATATTGCCCGTGCTGATGTTTTAGATCCGGAGTTGAAATCGCAGGTGGC
>JACCDT010156520.1_pt1 | contig 13595 bp, 15 predicted proteins | sample 7446291 | NCBI WGS metagenome assembly JACCDT01 (sample SAMN15323446, study PRJNA562643) | freshwater metagenome | isolation source: river surface water | place: USA:Blue River Watershed | collected 2017-08-17
GGACTATGACTATTAGCATGATCAACATTCATTATATACATACGACCTGTTGCTACACGTTCCAGTAAATATTCATGGAAAAAAGTAACAGCATCAATTTTAACTTTACGAATACCTCTACGTTTTTCTGCTTCCTTATATAATTTATCAAATTCAGGAGTTCCAAAAGATTCAACTAATTCTGGTACTTCATTTGGTGAAAATAATGTGATTTTTTCACCATTTAAATAACGCTCGTAAAATATTTTTGATACTTTAATACAATAATCCATTTTTCGAGCACGAGTTTCGTCTGTTCCCTTGTTGTTTTTTAATACCATGAAGTCTTTAATTTGTAGGTGCCAAAAAGGCATAAAACAATTAGCTGAATTATGTCCAAGTACCATTTTACTATTCGAGTCAATTGCCACAAAATAGTTATGATTTCCCTCAATAGTCAAATCACGATAAGATGTTTCTTCTGTTTGTTTACCAATCACCACACTTGAAACAATCTTCTCTTTACCATCATCTTGTAATAACACATCACCTATATTAATATCTTTTGTTTCACAATAATCCCATTGATCATTCTGTTTAACCCACATTCTATGTGTGTTGGATGTGATAATATATTCTTCATCATGAAAAGTAATACGCGCTTGTTTTTCATGCGGAACTTCTGGAAAAAATACTTCCTTCACTTCTTTATAATCATTTATATTCAAATCATGATCATATGATTTAATATAATCACCAACCTTGATATCCTTTAACTGAACTCGTTCAGTTACAATACTAATTTCCATATCTAACTTCCTAATAATTGTTTGATGTTATTGATACAATCCGACTTACATTCACTTGACCATATCGTAATATATGTATATCCATTCTTCTCTGCTAGCGTTTTCTTTAACTTGTCACGCTCGTGTATAACATCAGCAGACTCTTTGGTGTATACTTGTACCCAATTTTCCCAATCAGCCTTTGATAAATTATTTGGATTAGGATGCCAACGCTCTCCATGATACTCAATAATAATCTTTAACGACTCAATTGTAAAATCATATGCAAAATGAGAGTATTTTGTAATATTAGTGGCTTTATCAATATAAAGCCGTTTTTCATGGGATCCAACTAATCCAATAAAAATTTCTTCACGTGGGATTTTTAATACACGCCGAACATGTCTGTATATTGGAATAAGTACTTTCAATGATTCACGAGAAGCAATACCGCCCCGATGTGAACGATTACAAAATTCCTTATACTTTTCAGTACCTTCAACTTCACCATACTTCTTTACAAAAAATGTTAAATCACGTAACTGATGACGTCGAATCATATCCTTAGCTTCATCTTCAGTGAAACCCTTAGCAAGCCAATGATCTTTACACCGTGGACTAGATGTTCTTTTCTTTGTCTTAAATTCATCACGCGCTTGATCTTCAGTAATATTTTTATTCCTACTGATTTTCTTTACCTGCGTTTCCTCACATCGAGATTCAGAATGATGCTTAACTAAATCAGCATACATTCTCGTTCCTAAAACTTCACCATATTTTTCTTTATAGAAATTTAAATCATGTGAATTACGTTTGCTTAAAATTTCTTTGGCCTGTTCTTTGGTGTATCCCTTAGCTATCCAGTAATCATATCGCAAAGGATTCAGGTGACGAACCTTTGCGATAGATTCACCTAATTTAGCTCGATGATTCTGTAATGCTGTTTCAGCTTCCTCTTGAGTCATTCCTCTATGCAAGTAATACTCAATACAATTAGCTGAATTTTTCTTTGTGGAAGCATTCATAAATGCTTTGTAAACACTTAACTCTGCAGGATACTTTTCAAAGTACTGTTCACGCGTTAAACCATGAAGTGCAAGATGAGTTGGTAACAACTTTTTCATCTCTTTCCCACATTCTTTACAAATATACATATCCATATTTTTCTCCATATCAGATTCCATTCTGAACTATATTATAGTTATTTACAAAGAATTTTTCAAATGGTTATTATATATGTCAATCGCGCGAGAATAGTGGGTTCCAACGTGAACCATATCATTCGGAAGGTAGTCTTTTCCATTAATTTTAATGGTTTTAACCACTTCTACTTCATGAAAATGGGTGAAACAACCGCCACGAATACCGTTTTGAACCGTTTCTTTTACTGTTTTTTCGATAGTTTGAATAAACGGTACGATGCCTGTATGTTCAACTTCCCCGTTACGTACACCATCTCCAAGTGCTCTAAGACGTAAATTTAAACCAATACCTGCTTTTTGTGAGATATATTTTGTAATAGCAACCCTTGAATGTGCGATACTATCTAAATCATCATCAATATCAATTAATACACAACTACTATACTGTCTAGTAGTTGTTCTACAACCAGCCATAATTGGGGTGGGAATATTAAGCTCAAAATTTGAAATAGCATCATAGTACCCTTTAACTAATTCCATTTTCTTCTTTGAATCTGTTTCTCCCTTAAACAGGGCCATTGCAATCAACATATACATAAATTGTGGTGTTTCGAACACCTCATCAGTAATACGATGTCGTACAAGGTATTTTGAAATTACTTGCTTTAACCCTGAATACGTAAAATTATAGTCACGATCATGTTGAATATAATCATTAAGATGATTGAGTTCCGTAAAACTATAAGATTGTAGTAATTGTGGATCATAATATTTACGATCAATATTATCATTTAATATTTTTGAGATATGGCAGGGTTCAAATTGACCTAATACATCCTTGCGTAGTTTAAATAAAGCACCACGCGATGCAACGTATTGATAATTTGGACGCTTAGCACTAATTAGCTTAATAGCAGCAATAATAACTAATTCATGTAAATCAGTGCTTTTAATTTTTTTAATACCATGTAGCAGTTGTGCTAATTCGGCCTCAAGTTCACCTTGACTGACATCTTCAATTGAGTCCGTCATCCATTTAGTGATTTGATTGATTTTTTTGATATCGAATGGTTCTGTTTCTGAAGAACGTTTGATAACTTGAATATTATCATAATACATTTATAAACTCCATTTTTGATTTGTTTTCCCAAACATAACTAGATTATAGAATGGTTATGTTTTTTGTAATACATATAACCATGAAAGGTTTATTAATAAAACATGTTGACACTTTTTCAGAATGATATTAGAGTATATATCGCCAAATAGATTTGGTGTCAATTTTAATTTAATAACATGGAGTTATATTATGAATCAACCATTAGTTCATGATTCACAACAAATAGTAAATCGCATTAAATACGAATTTCGCGAACGTACTAAAAAATTAGGTAATAAAAACGAAAAAGGAACATTGTTACATACACTACAAGTTGAATTTTCGTACATTGTAAATGAGATACAACGTGGACCATCCTTTTTCTTACCAAAACTTTTATCAGATTATCAACAATTGCTCAAAAAAATTCCAAATTAGATTATCTTAGCAATATAATTTAATTCATTAAATACCTCAAAATTTTTTGGGGTATTTTTATGTCTTTCCTTCCATCTTTATTACAAAATAATAAATCTTTGTTAAAAAAACAAATTCACTCACAACAAATTCCACAATCAAAATGGATAATATCAAAACAGATATTGGGTAAAGTGGCTATAACTGTTATTGACAGTAATGGAAATGAGTTACATGAAAAGAAAAACAATATTGGTGATTATACTATTAATTATAATCAAAATTTAATTGAGTTATTATTTGACTTACCAATTGCAGGAAAATGTGAACTAATATTAATTGAGAATAATATTACAAATAATATAAATAAATCACTTGATTCCTTCAAGTCAAGTGATTTATTTTTTATGGTGCCATATCATGCTGATATAATATCTTTTAGTTATAAAACAACAAATAATACATATAATGGCAATCTTTTAAAAGTAAATATTCCATACAATGTATTAATACATAATATTAATTTCTCTATCTATAAAATTAACATTGTTGATTTTGAATTGGCCCAAAATGATATAATAAATATAATAAATATAAATAATTATAATATAAATTATTATAATAATTTTATAATTAATAATACATTAACAGAAATTTACAACGGACAATTAAATATTAACAAAATATTACCAATTTTTGTTGAAAAAACCTATTTCTATATAGAAAATAATAAAATTGAACTTCCTATCTTATTACAATGAGTTTATAACATGGATGCTACTAAGCAGTTACTATTAATTGAACTATTATGTTCAAATACTCAAATTTTTAATTTATGTAATTGTATTGTTGAGAAAGAATATTTCTCAACACCCTATGACAAAATAATACAATTTATCAAAAAATACTATACAGAGTACAAAAACATACCTAACCAAATAGTATTGAAAGTTGAGACAGGAATCGAGATTAAAATTCACGACAATTTAACAAAGGATATTATTGATTGGGCTTGTGTTGAAATAGAACAGTTTTGTAGAACACAAGCAATGAGATTAATATTATTAGATGCCCCAAAATTACTAGCATCTAATAATGATGGATTAATATTACAACAATGGCAAAAAGCATCACAAATTAGTTTATCACAACAAACAGGACATGATTACTTAAATGATGTGGAAGAACGCACAAAAGAGCTATCAAAACCTAATCAAATAATTTCAACTGGTATACCCTTGCTTGATAAAGCATGTAACCCTCAACGACAAGAACTACATATGGTAATGGGTAATTCTGGTGGAGGTAAATCAATAACATTGGGTAATATTGCTCACAATGGTATGATAGAAGGATATCATGTATTAATTATTTCGTTAGAATTAAAAGAAATAAAAATCGCTCAACGAATAGATAGTATTGTATCTGGATACAACCCGAAAGAATATCACTTATATACAGACGAAATCAATCAAGCATTAAGAGATTTTAAAGAAATAGTAACAGGTTCTTTATATATTGAACGTATTAAACCATATTCTAACTGTAATGCTGTGCGAAGCGCGGTGGAAAGATATAAAGTTAAATTTGGTCGTAATCCTGACATCATAGTCGTTGATTATATGGGTAGATTGGTACCAATAGATCGAAGCATAGCAGCTGAACATATTAAAGATGAACGAGTGAGTGATGAATTACGCGAAATTGCTGTTGATTATGATGCGGTTTTATGGACAGGTTCACAAATGAATAGAAATACTGTTAAAACAAAAGTTGAAGATATAGGTCAAGATAATGTGGCTGGTGGTATCGCTAAACTAAATCCTGTTGATAGTGCTGTTGTTGTGGTATTTAATGATGTAATGAAATTTTATGGTGAAATAGCATTTAAACCTGTTAAATGTAGAAATAGTGAAGATACTGGCTTAATTATTTACTGTGATTGGATTAATAGATCTATGCGAATTGCATTTCGTTCTGAAAATATTAGTAAATTATCTGGTAAAGCTAAAGACCTGTTGACTAATGATTTAAAACAAGTAGATAATATGATGGAAGAAGCGAAGAAACCATCCCAAACACCTTCGTCTTCGATTTTAGATAAATTTTTTGTAGGAGAATAAAAAATGGAACCACGTATTAAAGTTGATGATGTAGAGTATGTAATTTCTGACTTACCTACTAATATTCAAGAAATGATTCAACGTTATGAAATTTGGACTCAAGATGAACTTAAAGCTAAGTTGGAGATGGAAAAAGCATCATTAGCACGTTCCCAACTAAACAATATGATTATCGAAGAGGTTCGAAAGAATAATGCCGCAATCGTGAAACAAATGCAAACCAAGAGTGTTGAAGTAAACGAACAACAATCTTAGATGTTTCAAATTTAACTTTCATACTAAATAATATCATAACAGGTATATTTAGTATGAAAATCAATGAAGATATTGGTGCCACAACTGCTGGTTCAATTTCTAGTAATCGAAATAATTTATTTGGTCAAAAATCAAAACCAATGAAACGAATTATTGACAGCACTGGAAACGTACCCGTAATCAAATTTAAAAACGATTCGCGTAAATTAAAATCTTACAAACGTAAAGGATTAATGTATAGTTTTGGCCAATTTTTGGCACAAAACATGCCAAATCCAATGAGTGAAAATTTTAATCTTTCCGATGCTTTATCAAAAGTCAGCAATGTAACAAAACAAAACAGTGTACCCAAACATGATACAGTTCAATTTGGCCTGGAAGATGATAAGGGTGGTATTATTAAAGTTTTTGTAGATGCAGAACAAGCAAATGAGTTTGAAAGTGCGTTACAACAACAGTTACAAACTGATATGAAGAAAGTTGAAATTGCTGAATTACTATTTTCTTTACGTGATGAGTTTAATATCATAAACGTAGTATGGCCTAAAATATATGATGATGCTGTTGAAGAAGAGGAACAAAAAGGTCCCAACACAGAACAATCTATGGAACAGGAATTTAACGACACACCAAATGATGAAAATAACAACAATGATAACAACAATGATGATAGTAATGTTCCAGATGACATGAGTGATGAACAGGGTGTGCACAGTGCTGGTGAAAATGATATTCCAGTAAATGATCTAGAATCTCAAGATAATGTGGGTGACTTATCTCAAGATGATCAAAAAGCTACAATCTCCTCCATTTTAGCCATGTTGTCAGCAGATGCTGAAGCTAAAAAGGCTGATGCAGATGCACGAGCAGCGGAGGCCCGCGCAAAAGAAGCAGAAGCTATGGCACGAGCAGCAGAAGCTAAAATAAAATCAGAAGAGCAGATTTTAGATATGGAGGCATATAATAAAAAATCAACTCAAGAAAAAAACGAAACACGAAAACTTGCTAAACTTGCGCAATATAGACATCAACTAAAACAAGATCAAACTATTGATCAAAACGTAAATCCAAATGTAACTCAACTGGATGCTGATCAACATAAACGGTTTGAAGAAGAAGAAAATAACATTAATCAACTTGATGGCTTTGCATCACATAAAAGTATTTCTTTAGATACATTGATGAAAATTGCTAGACAAATGCAAGCACGTGAAAATGCTCAGGAGTAAATTATGAGTGATATATTACAAATTGAACAATTATTAGCCGAAATGTTACTTTGTGAATTTTCTGATATGGAAGTTGCATCAACTTTAAGTCATGATCAACAAACGTTAAAAGATCAAAGTCGTGTACCATTATCTAAACGTGTTCGGGATAGTGCCCAACAACTTAGAAACGATGTGCGAAGTGATGATCCACTCATCAGAAAGAAAGTGATGTTACAACGACAACTTGCCCAAGTAATAGCACAAATTAAAAAAAGACAACAAGAACAACAAAATCAATCAAACACATTGGGTGGAATATGATTATTGAACCAGCAGTTATTGGACTAGATAAGATATCATTTAATAATAATGAATATATATTGAATTATCAAAGTTCAACAAAATTATTCGAAATGTGTATTGAAAAAGATATTGGTTATGGTATATTGCTATACGAAAGCGATGAAAATACTATTTTAAAAATAAAAAAAGGCACAAATAGTAAATTTATATTGCTAGAAAATGTCAAGAAAGTTATTGGTAGTCAAATAGAATTAATTTTATTAGGATTCAATAATAATCAAGGTATTATGGCTAAAGTAGATACTGGTGCTTCATTTTGTTCTCTACACGCTACTGATATTAGTACAGCTCCATCTAATTATGAGGATGGAGAAATGGTAACATTTACTTATAATAAGCAGGCATATCGCATGCCCGTTATAAATAAACAAAGTGTTCAAAATAGTGATGGCGGTATTACTTACCGCCCTGTTGTTAAGTTCAACGTATCAATGTCAAATAAAACATATGAAGATGTTTTATTTAACCTAAATGATAGAAGTGACATGACACATGAAATTTTACTTGGTCAAAATCTTCTAAAACAATCAAGAGTATTAGTTGATCCCACACTATATATGGAACATATTGAATGGGAAAACACAGATATCATAGAAGAGTCAACTAATAGTGATAAACATCATGACTTTGAAAAATTCAAAAATTTAACATTGCAGGAAGTTCTCAATGTGTTGAAGACTTTTAATAACTAATATATACTATTACTAAATCTAGTAATAGTATATATGAAAAACCCTTTCATTATAAAAGATAGCTTTATATCACCCAAACTTTGTGAACAACTAACCAATGATCTGCTGGTAACAACAGATCTTGTTGACACAGAGTTTGATACACAAACAAGCGTGGTCGTTGTTGATGATCATACGGTTGTTGATTATATTATACAATTAATACAACCTTTATATAAAGAAATTAATGAGCTGTATAACGTCAACTGCAAAAAAGTCGAGAAAATATTTTTCTCGTATTTAAAAAATCAGACCAACGGAACACCTCTAACCTGTTTCAATAGTACTTTTTCCAAGGAAGCTAATACTTGGGTACGCACGGAATACAATGATTTTACAATATCATTATTCCTTTCCTCACATTTCAATCCACAAGAACCATTTGATGAGGAATATGAACACGTTGGGGGAAAAATTCAATTTCCTCAACATGATATTAGCATCATGGGGGAACGAGGTGGTGTTATAATACACCCATCTGATCCTCATTTCATTCGCAACATTTCTAACGTAACACATGGAACATGTATGGTAGTAGATGTATTAGTGTCTTGTGAACATTTGTATATTTATGATCCAATAACTTTCAATAACATTAAGGAGAAACAATAATGATTCCATCTAACCCATCAGATCGAGTCGAAATTGCACAAAAGATCGACAGTATTGTAAATGAATTGCAAAAAATTTCTGATATTCAATCATACATTAAGGATATTAAAGCTGATTTGAAAAAGGGGTTTGAATTAACCAGTGCCCAAATTAAATTTCTTATAGACATGAGGAAAAACCGTTCTAATAGAGATGAAATTGAAGAGCAAACGCAAAATTTATTGGATGATTTTGAATTGTTATACAACAAACCATCCACATCTAGTGATACCCTATTACAAGTAGTGAGAGATTAAAAATGAAATTTAATCTAATTGATAAAGGATTGAGTCCATTAATTAATCGTCCTATCCCACAAGATGTAATTAATACATTATTTGAAAGCATACAAATTAATGGAGTGTATAATAACGGCGCTTTTTCCATAACTAGTAAAGAACTCTCGGACGATAATACTATTAGTGTGGAAATTAATATTGTTGATAAAGTGTCTTGTGAGCATCTATTAGATAAACCAGATACTTTTAAAATGTGCTATAAGGTTAAGTCTATTAAAGAAAGTGTTGATGGTGATAATCTTGAAAAACCTATTGTGTTAATTGAAGATCTATTTTTTCTTCCTAAACATATAAGTTTTTAATGGAGTATATATGTCATATATATCTGCAGAAACACAAGGAAATACAGTTCTTATTTGGGAACGTAAAAACGGTGTAAGGTCTTGTTTAACAAGACCTGCAGAATGGTACTTTTATGTACGCCATGAACATGGAACATTCCATGACATGCATGGTAATAAATTACGTAAATTGAAGTTTAAAAATCAATTTGAGTTTTATAGTGCAAAAAAAGAAGCACGAATGGAGGGTTACAAATTATATGATAGTGATGTATCATGTGATTTAAAGTATGTGTCAACAAACTACTATAATAAAGAAGTACCCACATTAAACATCGGATTTTATGATATTGAAATTGATGTTGATATGACAAGAGATTTCAAAGGAGCGTTGGAACCAATATATCCAATTACAGCTATTTCATTTATGAAAAAGTGGGACAATAAAATGTATGTTTTAGCTGTTCCACCACCTGAATGGGAACATGAAGAGTTTGATAATGAATTAATGGATAATACAGAAATAGAACTATTTGATAACGAGAAACAGTTACTATTATTCTTTTTAGACTTGCTAGAAGATGTGGATTGTTTGGTGGGGTACAATAGTGAAAATTTTGATGATCCATATATAACAAGACGTATAGAAGAAGTTTTAGGAAAGAAGCACTCCAAACGTTTGAGTTTTGAGAATGGTTCAGAACATGAATTTAAAACTTATTTTGAAACAGGTCAGGAAAAAATCAGTGTTAAGTGGTCAGGAAGAACACAAAGTGATTACTTACAACTAATCAAAAAATTCGAGCCAGGAGAACGTCAAAGTTACACTTTGGCAAGCATTGCTAATGAATATCTCCCACACCTCCCAAAACTAACGTATACAGGCAATCTTGAGCAATTATATCATGAAGATTTTGTTCATTTTCTGAGATATGCTAAACGTGATTGTGAAATTCTAGGTGGTCTGGAAGATAAATTAGCATATGTAACTATTGCCAATATGCTAAGATTTATGTCAACAGGTTACATGAATCATATATCTGGTACTGTAAAACTGGCTGATTTAGCTGTACGTAATTATTGTTGGTACGAACGTGAAGGTGTTATAGTACCAGATATTACTGTTTTAGCAGAGGATGATTCTCAAGTTGACGGGGCATATGTTATGAACCCTGTTATTGGATTACACAAACGAGTGTGTTCTGTTGATATTAACTCTTTGTATCCAAGTGCAATTATGACTTTAAATATTTCACCTGAATGCTTAGTTGGTCAATTTTTACTCACTACAGAAGCATATGAACATGTTATTAAAGGGTCTGATAAAGTATTATCCTTTCAGTTTAATATAGAAGATAAATATATGTCAAAAAGCGGCAAGGAGTGGAAGGAATACTTTACACAACATAATATGTGCATAAGTGGTTATGGTACTGTATTTTCTATGGATACGTATGGTATATTTCCATCAATTTTATCCGATTGGTTTGCAGAAAGAACTAAGTATAAAAAACTAATGAAACAGGCAAAAACCACGGAAGAATACCAGTATTATGACCGTTTGCAATATATATTCAAAATCAAATTGAACAGCTTTTATGGCGCGTTATTGAACGGATATTTTAGATTTTATGATCGTCGAATGGGAGCAAGTGTAACTGCATCAGGTCGTCAAATTTTAATACATCAAGCTTCAGAAATTAACAGATTAGTTACTGGCGAGTATACAGATAAAGGCGGTGTTATCATTTATGGTGATACAGATTCTGTTACAGGTGATACTATCATTAACACTAATTTGGGTAATTTGCCTATTAATGAATTATTCTTAATGTCTGAACCTTTCTTGACGCAAGATAGTAAGGAGATCAGATTGAATGATGTTATTCAAGTTTTGTCAATGAATGCAGACAATATTTCTACAAGTCTTAAAGATATTGATTACATACATAGACATTTAATCGAAAAAGAAATGTGGGAAATTACAGATGATGATGGTAACACTATCAAATTATCTGATGATCATTCTGTTATGATTGAAAGACACGGGAGGGTAATGGAAGCAAAACCATCCCAAATAGATATTACAACAGATTACTTACTAACCACGAGCTGAAAGCTGACGTGTGAATAAGGTTCGATTAATAAACCACCTCTCAAAAACATTTTTTTTTCTCTTTTTTCTAATGGTATTTACCACATTGAAACCTAATTTAAATTGTTTTAAAATATTAATAAGGAGTAAAAAATATGGAAATTAAACGTTCTAAGATTAAAAGTTGTAGGTTGATTGATACAATCAATCAACCAATATATGATATTGGGGTGAAAGATGCAAATGCACCATATTTTATAGGTAATAATATTGTACTTCATAATTCATGTTACTTCACCTATCCTCATGTTGAAACAAAAAAAGAACCTTCACTAGATGAAGTTGTGCAATATGCTGATAATATTGCTAAAGAAGTAAATGCTTCATATAGTTCGTTCACGCAACAACATTTTCTTGTTAACGAATCCCATTCTAAGTATTTGAAATGCGCTAGAGAAATTGTAGCTAGTGGTGGTATCTTCGTTACGAAGAAAAGATATATATTACATGTTTTAGATAAGGAAGGAAAACGTGTCAATGAACCTAAAGTAATGGGATTAGACATCAAAAAATCAAACTTACCTGTATATGTACAAGAAAAACTGACCGAAATTATCCTCAACTATATCAAAGGTGAAACGTGGGAAAACATCCAGCAACTGATAATGGAATTTAAAAATAATGTCAGAAATGTCAGTGTTCTTGACTTAGGTATACCAAAAGGTGTTAAAAAAGTTGAATATTACACAGAACAGTTTGAAACCCTAGGGATGAAGGCAAGACTACCAGGTCATGTAGCAGCATCTATATTCTATAATCTAATGAGGAAACATGAAGAAGCATATACATTACCAGCGATAACATCAGGTAGTAAAATTAGAGTCTTTAAACTCAAACATAAAATTGGTAAATTTAAAAGTATTGCATTACCAAGAGATTTGGAAGAAATCCCATCATGGTTTGAAAAATACGTTGATATTGATGTTAATGAACACGTTAAATCACTGATTGATAATCCGTTAAATAATATTTTACATGCTGTTGGTTATTCAGCACCAACAGATCACACAATGTTTTTGCAATCTTTTTTGGAGTTTTAAAATGGGAATTGAAACAGCACAAAGTCTTTATTTTAAGCAAATTCTAATGACGTTTGCTCAACTAGATATGACTGTTATGTACGTGGGAAATGATGTTGTTAGTGCTATTAACAAGGATAGTAGTCTTATTATTTTCGGCAAAAACTGCCCTAAATTTGATTTTAAAAGTGTATGTACAAGAGATAGAATATCAGAACTTTCTGATAGAATTAATAAATTTCCTGATACTGAAATTAGTTTTGAAAAACAACAAAACGATGAGGTAAGAACAATCAACATCAAATCAAAAAACGGTAAAATCAAAAGCTTTTTTACTTGCATGAAAGAAAGTGTGATATATGGACGAGAAAAATCTCTTGAAGATATTGCAGCTGGAGCAACTGCCACCCCTAGAGAAAGACCACCTAAAGGTATTAACACAGCAGCTACAAAACCAACTTTTCAACTTGATCATTTTGATGACGAAACAATCAATGATATAAAAGACAGTCAAAAAATGATGGGATGTGATACTGTGTTTATTACATATAATAAACCAAATTGTATTGAACTTATTTTATCATCAGAACTCAAAGCGGAAAAATGTACAATTACTGTCAACAGTAATGTAACAGAATTATCAGATTTAAATAACTTTGGATTTAGATATAGATTACATAGTTTATTGCGAATTTTTAATAAATTCCATCCCAAACAGTTATTAGTTTGTAATAACGGTTTATTAAAGGTGGAATGTGAAAACTCTGATATTTATTTAACCCCAATCAAAAATCAATTATAGGAGATATGTTATGTTTTATACACAACATGAAAAGGATATAATAAATCGTAAAATTAGATTGTTAGAAGAAGATTTGGAAACTGAGATTCTTAAACGTCAGCAATTGGAAAAAACGCACAATGAGATGATATCAACATTGTTGACCACACTAAACAACGTTTGTGAAACTGTTAACGAACTTTTGACTACAACACAAAACCAATCTAAAATCATTGAAGAGATGACGTTTAATGTAGCACAACATACAAAATATATTGACAATAGTGTCATCGAAATTAAA